>ENA-OSEY01000211-OSEY01000211.1-marine-metagenome-genome-assembly--contig:-NODE-211-length-43012-cov-9.357494_pt1 | contig 43012 bp, 37 predicted proteins | sample MGYA00248465_ERZ534230 | MGnify/ENA primary metagenome ERZ534230 (study PRJEB26409, sample SAMN06344110) | marine metagenome | isolation source: Sea water from surface | place: Atlantic Ocean:Southern... | reverse complement strand
ATGTAGCGCAGTCTGGTAGCGCACCACACTGGGGGTGTGGTGGTCGTCGGTTCAAATCCGGCCATCCCGACCATTTAACCTCTAAATTTGTTTATAACTTCCTCTGCATACCAAGAGATTTCAGCTTTCATGCTATCAAGTGTTCTTTCATCTGGACCTCCTTCATATGCATTTCTGAATGCGACAATAACCTCTGTTGCACCAAGATCTTCAAGAGCTCTCACTCCATCAGGTGAATATGCGGCTTCGCCCATAACTTGAAACTGATAATTAGGATGATCAAGAGTACCAAATTCTTCTCTATAAAAATTGATCTGATTTATAAAATCTTTTGTTTCCTCTAAAGTAATTCCTGCACTAATCCAGCCATCACCTAATTTTGCAGCTCTCTTTAATGCAAGCTTAGAGTGACCACCTATGAGAATAGGAACAGGCTGAGATGGCACTGGGCATAGTTTAAGATCAGGGATATCATAAAAGTCACCCTTAAATCCAAAATAATCGCCACCCATTAACCCTCTAAGAATCGTAATCTGTTCATCCATTCTTTTGCCTCGTTTCTCCCATCTTTCTCCAGTAGCTAAGAAATCTTCATACCAAGGACTTACTCCAATTCCAAAGTGAAATCTATTATTAGTCATAACTCCTAGAGTCGTTACAAATTTTGCTGTAGTTACTGCTTGTCTTGGAGCAAGTTTGTAAACTGATGTTGAAAATTCTAATTTTTCAGTAATAGCAGCAATTGCTGGAATAATAGAGAATGGCTCTAAAAAAGGTACCCCATCAAGAAATTCTCTACTTCCATCATCATTATATGGATAGGTTGAGTCACATTCTTTTGGATAGCAAATACTGTCAGGGAATGTAATAACATCAAATCCTGCATCTTCAGCTGCCTTGCCAAGCTCAAGATAAAATGATGGATTACACATTGATGGATGATATGAAAATTTCATTTTTGATTCCTTTTTAATAAATAGTTAATTTGATTACTTAATATATTAACTTAGCCTATTTTCATCAAGAGGAATATAATAAATAAACAGGTTTAATTTTGAAAAATAAAAATTCTCCCGAGCTTGATATTGAGCTATCTGAGTGGCTCGAAGCCCTTGATAACGTCATTAATGAATCTGGCGCGGACAGAGCATCTAAAATTCTTAGTATGCTAGCTGGCAGATTAGCATCTCATGGAACCATCCCAACATATAATTTAACTACCCATTTTAGAAATACTATTCCTGTAAACGAAGAAGCACGAATGCCTGGAGATTTGTTTCTAGAACGAAAGATCAGATCCTATATAAGATGGAATGCATTAGTAATGGTCCTAAAGGCAAATAAGTCAGAGGATGACTTAGGTGGACATATAGCAACGTTTTCATCAGCCGCTACTTTATATGACATTGGATTCAATTATTTTTTCAAAGGTTATGAAAGTGGTGAAGCAGATTTAATTTATTTTCAAGGTCATTGTGCTCCTGGAATTTATGCGCGTAGCTTTTTGGAGGGCAGGTTTAATGAAGATGATTTAGATAATTTTAGACGTGAAGTTAAAAAACCTGGCTTATCTTCCTATCCTCATCCGTGGCTTATGCCAGATTATTGGCAATTTCCAACTGTCTCAATGGGCTTAGGTCCAATCATGGGAATATATCAGGCGCATGTCATGAGATATCTTTCAGCAAGAAACTTAATAGACAGAGGAACAAGAAAAGTTTGGGTTTTTTGTGGTGATGGTGAGATGGATGAGCCAGAATCAAAAGGTGCAATTGGACTAGCTGGACGTGAAAGTCTTGAAAATCTAATTTTTGTGGTGAACTGTAACTTACAAAGACTCGATGGACCAGTTAGAGGTAATCATAAAATTATTCAGGAGCTTGAGAGAGAGTTTCGAGGCTCCGGATGGAATGTGATTAAGGTAATATGGGGAAGACACTGGGATCCAATACTTGCAAGGGACAAAAAAGGACTTCTGCAAGAGCTTATGGATCAAGTAGTTGATGGAGAACTTCAAAATTTTAAGGCAAAAGGAGGAGCATACACTCGAGAAAAGTTTTTTGGTCAAAACAAAGAGGTTTTAGAGATGGTGGATGATCTTAGCGATGAGGATATTTATAAACTGAATCGAGGTGGTCACGATCCTTACAAGGTATATGCAGCTTATCACAAAGCGGTAAACACTAAAGGCGCACCAACTGTAATTTTAGCTTTAACAACTAAAGGTTATGGAACGGGTTCTAGGGAAGCAGACAATACTACACATCAAGTTAAAAAACTCACAATAGATAATTTAAAATCTTTTAGAGATCGATTTGATATCCCAGTCAATGATAATGAATTAGAGATGCTACCTTACATAAAGTTTGATTCATCCTCAAAAGAGCAAAAATATCTCATGGAAACCAGACAAAAATTAGGAGGATTTTTGCCTGCAAGGAAATTTAAGGACTTACCAATTGAAAAACCTGATTCAGAATTATTTAGTAAATATTTCTCTGGATCAGATGGTAAATCTGTTTCTACCACAATGATATTTGTTAGATTAATGACTGATTTAATAAAAGATCAAAATATTGGCGAAAGAGTAGTACCTATAGTTCCTGATGAAGCTCGTACATTTGGAATGGAAGCCTTATTTAGGCAAATAGGTATATATTCCTCAGCAGGTCAAAAATATCAACCTGAAGATGCTGATCAGGTAATGTGGTATAAGGAAACTAAAGAGGGAGTGATGCTAGAAGAGGGCATTACTGAAGCTGGAGCCTTCTCAGCTTGGCTAGCATTAGCTACATCATACGCCAACTATGATAAACCCATGATTCCAGTTTATTTATTTTATTCTATGTTTGGTTTTCAACGCATTCATGATTTAGCTTGGGCAGCTGGAGATTCGCAGGCAAGAGGTTTCCTAATAGGAGCTACATCAGGCAGAACAACCCTTAATGGTGAAGGGCTTCAGCATCAAGATGGACACTCACATATTTTGTCCTCAACAATTCCAAATTGTAAGTCATATGATCCAGCTTATAGCTATGAGCTTGCGATGATTGTAAAAAATGGAATTGAGGAAATGTTTTGTAATTTAAAAAATGTTTTTTATTACTTAACTGTTACAAATGAAAACTACTCACAACCACCCATGCCAAATGATTGTGAGGAGGGGATCATTAATGGAATTTATTGTCTTGAGTCAATTAATGATCCTGATATTTTACTATTTGGCAGCGGTGCTATTTTAAACGAATCTGTTGATGCAAAAAACAAACTGAATGAATTTGGAATAAAGGCTGAAGTTTATAGTGTAACTAGCTTTAACTTATTAAGAAAAGATGGAATGGAAAATGACAGACAAAAGCAACATGATCCTTCATACAGTAAAAAGACTTTTCTTAGAAAAACTCTAGGTAATAGAAACCAGCCTATTGTCGCTTCAACAGATTATATGAGAAGTTATCCAGAACAAATAAGAGCATTTCTTGAGAATGATTTTTACACCCTTGGAACCGATGGTTTTGGAAGAAGTGATTCTAGGAAAATGCTAAGAGAATTTTTTGAAGTCGATTCGAATAATATTGCAAGACTTGCAACATATGCACTCTGGAAGAGTAAAAAAATATCTAAAGATGAGTTAGTAAAAATTTATAAAGAATTAAATGTACAACCATTAAATTTTCATCCTTGGGAAGTTTAAGATTGAAGAAAGTTATTAATATCCCCGACCTTGGTGATGCAGATAATCTTGAGGTTATAGAGATATGTGTGAACGAGGGAGACCAAGTAAATATTGATGACCCTTTGATTGTTTTAGAATCTGAGAAAGCGGCAATGGAAATTCCTGCTTCAAGTAAGGGAAAAATTACCAGTATTATTGTTTCAAATGGTGATGAGGTTTCAAAAGGCATGCCATTTATTGAGATGGAACTTGATGATTCATCAAACCTATCAGAGATTGAGGAGACTCAATCAAATGTAATTTCTGAAACAACCCAAATCAATGAAAAAAAAGAAATTAATATTGATCAGAATGAGTCAGGTTCTGAAACCTTTAGTGAGAATGAAGAAGATAACAAAATTCCTATAAATTTTTCTAGCCAAGAGAATACAAAAATATATGCTGGCCCTGCAGTAAGGAAGTTGGCAAGAGAATTTGGAATTGATCTATCTAAAGTTTTAGGTTCTGGACCTAAAAATAGAATTTTAAAGTCTGATCTTCATAAGTTTAATAAAGAAATCCTCGCGTCAAAAACTACTAACTTGAGGTTTGAGCTACCAGATATTGATTTTTCATCCTTTGGTCCTGTTACATTTAATGAATTCTCAAAATTTGAGAGGACCTCTTTGAATAACTTGCTGGGCTCATGGAACAATATCCCACATGTAACACAGCACTCTGAAATAGAATTCGATTTAGTTTCAAAACTTAGAAGAACTTTTGAAGAAAATTTAGATAAAAAAATATCGCCATTAGCATTTATTGTTTACGCAGTAACATTAGCATTGAAAGATTTCCCTTTGTTGAATTCATCTATTAGTAAAGATCTACAAGGCTATTATGAAAAGAAATTTATAAATATAGGAATTGCTGTAGATACTGATTATGGATTGGTTGTTCCAAATATTAAGTCAGCAAATGAATTGTGTGTAGAGCAAATTTCCGATGAAATAAAAAGTTTGGCTGACAAAGCTCAAAAAAGACGGCTAGGGCCCGATCAATTAAAAGGTGGGACTTTCACCATCTCATCATTAGGTGGATTCCAGGGTAAATTTTTCACACCAATAATTAATTTGCCTGAGGTAGCAATCTTAGGCGTCTCAAAAACTTATAAATCAATCAAAATGATTGATGAGTATCCGCAGGAGACTGAAATCTTACCAGTATCACTATCATATGATCATAGAATCATTAACGGAGTTTATGCAGTAAAGTTTCTAAGTAAACTAAATGATATAATGACCTCAATTAGCACATTTGAGAGATAATCATGGATAAAAACTTTAAAAATGGATGTGTCCTAGTTATAGGAGGTACAGGTGGAGTTGGTTCAGAATGCGTTAGAACTTTCCATAATCATGGTGCTAAGGTTGTCTTCACATATAATTCAAATAAAGATGAAGCGACTAAGATTGTTGACGAATTAAATGGAAAAGTTAGCGCCATTCAGCTCGATCTTTCCAATGAGAATTCTGTTAAAAAATCTTTGTCTGAGATAAATCAAAGCAATCAAGGAATAAACACTATTATAAATGCTGCCGGTTTCAATATACCGCAAAAATATATTTCTGAAATTGATGCTGAAACATGGAGGCGAGTTATTGACTCTGATATCAATGGATTTTTTAACTTAGCTTCTCATGGCATCAAAATATTGAGGGAATCACAAGGATCTCTTGTTTTCATAAGTAGCGCTGGGCTATTTAAATATCCACCGGGAGACGTTTTATCTGTAGCACCAAAGGCAACAGTTGAACAATTAATTAAAGGTATTGCAAAGGAGGAGGGTGCAAATGGAGTCAGAGCAAACTCAATTGCGCTTGGTGTTATTGATGCTGGAATATTTCATAGGCTACTAAATGAGGAGAATACTTTCTTTGACGAAAAATGGCACGAAGCAGTAATGGCAAACTTAGCAATTAAAAGATTTGGTGCAGCAGAGGAGGTATCTAATACTGCATTATTTTTGGCATCTTCACATGCAGCATATGTTACAGGTCATTGCATCCCAGTTGATGGCGGATACCACCTTTAAACTTATTATACGAAGTAATCTGTATTCTCAGCACCCAATTGCATTGCACCATAATTTCTGCTGAAATTCACAGGATTATTAGCAACATGAGCTCTTGCTGTATGCACATCAAGGAAAAGTTTTTGTATTTCACTTCCAGCGAATACAGATGCACCTCCAGCATTAGAGAAAAGTTTATCAGCAACACTTAAGCACTTCTCTAGCACCAGCGATGCATCATATCTAAATTTGACTCTATCAATCATCGGGATACCACCCTGATTTCCAGCTTGGTCGACCATCACATCATAATTTCTGAACATAATGGTTTCAATTGAATCTAATTCAACAGCAGCATCGGCAACAAGCGCTTGAGAATGAGTATCACCAGCAAGCTTTGAAGGATCACTAGAAGCTTTATTATTTGCACCTTCTATAAACAATTCAAGCATCCTTTTAGTGGCACCCAAAGCTGGGGTTGACACGGCTCTAACAAACAATTGACCCCATGGAATTTTAAATAAATCATTTTTATTGATTGAATATCCCGGATTGGTAAGGTTAAAACCATCAGACTGCTTGTGAGTTCTGTATTCTGGTACAAATACATCATTTACAATTACATCTTGGCTACCTGTTGCTTTTAAACCCATAGAGTACCAAGTGTCTTTAATTTCATAATCTTCTCGAGGCAGGAGAAAAGTTCTATACTCTGGCGCTCCTCCCTCAGGTGGAAATACAAGTGCACCTAACAGCGCCCACTCACAATGCTCAGAGCCACTTGACCATTGCCAATGACCAGAAAGTTTAAATCCGCCATCGACATGCTCAACTTTCCCGAGTGGAGCGTATGAGGATGAAACTAGAGTATCTGGATCATCTCCATATACTTCTTCTTGAGCTTTTTCATCATATAAAGCTAATTGAAATGGATGAATTCCAACTACGCCTAATACCCATGCAGTAGACATGCAACCTTGTGCTACCCTAATTTGAACTTCAGAGAAGGTATGTGGATCGAGTTCGTAACCGCCATATTTTTTTGATTGTAAAATCTTAAAAAATCCAGCCTTTTTAAAATCTTCGATTGTTTCTTTTGGAATTCTTCTATCTTTTATTGCATCCTCTGAACGCTCCCTAAGTACAGGGATTAAATCCTCGGCTCTTTGAATCATTTCATCATGGAGCTTTTGATTTGTTCTTTCTGCATGCGCAACTTTATATGTCATAATAAGTCCTCAAAAGTTTTCTTAATAAATTTAATATTTATATCGTTATGAAATTTTATAAAACAAGTGTTCGAATATTTTTGTTTTATATATGCATTTTACCTATTTTTTTAAAGGGATCAATAATAACGTCTTCAGGTGTAGTTGTTGGTATTGAACAAGATGAGGTCATAACATGGAAAAATATTCCATATGCAATGCCACCTATTAAAGATTTAAGATGGATGGCTCCACAACCAATCAATGATTCAAGCATTGTTATAGATCAACTAAAGGCTAATGGATGTGTTCAAGAACCATCAAGATATGCTGGAATGAGTGGTAAAGATGTAGTTGGTTCAGAAGATTGTTTATATTTAGATATCAAAGGTCCAAAAGATGCACTAACTTCAGTCTCTTCTTCAAAGGTTAAGAAACTACCAGTAATGTTTTGGATTCACGGTGGCGGTAACACTACAGGGTACAAGGATTATTACGATTTTAGTGAATTTGTAAGACAAAAGCAGGTTGTTGTAGTAACAATTAATTATAGACTTGGCCCATTTGGTTGGTTCAGACACCCTGCCATACAAAATCTCCAAACCGGCATTGATCAAACATCAAACTTTGGAACTTTAGACATCATTGAAGCTTTGAGATGGGTAAAAAATAATATTAGTAAATTTGGTGGAGATGCAAATAATATAACCATATTTGGTGAATCTGCAGGTGGACATAATGTTTTAAGTTTACTAGCAGCACCTCAAGCCAAAGATCTTTTTCAAAAAGCTATTTCACAGTCTGGTTATACAACTTCATATACGAAAGAGGAGGCTTTGGGAAAAAATAATGTTCAGCAACTTAATGATTTAGGTTCATTAAGTGTTTTCAGTGACAGTAATGTAAGTTCTCTAAGTAAAGGCAAGATTAAAAACTTTAATAGTGAAGATTTAGAAATTCAAAGACAATTTCTTAAATCACTATCTGCAGAATCAATTATGCAGATTTATTTAGATGTAGAAAAAAATACAAGAGACTACATGCCTCTTCTCAACAGAGATGATATTGTTATTACATCTAATGGTCTTTTAAAGGATTTAGCGGATTCAAATTTATCGAAAGATATTCCAGTAATTCTTGGGTCTAATAAAGATGAGTTATCTTTATGGTTGGGAGTACATAGGTATTTTGTTAAAGTCATTTATCCTTTTACTAGGTTGATTCCTATCCCAAGAATAAAAATTTTAGATCCAGATCTTTATACATCATGGGTAAAGATTCGATCTGATGCATGGAAATACAGAGGTGTTGATGAGCCGCTCATAGCACTTGAAAAAGCAGGTTATAGCGAATTATTTGCTTACAGGTTTGATTGGGATGATCAGAGAAGAAGCTTTTATGCAAATACTCCAAAATTATTGGGTGCTTCTCATGGAGTTGAAATTGCATTTCTTACCGGTGACTTTCAATATGGGCCAGTTACAAAATATGTTTATCCAAATAACGATGCTCGTTATCAGATGCAAGAGACAATGATGCAAGCATGGTCAACATTTGCACAAAATGGTAAACCAAGTATCAATACCATAGATTGGTTGCAGTTTGACTCGAATAAAAGATCTTTTCTCAAGCTTGATAAAGATAGAGATATGCAAAATATTTCTGATGCAGAAAAGGATTTATTATCTATTCTAAATTTTGATGATTTTTCTGGAACTGATCTTGAAAAATGCGTATTGGTATATGAAGTCTTTACAAATATTGGTGATCGTCTATATGATGATTTTTTAGACTGGAACAATGGTTATTGCAAACAGTATGATATTCAAAAAGAGCAAAAAGCATTAGAGGATAGTCTACTTGCAAAATATGGTGAGCTTACAATTTTTTAGAGTAAAAGTTGCGATTTTTGCCAGCTTATTTTTTATTTATTCTTGCGGCTCTGATGTACCTCCAGGCAAGATTGAGGGACCTCCTAAAAGTTCTCAATTTATTTATGAAAATGACTTAAAGTTCTATGAAGCAAAAGATAATTTGTTTCAAGATAGCAACGATTTGACTGACGAACATCTGATACTTTTTGGAGATTTACATGTTCATACAACTTACTCTATAGATGCCTTTACACTTGAACTTCCAATGATGGGACTTCAAGGCATTCATGATAGTTCCATGGCATGTGATTTTGCACGATATTGTGCAAACCTTGATTTTTTTAGTTTTAATGATCATGCAGAAAGTCTTACTCCAGAACATTGGAGAGAGCAAAACAAAATTGTTGAACAATGCAATATAAGCAATGAAGTAGAGAATGCTAGAGATTTAACCGTTTTTCCAGGCTGGGAATGGACTCAGATTGGCACCACTCCAGAAAATAATTGGGGTCATAGAAATGTTATTTTCAAGGATGTAAATAATTTGCCAAAAAGACCAATAGGTGCACGAACTCCTGAAACTGGATTAGGAATATTTTCTACAACTCGACAAGCAACATCTGCAAAATGGGTTGACCCACTTAATTTCAAAAGATATTCAGATTTGACTTGGTTATTAGATCGTGTTGAAAGCATTCCATTTTGCAATAATTCTCTTAATACTAATGATTTGCCAAACGATTGTTATGAGTATGCTGAAAGCCCAAGAGAGCTTTTTAGGAAAATTGATGAGTGGGGATTTGATTCAATTGTGATTCCTCATGGAACCACGTGGGGATTACATGTTCCTTATAACACTTCTTGGGACAATCGATTAAATAATGAGGGCCATGATGGGAGCAAGCAAATTTTGCTCGAGATTATGTCAGGTCATGGAAATGGTGAGGAGTTTAGAGATTTTGCTGGCGTTGGAATAAATCCAGACGGTACAAAGTTTTGTCCTGCTCCAACTGAAGATTTTTTGCCATGTTGCTGGCAGGCAGGCGAAATGATGAAAAAAAGGTGTGAAGGTTTAAGCGATGAAGAATGTGCATCTAGAGTCGAATTGGCAAAACAATATACTATGGAAGCTGGGCCCTATTCAAATGAAGTTTTCCCTGAAGCAGAACCAGAAGAATGGCTAAATTGTAATCAATGCAATGATTGTTTCAAACCATCTTTTAGTTACAGACCAAAACAATCTGCGCAATATGCACTAGCTATTACAAATTTTGATAAGAAAGATCCACAAAGATATGAATTTGGATTTATAGCATCAACTGATGATCATACCGCAAGACCTGGTACTGGCTATAAACAATACGAAAGAAGAAAAATGACTTTTGCATCAGGAGTTAAATCATCCTTTTTTGACTATAAATACTATGCCGAAGATCCTAATTTACCTGAATTGCCTGGCATTAATGCTGGAGACTCGTTACCAGATAATGAACGCAATTCTAGTTTTGTATATCCTGGTGGAATTGTTGCAGTACATGCAAAGTCTAGATCAAAGGATGATATTTGGGAGGCTTTGAAACAAAAAAGAGTCTATGGAACATCTGGCCCGAGAATGTTACTTTGGTTTGAGTTGATAAATTTTGGCGAGCAAAAAGTCCATATGGGACAAAAAGTGATCATGAATCAAGCACCTAAATTTAAAGTGAGGGCTGCTGGAAGTTTTAAACAAAAGCCAGGATGTCCTTCGGTATCTGTTGATTCTTTATCACCTGAGAGATTAGATTATTTGTGTGCTGGTGAGTGCTATAACCCATCAAACGAAAGATACCTTATTGAGAGAATTGAAGTAATAAAGGTTACACCCCAAGAATATCAGGGTGAAGAAATTAAGAATTTAATCCAAGATCCATGGCTCGTTGTTGAATGTAAAAAAAATAATAGTGGATGTATTGTGGAATTCGAAGACACAGATTTTAATCGTGATAGTTCTTACTATGTCAGAGCCATTCAAGAAGAAACTCCAGCAATTAACGGAAAAAATATTACAATTGAAAATGGTGAGGTAAAGATTTGCAAAGGTAGCTTTAAGACTTCTCTTGAAGACGACTGTTTATCACTAATCAATGAGAGAGCTTGGTCTTCTCCAATATATCTAGCTAGACCCTAAATTTTTGATTTTCAATAATTCAGATCTTTTAATAAATAAAAGATCGCCAATTTGCATGAAAAGATTATCTTCATACGGATCAATTACTCCGTCAGATAAAATTAATTTCCAAATTATTTTCATAATTTCAATTTTTTCCTCTTTCACACAATTGCTATTGATCGATTCCACATATGGATGAAATGAAGTTTCCTCAGATGACTTTTGTTTGAGCTCAGCAAGAGTTTCTTCAAAATTTGTATCTTCAAAGTTCTCATCAAAATATTTCTTAATTTCCTCAATTTCATTTGCATCTATTTTTCCATCCAACCTACTTATTTCCAGCATTATGCAAATAACAGAAATAACTTCTTGAAATGAATTAGTATTATCATCCAATTCTTTTTGAACATTATCTCTTTTAAAGAATGAAAACATTATTCTGATAGCCTTTGAGTAAAGTATAAATAAATTGAACCAGAGATTAAAAATAATAATAAAGATATTGATGCACTAATTCCAAAATAATCTAGCGAAATTCCAATGAAAACAAAAAACAGAGATATCAGAAAAATATAACTTAATACAGTCAAAGGATTTATTTCACGTTTCATTAGCAAATGATGCAAATGGTTTCTATCTGGGCTAAAAAGTTTTTTGCCACGTCTCATTCTTTGCAATATTACATTCATACAATCTAAGAAGGGAATAAACACTAACCATAATGCTGTAACAGGGTTAAAAAAGTTATTTTCTGCCGATGATAAGTATATGCAAGCCCAAGCAACAAAAAATCCAAGAAATGATGAACCATTGTCTCCTAAAAAAACACGCCTTTTTTCACCCACCACACCCAAATTGTAAACAAGAAAACCAAAAATACCTCCAAATGCAATCACAAAAGCATAATTTACAACGTCCAATCCTGTGATGATTATGAATCCAATTAATGCAGAAATAACCATTGATGCGCATAATCCATTTATTCCATCAATCATGTTGAATGCGTTAATAATTCCAGTTACGCAAAATACAGTAAAAGGTATGCCAAGAAATCCTAATTGAATATTTTCATTACCTACTCCGAATCCAATATCATTTACATAAATTCCACTTGCAAGACAAAATAATAAATTTAAAAGAACTTGAAAGGTAATCCTAATTTTAGGATTAATACCCCAAGCATCATCAACCAATGTAAAAGCTTGCAGAAGCAAGCCAAATATTATGAAGAGAATAACAAATTTGTTTATTTCAAATGGTTTTGAACCTGAAAATTTATAGCTTTCAGTAACATCGCCCGCCAAGCTAACCACGTTGCCATTTTGAATGACATAGTCTGAAAAATTACCATTGTTGTTTACTCTAAAGACCCCGTTCTCAAGCATCTTGATTTCAACTACTTCATCAGATCCCTGGAGCTGAACTTCAAAGTCTGATTCATTATTTGACTGAGTTTCACTTATAAGCAAGTCAAATATTTCATTCTGATCACTATTTTCAAGTTTAAGACTCTTTTTATGGAAGTCACCATCATTAATGGTGTTGCTTGTTAGTGGTAGATTTCTGATTTCACTTTGAATAGTGAAGTCTGCAAGAAAAAATAAAGCCAAAAATCCTGTGAGCATGGCGATCTGAATTGCAATACCACCAGTCACCGGAGTAGGAGTTAAATGAAATTTCCTATTTTTATCAGGGATATCAATTAACCATCTATTATTTTTTGCTATATTTCTCATAATTCCGTTTAAACTAATTGATGCAAAAACAGTTAAAAGAAATATTACGACTGCTATACTGATATTCATAAAATATAAGGCTTAGGACGATGATACATTACATTTTAATAATTTTACTTATTTTTACACCTTTCCATTTAAGGGCCAACAACGATTTGGTTAATAATCTTATTACTGATGAGAACTTTGAAATTACTGTTTTTGCTGATGGAATTAACACACCTAGACAAATGTCAGAGGGTAACAAAGGTTACATTTTTGTGGGTACTAAATCGGGCCAAGTACATGCCATTAGAGACACAGATAAAAATGGAACCATTGATCAAAATATCCTGATTGCAGATAACTTGAATGATCCTGCAGGTGTCGCATTCCATGATGGAAATCTTTACATAGCAGAAGTAGGCAAGATTTGGAAAGTTGAAGATATAGAAACCATACTTGATAAAAATCAAGTTGAAGAATTTAAACTTGAATTAATTACTGACGAATTGCCAAACGAGAGTTGGCATGGGCGCAAATGGATAAAATTTGATAAAGATGGCAGTTTTCTTGTTAATGTAGGTGCTCCATGTAATGTATGTTTAAAGGATGATAAAAGATTTGCTTCTATAATGAGATTTGAGAATGGTAGTTGGCAAATTGAAGCTAATGGTGTGAGGAATTCAGTTGGATTTGATTGGCATCCAACAAATGGAAAATTATATTTTACAGATAACGGAAGAGACTGGTTAGGGGATGATTCTCCGGACTGCGAACTAAATGTTTTAGACTTCAAAGGCGAATTTTTTGGTTTTCCTTTTCGTCATGCCATGAATGTTGATGACCCAGAGTTTGGAGATTATGAGCATGGATTTGCATATAAGGATCCTATTCTTGAGCTTGGCGCCCATGTTGCTCCAACAGGAATTGAGTTTTATGAAAGCAATCATTTTCCAAAGGAATATAGAAATAATGCATTTATTACATTGCATGGATCATGGAATAGATCGTCCAAAGTTGGCTACAAAGTTATCAGAGTAGTGTTTGATAACGATGGAAATGTTGTTGATAGTAAAGATTTTCTTACTGGCTTTTTAGAGGGAGAAACTGTTCTTGGAAGGCCGGCAGCACCCTTTGAAATGTCTGACGGCACTCTTCTCATTTCTGATGATAAAGCAAATATGATTTATAGGGTTACTTATAAAAAATCATAGTTAACATGCCACTAAAAATTGGTATTCTAGGTTTTGGTGTAGTTGGATCGAGACGATTCGATATCCTTAAAAATATACCAAATCTTTCAATAGTTGCAGTTTCTGATCAAAAAAAAGAAAATCTAGTTGGTCTAGACAAGAGTATTGCTTTGTTCGATGACTACATTACTCTTATTAAAACCATTGACTTTGATGTTGCATTTGTAAGCCTACCTAATTTGTATGCTAAAGATGCAACCGCAAGGGCTCTCAAGAAAGGCGCACATGTTTTTTGCGAAAAACCACCAGCTAGAACTTCCGCTGAGTTAAACGAAATAATATCAATATCTAAAGCAAATCCTTCACTTAAACTTATGTACGGATTTAATCATCGATTTCATGAATCCGCAATTTTAGCAAAGCAAGTTATTGATTCTAAACAACTTGGAAAAATTGTAAATTTGAAAGGCACATACGGCAAATCAAAAATTATAACTTTTGATCAAACTGATTGGAGATCAAAACGTAATCAAGCGGGAGGAGGAATTTTGTTAGATCAAGGCATTCATATGCTCGACTTAATAAGTTATTTTTCAAATCAGGAATTTACTGAAATTCATAGTTTTGTGGATAATGCATTTTGGGGTCATGATGTAGAAGATAATGCATTTGCAATCATGAGGTCCGATGAAGGTATTGTTGCACAAATACACTCATCTGCTACTCAATGGAGACATAAATTTAATTTAGAAATTACATTGCAACAGGGTTCAATCATTATGCAAGGAATTTTAAGTGGATCAAAAAGCTATGGAGAAGAGGAATTAATTGTTATTAGGCATAATCCAGATTCAAGAGATGCCTCACTAGACGAGAAAATTGAGACTTTTAAAAATGATTTATCATGGGATAAAGAAATAAATTATTTCTTTCATGCAATTACTAACGATAAGCCAATCAAAACTAGTAATATAGATGATGCTATGAAAATCATGCAATTAATTGAAAAGATATACGCATCTGATTCAAAATGGGCAGAGAGAGTTTTTGAATGAATTCACCAAAAGAATTTTCGGCAGATTATTTGAAATATTTATCTTCATTGTTGGAGAAACTAAGCAATGAGGACATTGCAAGATTTATTAATCAAATATTAGATGTTAGAGAGAATAATAGAAAGATTTTTTTTATTGGAAATGGTGGCAGTGCTTCAACTGCAAGTCACTTCGTTAATGACATATCTTTAGGAAGCAGACAGTTTGAAAATCCATTTAAGGCAATTAGTTTATGTGATAATCAAGCTGTAATCACGGCCATAGCTAATGATGATGGATATGAAAATATTTTTTTGCAGCAATTGCAAACTCAAGCTGATGCTGGTGATACTTTAGTATGCATTTCTGCATCCGGTAATTCGCAAAATCTTATTAAAGCTATTGATTGGTCAAAAAAACACAATATCTTCACAGTATCTCTAACAGCATTTGATGGGGGGTATCTTAAACAGAATACAGATTTGAATATTCATGTACCCACTAAGATTGGAGAGTATGGTCCTGCTGAAGATCTTCACATGGTAATTTGTGGTTTAGTTGGTTCCTATTTTCGTGCCATCTTCAAAGATTCAAATGATTGATATTGATAACAGTCTTGAGATTGCAAAAGATGCTGCTTTACTTGCTGGTAAATTTTTAATCTCCGCAAACAATGATGCCCAAAAAATCTTAGGAGACGATGGCAGGGATATAAAACTTCAAATCGATCAAGATGCTGAAAACCTCATCACTGAATATATTTCCACAAGATCAAATTTGCCAATTCTTGGAGAAGAATTTGGCCATAAAGGTAATCTTGGATCAGATTTTTGGGTAATTGATCCTTTAGATGGAACATCAAACTATTTTAGAAATATTCCGATCTGTGCAGTTTCAATAGCACTTATGCATAATAATGAGCCGATTCTTGGAGTTATTAACGATTTTTTTAGTGAAAACCTTTATTTTGCATCCAAGGAAAAAGGAGCATTTGTAAACAATAAAAGAATTAATGTTTCAAATATATCTGAACATTCCAAAGGCACTATCGTAACGGGAATTCCATCTAAAAAGGAATACTCAAAGGAGTATTTCTCAAGAATGATTGACGACTTCAAATGTTGGAAAAAAGTGAGGATGATTGGGTCTGCTGCAATTGCCAACACATTTGTTGCTGCAGGAAAAGCAGAAATATATAGAGAGGAAGGTATTTTTTTATGGGACATTGCCGCTGGTGCAATAATTGTTAAGGAGGCTGGTGGCAAAATCAGTATGTCAACTGTAGATAATAAATTTAGACTAGACGCAGAGTTCACAAATGGCAAGGTTTGATAAAAGTCTGGTGGCTGTTACCTCTAGATCATTTTCAACTAATCAGTTTCTTGTTAAAAAATTAAAAGAATCATATCCAAACGTATCGCTGAATTTGACTGGTAAGACTTTAAAAGAAAATGAACTTGTGAAATTTTTAGCCACTGCCGACAAAGCTATTGTGGGAATAGAGATCATCGATAAAGATATTTTGGACCAACTTCCTAAATTAAAACTCATTAGCAAATATGGAGTAGGATTGAATAACTTAGATCTTGATGAGTGTAAGAAACGAAATATTCAGATTAAATTTCAACCAGGCAGCAATAAACAATCCGTTGCAGAATTTACTCTCTTATTAATGCTGAATTCCCTTAGACAAGTTCATAATAATAAAACAGAGATCATTGAGGGAAATTGGACTCAAGCAAAAGGGCAAGAGCTAAAAGGTAAAAAAATTGGAATCATTGGGTTTGGAAATATTGGATCTTGTTTAGTAAGCTTATTGAAACCATTTGGTAATAAGATTTTATTTTTTGATGAAAGAAAATTTTCTTCAGCTGAAATAGACAAATTTAATGATAAGAATTTAAAACAAGCATCAATCTCAGAAGTGCTTTCAACATCGGACATCGTCAGCATTCACATACCTTTGAACTCAGGCACCAAAAATATGATCAATAAGAATGCTTTTAAGCAAATGAAAGAATCCATAATTTTGATTAATACCTCAAGAGGAGGTATTGTTGATGAGGTGGAATTATATAAATTTCTTAAAAATAATAATTTAGCTTTTGCATCTTTTGACGTTTTTGAGCATGAACCAGCATTCAAATCCCCACTGCTCAAATTAGATAATTTCTTTGCCTCATCACACAGAGCGAGTCTAACTGATCAGGGCATAGAATCAATGGGGATAGCAGCCATAAATGGTTTAGGAGACTAGCATATGCCTAAACAAAAAATATCAATTGGAACCTGGATTACTATTCCAAATGAACAAATTACAGAAATCATTGCAAAATCTCCTTATGATTGGATTGTTATTGATTTAGAGCACTCAACTATGAGTCTTGATCAGGCAGAAAATCTGATCAGAATCATAGACGCAAATAAGAAAAAATCCTATGTGAGAATTACATCTGATAGCACAGATCAGATTAAGAGAATGCTTGATGCTGGAGCATCAGGGATTATTGCTCCAATGATTGAGACTTTTCAACAAGGCAAGGCAATTATGGACGCTTGCTTTTATCCTCCAAGGGGCAGGCGCAGCATGGGCCTTTATAGAGCCCAAGGTTTTGGAGAAAAAATTGCCAAAAATAAATATATAAAAACCCAATCTAAAAAAATAGAAGTGTTCTTTCAAATAGAATCCAAGATTGCTCTCGATAATTTGGATGAGATTTTTAGCTTACCTATAAACGGATGTTTCATTGGTCCATATGACCTTTCATTATCTTTAGGTGATCCTGGAAACTTCACTTCAAGAGAATTTAAGAAAGCTGAAAAAAAGATTATTGATTATGCAAAAAAATATAAAATTTATTGTGGCTTTCATCAAGTTGAACCTGAGCCAAAGAGCATCGATGCTCTTTCAAAAAAGGGTTTTTCAATGATCGCATATAGTGTAGATTTTAGAATGCTGGATGTGATGGCTAGATCACCTTTCAAGTAAATAATTATGAAAGTATTGGGAGTTATTCCAGCTAGAATGGAATCATCAAGGTTCTTTGGAAAACCATTAGAAAATATTCTGGGTATACCCATGATAGCTCATTGTTATGAGAGGGCCTTAATGTCAGATTGTGATGAGTTAGTCATTTCTACACCTAATACTGTGATTCGTGATTGGTGCTTTGAAAGAAATATTCCCGCTATTATTACTAGTAATTTGCATGAAAGAGCATCTGAAAGAGCTGAAGAGACCCTTAGAATGTTGGAAGCTGATCAGGGTGAAGCATATTCACATACAATTCTCATTCAAGGCGACGAACCACAAGTTTTGCCCTCAGAGATAAATTCTGTTATCAAAAAATTAGGTGAGGGTGCAGAGATTGTGAATCAAGTGATTGAAATCAATAAAGCTGAAGCAACTAGCGAAGATGTCGTGAAAGTAATATTGAATAAATTGAATGAAATCATTTATTTTTCACGATCGGTAATTCCAAATAATGCTGAAAAATTCTATCGCCAACTTGGCATTATCGGTTTTACAAGTTTCATGCTAAAACAATATGTATCTTTAGAGACGACCTTATGCGAGCAACTCGAATCAATTGATATGATGAGATTTCTTGAAAATGATATTCCTATTACAGGACTTCTTTCGAAAGAAAAAATTATTGGAGTCGATCGACATGATGACATCTTAAATGTAGAAAAAAAGCTTGCACATGATCTCTTATTTAAAAAATACCAAAATAAATATTTATAATGAATAATCATGAAAATTTGTATATTAAGCGACAATATTCCAGGACATTTCAATCAATCTTTTGGAATGATGCATCTACTTTTTGGAAGATCACACAGTAATTTTTCTGTCATTTATGTAACACCAAGAATACATTTTTTGAGATCGATAACACGATTTCTTTGTAGATTGTTGTCAAAAAATATAAGTAAAACGAAAGCAAATTTTATACTTTGGACATATTCTATTAATCTGCTTGATAAATATGATTTAATTATTGCGTCAGGTGGAAATACAGCCGCTGTATGTTCTGCAATACAATTTCTTCAAGTTACCAAAAGCATTCAATTAGGCTCTCCTAGGGGTTTGCCGGCATCAAACTTTACAGCCATTGTTACCTCAGAGAGATATTTTGATAGTGAAAATAATGTAGTTGCTGATATTACTCCAAATAAATATTCTCCTAATACAATCAATCAGCTTTCTAACAAAGATAGTCATATCTTATTTTGTATTGGAGGAAAGGGAATTGGTTATGAATATTCAGATACCGAATGGGATAGCTTTATAAATAATGTTAAAAAGATTGCAAACAAATATGAAAAAGAAATATGTTTGGTTACATCAAGGCGAACCAATCCAAATGTAGAGAGGAAGTTAGCACTTGGATTAGACGCTTTCATTGACCATAAGGAAAGTGGTTTATTTCATGCAGGATCCTCAAATTTTGATCTATCAAATGCATTTTCCATTTCAGCACATATCTTTGTAACTGAAGATAGTGCTATGATGATATCTGAGTCTATATCTAGTGGTCGACCAGTATCGACTATTTATCCTAAAAGAATAAATGCGCCTATTAGATTCAAGAATCATATAGAAAAATACGAAAAACTAGGATTCATCAAAAGATTAAGTATTGAAAATTTTGATATTGATCATAGAAATAACTCTAGTGATTTAGTCAGTTCAAATAGACAAATTCTTAAGGAACAAATTATGGAGTTAATAAGTTGAAAGCGCTTGTATGGTTACGATCTGATCTCAGAATTGATGATAATCCAGCATTTTTAAATGCATGCGAAGCATATGATGAGGTTAGTTGTATATATATTTTCTCTAGAAAAACATGGTACAAAAATAATAACTCTAATGTTAAAGAGCATTTCGTTTTAGAAAATTTAGCAAAACTTAAAAATGAGTTACAGCAGTTAAACATAGATCTTTGTTCATTTGAGGTTGATACTTTTGATGACTCTATTGAACTCATCAAAGAATATATTGCAATCAATGCGTTCAAGGCAATTTTTTGGAACAACGAATTTGGATACGATGAAAATCATCGTGACCAAAAATTAATTGCATACCTTCAAAAGCAAGATATAAATTTTCATCAATATCATGATCAGGTAATTTATTCACCAGGAAGTCTTAGAACAGGACAAGATAAACCTTTTTCTGTATTTACCCCATTTAAAAAAAAATGGATCGAGAACTTTTCGTTAGATTTATTTGACTTCAATAAAGCCCCAAAAAAGAAAAATAAGTTTGCACTGGTACATCCCAAAGATAAAAAAAATATTTCTTTTAATCAAACACATCAAGTAAATATGGAAATTTGGCCAGCCGGTGAGGTTGAGGCTAGGAAACGACTGGAATTATTCATAGAAAAGTCAATAACCTTATATTCTAAGAATAGAAACCATCCATTTTTAGATGCCACAAGCAGACTGTCGCCATATTTAGCTCTTGGAATACTTTCACCAAGAAGATGTATCTATGAGGCAATTAAAGAAAATAATTTTGAATTGGATGCAGGTAATAATGGTATTTGTAAGTGGGTAGATGAAATTGTATGGCGAGAATTTTACAGAAACATCATGCATAACTTCCCGCACGTGAGCAAAAACAAACCTTTTAACCTCTCAACAGAAACGATTGTATGGCGAAATAACCCAGACGAAATCGACGCTTGGAAAAATGGAAAAACCGGGTTCCCTTTCATTGATGCAGCAATGTTACAACTAACTCAAGAGGGATGGATGCATAACCGATTGAGAATGGTAGTTGCTATGTTTTTTACAAAAAATCTTCTTCATGATTGGCGAATTGGAGAAGCACATTTTATGGATAATCTTATAGATGGTGACTTTTCATCAAATAATGGAGGTTGGCAATGGAGTGCTTCTACTGGGACAGATGCAGCACCATATTTCAGAATATTCAATCCAGTGACTCAATCACAAAATTTTGATCCAGATGGAGAATTTATAAGAAAATTTATTCCATCACTGAATTCAGTTGACAACAAGAATATTCATCTTCCAAAGAGTGATCTTTTAAATAATATTGATTATCATAATCCTATTGTTGATTTAAAATCATCACGAATAAGAGCGATTGATGCATTTAAGAGCAACAGGGTATAATCAAAAAAACAAATAAGACTATGAGAGAAGAACATAAATTTTTTATAAATGGAGTGTGGGTTGATCCTTCATCCACTGAAATCATTGAAGTGGAAAATCCGGCCACAGAAGAAATTATTGGAACCATTGCAGCTGGATCTAAAGAAGATATTTCAGATGCTGTTGAAGCAGCAAAAAATGCTTTTGCAACATTTGGGTCGTCATCTAAAGATGAAAGAATTGCACTTCTAGAATCAATTATTACAAATTATGAGGACTCATCCGAAGAACTTGCTGCGATCATCAGTGAAGAAATGGGAGCACCATTATGGCTTTCAAAAGTTGCTCAAGTTACCTCAGGGCTTCAGCATTTTAAAGATACTTTAGAAGTCTTAAAAGAATTTGATTTTGAGGAAGATGGCGAATCATTTCTCATACGTAAAGAACCAATTGGTGTAATTGGCATGATCACTCCTTGGAATTGGCCAATGAATCAAATGAGTACAAAGGTTGCTTCAGCAATTGCAGCTGGCTGTACAATGGTTCTAAAGCCAAGTGAAATATCTCCATTCTGTGGTATTCATCTTGCTAAAGTGATTGAGAAATCAGATCTACCAAATGGTGTCTTTAACCTTGTAAATGGCCTTGGACCTGTTGTTGGTGATGCACTTTCTACTCATCCAGATGTTGATATGATGCATTTCACAGGATCTACCAGAGCCGGAATTGCTGTAGCTCAGTCTTCAGCTCCCACTGTAAAGAGAGTAGCACAAGAACTAGGGGGAAAATCTGCAAATATTATCCTAGATGATGCTGATCTTGAAAAAGCTGTATCAGCGGGAGTAAATTTATGTTTCTTAAATACAGGACAATCATGTAACGCACCTACCAGAATGCTTGTTCATGCATCACAATACGATGATGCAGTTAAAATTGCTAAAGCTGCTGCAGAAGCTACAGTAGTTGGTTATCCAAATGAGGACGGCACTAAAATTGGCCCAATATCAAATAGAACGCAATACGAAAAGGTTAAGAGATTAATTGATCTTGGAGTTGAGGAGGGCGCAAAACTGGTCACTGGAGGTTCAGAATTACCTGATGGTTTTGAAAAAGGTTTTTTTGTAAAGCCAACAATCTTTTCTGATGTAACGAATGATATGACTATTGCACGAGAAGAAATTTTCGGACCAGTGTTAAGTATTCTTAAGTATGAAACTGAAGATGAGGCTGTAGAGATTGCCAATGATACGCCATATGGTTTGGCTGGCTATGTACAGTCTGGAAATCCTGAAAGAGCAAAACAAGTAGCTAATAAGATACGAGCTGGACAAATTTCTATTAATGGTGGGAGAAGTAGAGGACCATCAGCACCTTTTGGTGGATTTAAAACTTCTGGAAATGGTCGCGAGCATGGCATGCTTGGGCTTCATGAATGTCTTGAAACAAAGGCTATTATTGGAAGTTAGTCAAGAAGATCTGGCTGCTTTTCAACAATCATATCAAACATAGGCTGATAGCTCGCCCACAAGGCAACTTCATTTGCGATAAATTCACGTGTTTTGATAGCGGTTTCGTGAGGTATAAGTTCTGGAGTGCCTGCTGCTTCTGCCATAAGTTGTGCCTGACATGATTTTTCCATCGACAAAAAATACCACAAAGCAATATCTACAGAACTACCTGTTGTCAAAATCCCATGATTCTTAAGAATGAGTACTTGTTTGTCACCCAGCGCAGAGGCAATTCTGTCTCCTTCATCAGTTTCTTCAACAACGCCTGAAAAGTCTTCATAGATAGCTTGTCTCTCATAAAATGCACATGCATCTTGTGTGATTGGATCAATTTTTTTGCCCAAAGATGAGAAGGTTCTGCCGTATAAAGAGTGGGAGTGAGCGGCGGCATTTACATCAGGTCTTGCTTTATGAAGTCTTGAATGAATTGCAAATGCTGCAACATTTACTGGCCTATCGCCCTGAACAACCTCTCCGTCATGATTAACAAGCAATAAATCAGATATTTTGATTTGTCCAAAATGAACACCAAGTGGATTTACCCAAAAATGATCATCAAATTCAGGATCTCTAAACGTGATATGTCCTGCAACACCTTCATCATATCCAAAATATGAAAACAATCTAAATCCCGCAACTAATTTTTCTAACTGATTTCTTCTAAGCTCCTCAGTCGATTTAAAATCAATCATATCTAAGCCTTTTTCTTTCAAAGGCAATTTACCTAAATCAGTATCAATTTTTAAAGGTACAACTTTTGACATCTTTTTTCCCTCAAGCGTGTAAAATAGTTTAACCAAATTGCAAAATTTATGAAATATCGAATAGAAAAAGATTCACTTGGCGAGATTCAAGTGCCAAAAGATGCATTGTGGGGAGCTCAAACACAACGCGCTTTGGAAAACTTCAAAATTAGTGGAATAAAATTTGCTTTTCCATTTGGTAGGTCATTCATAGAGGCACTTGGCATTATTAAGTACTCTGCTGCAATTACAAATAAAAAACTAAAATTACTTGACACCAAAAAAGCTAAATTTATTCAACAAGCAGCTAGAGAAGTTCTTGAAGGTAAATATGATGATCAATTTCCATTAGATATTTTTCAAACTGGATCTGGAACTAGCACCAACATGAATGCCAACGAAGTAATTGCAAATATTGCAACAAAGAGAGCGCGAGTAAAAATTCATCCAAATGATCATGTGAACATGAGTCAAAGTAGTAATGATGTAATCCCAACTGCTATCCACATATCGGCTGCAATTGATATTTCTAGACTCTTGCTCCCTAAATTAAATTTATTGCTTAAAGAATTGCAGAAGAAAAAATCCGTCGTTGCGAAAATTACTAAAACTGGTAGAACGCATTTAATGGATGCTATGCCTCTTAACTTCTCCCAAGAGTTGTCGGGATGGATCGCTCAATTAGAGGATCAAAAGAAATACATAGAACTAGCACTAAACCCCGTACTTAGTCTTCCTCAAGGAGGCACTGCAATTGGAACAGGCATTAATGCACCAAAACAGTTCGGTAAGATTTTTGCAGAGGAAGCCTCAAAGCTCACAAAACTTAGATTCAGAACCTCTTCAAATTATTTTAAATCTCTTAGCAGCCAGGATGCTGCTACAAATCTATCAACCGCAGTAAAAAATCTTTCTTTGGTTATTCTAAAAATTTCTAATGATTTGCGATGGATGAATAGCGGTCCAATGAATGGCTTGAGTGAAATAGAGCTTGAGGCTTTACAACCAGGTAGTAGCATTATGCCAGGCAAAGTGAATCCAGTTGTATCTGAGGCTGTAATGATGGCTGCTGCAGATGTAATGGGAAATGATTTAACTATATCTTATGCAAATCAATCTGGAAACTTTCAACTCAATGTAATGCTTCCAGTCATCGCATACAATCTTTTGAAATCAATCACTCTTATGGCTAATTCCTGTGAATTCCTTGCACAGAAGGGCATACGAACCTTTAAAGTAAATAAAGAAAATATCTCTTTATCAGTTTCAAAGAATCCCATTTTAGTAACTGCACTTAACCGCGAAATTGGATATGAGAAGGCAGCCTTAATTGCAAAAAAAGCATACAAAGAAAATAGATCAGTTATTGAAGTTGCTCATGAGATTACAGGTATTCAAATAAAAAAACTTAAATCAATATTGAATCCAGCCAATCTTACTAAGGGCGGACTCAAGTGAAAAATTTAAAAGAGCAAAAATGTGTTGCGTGCACGATAGATGCGCCCTTAGTTGACGAAGCTGAATATAGTGCATTGATGAGTAACTTGCCTGATTGGGAGATAGAGAAAGAAGAAATAAATAAGCTTGTTAAGGTATATTCATTTAGTAATTACCAAGATTCAATTAATTTTGCTAACAATGTTGCAGAAATGGCAGAGATCGAAGACCATCATCCAGCAATTTTACTCGAGTGGGGCAGCGTTAGAGTTACTTGGTGGTCTCATAAAATCAAAGGACTTCATATGAATGATTTTATATGTGCAGCTAAAACAGACCAGCTCAAAGGTGGTTAATTTTTAATAACAATTTTATCTGCACTTTTTTTTTCTATTTCATATAAGTATAATTCCATATGGAAAAGATCAAATTCAAGTCTCTCACCTTTGACGATGTACTCTTACTTCCACGTTTTTCTGACTTTGCTCCTAACGATGCAATTCTCAAAACTGCCTTTACTAAAGAAATCAATCTAAATTTACCAATAGTGTCTGCGGCGATGGATACTGTTACCGAATCTAAAATGGCTATAGCGCTCGCTGAAAGCGGGGGGATAGGTGTTATTCACAAGAATAATGATATCGATGCACAAGCTCAACAAGTGAAAACAGTTAAGAAATATGAAAGCGGCATTGTAAAGGATCCTATAACTATTTCCTCCACTAAAACAATCGATGAATTGATGCAGCTCACTAGTGAGCTAAATATTTCTGGCATGCCGGTAGTTGATAATGGGAAGTTGAGGGGAATAGTAACTGCTAGAGATTTTAGGTATGCAGACGACATGAATGCAAACGTTGCCAGCATTATGACTACTTATGAAGATTTAGTTACCGTAAGTGAAGGGACCGATCAAGACACAGTGAAGAAACTAATGTATCAAAATCGCATCGAAAAAGTTCTTGTTTTAGACAAAGCAGGAAACTTGTCAGGTTTGATGACTATGAAAGATATAGAAAAATCTGCAGCTTTTCCATTAGCAACCAAAGATTCCTCTGGTCAACTTATAGTGGCCGCAGCAATTGGAACCGAAACACAAACTATTGAACGAGCAGAAGCATTAGAGGCAGCCGGTGTAGATGTTTTGGTAGTAGATTCCGCTCATGGTCACTCCAAAAATGTTATCGATACGGTAAAACTTATCAAGCAAACCTTTAGTGATATTCAAGTCGTAGGAGGTAATGTTGCCACACCTGATGGAGCGCTTGCATTAATTGAAGCTGGTGCTGATGCAGTTAAGATTGGAATGGGTCCTGGTTCTATTTGCACTACTAGAATTATTGCAGGTATTGGTGTCCCTCAAGTTACTGCAATTTTGAAGATAAGAGAAGCTATTAAAAAATTATCTGTACCTTTAATTGCTGACGGTGGGATAAGGTTTTCGGGCGATTTAGCCAAGGCAATTGCTGCTGGAGCATCCTCTGTAATGCTTGGCAGTGCACTTGCTGGGACGGAAGAGGCGCCTGGCGAAGTCGAGCTTTATCAAGGAAGAAGCTTTAAAACTTACCGCGGTATGGGCTCATTGGGAGCAATGGCAGAACGAAATGATGCCAATAGGTATTCTCAAGAAGATGTTGAAACACATAAACTTGTTCCTGAAGGAGTAGAAGGCCGTGTTCCTTATAAAGGAGTCGTTGTGAAAGTACTAGATCAATTTGAGGGTGGATTAAGACAAAGTATGGGTTATGTTGGTTGCAAGACAATAGAGGAGATGCAAACACAAACTGAATTTATTGAAGTTACAAATGCAGGTATGACAGAAAGTCACGTTCATGATGTAATGATCACAAAAGAAGCACCAAATTATCAAAGAAGTTAGACTGCAATGACGAAAAAGTTGTCAATTATTGATAAAGATATTGACACCATATTAGTTTTAGATTTCGGTTCACAATACACTCAATTAATTGCAAGAAGAATCAGAGAATTAGGAGTTTATTCTGAAATCCTGCCATGGGATATTTCATCAGAAAGATTAAAATGTGTTAAACCTAAGGGAGTTATACTTTCAGGCGGACCTGAGTCGGTCACCAAAACAAATACTCCAAGAATTAGCAATGAAATTTTTGCATTATCTGTACCAATTTTAGGGATTTGCTATGGCATGCAAACACTTGCTGAACAAAACGATGGGAAAGTAACAACTTCAAGTAAAAAGGAATTTGGTTATTCAAAATTTTCAATTGAACAAGATTCTCTTTTATTTAAGGGAATTAATACAAAAGAAATAGAGGTCTGGATGAGTCATGGAGATAAAGTTTCTAGTCTCCCAAATAATTTTGAATTAACTGGTTCAACTGAATCTGCTCAAATTGCATCTATGGAACACAAAGAATTACCATACTACGCATTACAATTTCATCCTGAAGTATCACATACTAATTTTGGTCTTGAAATTTTAGGTAATTTCGTATCTCTAATTTGTAAATGTAAAAAAGATTGGAATATTGGAGACCTAATTGAACAAAGAGTAAATGAAATTAAAGAACAAGTAGGAAATGAAAAAGTATTATTAGGACTGTCAGGTGGAGTTGATTCATCTGTTACAGCAATGTTGCTAAATAAAGCCATTGGATCAAATTTAACCTGCATGTTTATCGACAATGGGCTATTAAGAAAAAATGAAGTTGAAGAAGTTATTAGTCTATTTAAAGAAAATATCAAACTAAATCTTGAAGTTGTTGATGCAAAAAAAACTTTTTATAGACACTTAAATGGAGTGAAAGATCCTGAACAAAAAAGAAAAATTATAGGAAGAACATTTATTGATATTTTTGATAATGAGTCTGTCAACATGAAAACAAAAGAAGAAATAAAATTTCTTGCCCAAGGCACGATATATCCTGATGTAATTGAATCGTCCGAATCAGAATCAAATGAGGCAAGAATCATAAAATCTCACCATAATGTTGGAGGTCTTCCTGATGAAATGAAAATGGAATTGGTGGAGCCCTTAAGAGATCTTTTTAAAGATGAAGTAAGGAAACTAGGCGCTAAACTTGATCTCCCAAGCGATATCTTAAATAGACATCCATTTCCTGGACCTGGCCTTGGCGTTAGGATTATGGGTGAAATTAATCCTGAGCGAATAAGAATTCTTCAAGAAGCCGATTCAATTTTTATTAATGAGTTAATTAGCTCAGATTTATACAACGATGTAAGTCAAGCATTTTGTGTGTATTTGCCAATAAAAACTGTTGGTGTTGTAGGAGATGAGAGAAGGTATGCTGATGTCATTGCACTACGTGCAGTAGAGACAGTAGACTTTATGACAGCAAAATGGGCTAATTTGCCATATGAATTTATTAGCAAGGTCTCAAATAGAATCGTAAATGAGATCGCAGACATTAGTAGGGTGGTTTATGATGTTACCGGAAAACCACCAGCTACTATTGAGTGGGAATAAAGTGAATACTAGAAATAAAATTGAGATAAAAGCTAGACATTTGTGGGGCGAAGATCTTCATAAAAATTATTCAGCCCCAGCTCATTGCTTTCAACTTGAGAGCATATTTAAAACAAAATGGAAAGAATCACTAAAAGGTGATTTGTTAGAAATTGGGTGTGGGAGTGGTTCAGATTTAGATATTTTTTCCAAGATTAAAGAAATTAAAACAATAACAGCTGTTGATCTTGGAGAAAATATTCAAAATCTTATAAAAAGATATAAAGAAAGAGAAGACATCGATGTTCAAATAGGTAATGCATTATCTCTAAATTTTGAAGATAACAAGTTCGACGTTATATATTCATTTGGTGTTTTCCATCACACTGCTGATCCAATTAAGTGTATTTCTGAGGCATACAGAGTTTTGCGAAAAAATGGAATAATGTTTTTGTATTTGTATAGCTCTCACGAAGACTTACTCTTTAAAAAAGTAGGAATTTTCTTTGAAAAAATAATTATGAAACTCTTTGGATATATTCCCTATAGTTTTCAGAACCTAGTGTGTATGATTTTGAGTCCTGTCTGTTGGGCACTATTTACTCTTCCATCCAAAATCCTTGAGCTTTGTGGATTCAGTACTTTGTCAAGAAAAATTCCTTTTTATTTTGGCACTCATCCTTTTTCTCTGATTGGAGATCTGAAAGATAGGTTAATCTCGCCAGTAAACTTTAGATTTTCCAAATTTGAAATAGAACAAATATTGAAGTCAAAAAACTTTTGTTTAATTGAAGTGGTAAAAACATCATCTGGCCTATATATTTATGCTAAAAAGTAGTATCAAAATATTCTTGTAATTAACTATTATGTTCAAAATTTTAAAAAATATTATTCAAGGCCTGCTTAAAAAATTCAATTTGCAAATAAATTATGCAAATAATTCTCGTCCAAGATATATCAAAGCTATTGATAGTCTTGGAATTAATCTTGTTTTTGATATTGGTGCTAATAGCGGACAATTTGCATCTTCTGTATTAGAGCATGGTTTTAAGGGTAAGATAATAAGCTTTGAACCTACCTCCTCAGCATATAAGTTGCTATGCAAGAATTCTAATAGTTTTCAAAACTGGATAGTTCATGAGCGTACTGCAATTGGAGATAGATGCGGTAGTGTAAAAATTAATATTGCTGGTAATGAGGCAGCAAGCTCCTCAATTTTAGAAATGGGGAACACTCACAAACAAAATGCACCTGCATCAATCTATATTGGTTCCGAAGATACAAGGCTAATAACTTTTGACTCTATATTTAATAACTATTTTACATCAGATGATAAGTGCCTTTTAAAAATAGATGTTCAGGGTTATGAAGATAAAGTTTTAGATGGAGCATTCAAAAGCTTACAAAATATTATCGCTGTAAAACTGGAATGTTCAACTGTTTCCTTATACCACGGCGACAAAACTTTTGAATATTACTTTAGTTATTTTGATGAGTTGGGATATAAACTTTTTGACATTGACACTGGCTTTTCTAATCCTAACACGGGCCAGTTGTTGCAATTCGATGCTTTATTTTTAAGATCATAAAATGTCTGATAAGTTTGGATTAAAAAAATTTATAAGGAAAGTTAATGACTTCCCCATTGAAGGAATTGTATTTAGAGATATTACTAGCTTAATAGAAACCCCAGAAGCTTTTGTTAACACTTGCGAACAACTTACAAGATTAACTAAATCTTTTAATGCAAATGCAATTGCCAGTATTGAAAGTAGAGGTTTCATCTTTGCTGGTTCAATCGCTAAAGACCTATCACTGCCTTTTATATTAGCAAGAAAACCTGGAAAGTTACCTAATACCACTTTTTCAAAAGACTTTGATCTCGAGTATGGTAGTACTTCAATCGAAATTCAAAAAAATACATCGCTTGGCGCGACTGACCGTGTTGTAGTTGTTGATGATCTGATTGCAACTGGTGGGACTGCCATAGCATGTGCAGAACTTCTTACTGAGAATTTTGATATATCCAAAGAAAATATTTTGATTCTTGCTGTGATTGATTTACCAAATCTTGGAGGAAGCAATCTTATAAAAGAACAGGGCTATAAAGTTGAAACTTTAGTGAGTTATTAATTAAGCCTACAAGAAGATAAATTTTGATACAAAGATCAATGTCAAAAACCAAGCGCCATAGGTAATATCAGCTTGTCCGCCTGTAAACACTTTTAAAGTAATGTATGCTATAAATCCAAGTGCAATTCCATTTGCAATTGAGAAAGTGAGCGGAATCATCACAATAATAATTAATGCAGGCAAAAGTTCTGTTATCTCTGACCAATTGAGCTTTTCCATCCCGCTTAGCATTAATATTGCAACATATATCAATGCACCTGCTGTTGCAAAAGTAGGAATAATTGATGCTAATGGCGAGAAGAAAATTGAAATAAGAAAGAAAATGCCTACTATCACTGCAGTTAAACCAGTTCTTCCACCAGCTTCTACACCAGCTGAGCTTTCGACATAGCTTGTAACTGGGGAACAACCAAAAAATGTCCCAACTACACTTGAACTACTATCAGCTTTTAATGCTTTATCAATATCAATTATCTCACCATCCTTGTTAACTAAGTTTGCTCTGTTTGCAACACCAAGCAATGTACCAGCTGTGTCAAAAAGATTTACAAATAAGAATGAAAAAATAATGCTAATCATGGCAACATCTAATGCACCCAAAATATCCATTTTTAAAAATGTTGGTGCAATACTTGGTGGGACCGATACCAAACCATTGAATTCAATTAGTCCTATACCAATGCCTATAAGGGTGATAATTAGAACTCCAAGAATAATAGCCCCAGGTACTTTTCTGACAGCTAAGATTGAAATAATCAAGAACCCAAGGGCAGATAATAATGTTTCAATTTGAGCAAAGTTACCTAATGATAATAAAGTTGCCTCATTGGATATAATTAGACCACCACTTTTTAGTCCTATAAACCCAACAAAAAGACCAACACCACAACCCATGGAAATCCTAAGGTTAAGAGGAATACTCTCCAACATCCATTTACGCAAATTTGTTACGCTCATGATCACAAATAAAATGCCAGCAATAAATACCGCACCTAAAGCAATTTCCCACGAGTAGCCCAATTCACCAACCACCGTAAAGGTAAAAAAAGCATTGAGCCCCATTCCTGGTGCAAGCCCGACAGGCCAATTTGCATAGAATCCCATAAACATGCACGCTATTGCTGCAGCTATGCAAGTAGCAACAAAACTCGCTCCTTGATCCATTCCACTAATAGACATTATTTGAGGATTAACAAATATTATGTATGCCATAGTTACGAATGTTGTGAAGCCAGCAAGTAATTCTTTTCTAACAGATGTGTTATTTGATTTTAACGAGAATATTCTTTCGAGCATGGATGTAATAATCTGTTTCAAAATAAGTTTATTATTCAAGAAGTATGTTTACAAGATGGCATAAAATTTGCATCATATAATATATAAATCTATGTAGGGAAAAATTCATGAAAATAGCAAACTATTTAATAAAGCCTTTTTTTTCAATATTAGTAATTTCTTCTTTTTCACTTGTTATTAATGCTCAAGAAATAAGTGCTGTTATTGAGGATATTATTGTTACAGCTGAGAAAAGAACAGAAAGTCTTCAAGATCTGTCTCAGGCAGTTACGGTATTAACTTCAGATGATTTAGATAAAAAACAAATTTCAACATTTGTAGATATAAGCGCAATTGCACCTGGTGTAAATGTTGCAAAGAATGAGGGTTTCAAAACTGTTATTACTATTCGCGGAGTTGGTTATGAAACTAATCAGAATGCTATTGCAACACCATCTGTGTCATATCATCTTGATGGAATTTACATCGCTTCACCTTACTCCCTTCAAACAGAATTTATGGACTTAGAAAGAATAGAAGTATTAAGAGGACCTCAAGGAACTTTATTTGGTCAAAACTCAACCGGCGGTGCCATCAATGTAATCACATCCGCACCTTCTCTAGAGGAAAGTTCATCTTATGGTGATATTACAATTGGTGATTATAGTCTTATCAAGACAAGAGCTTCTTTTAACAGGCCTCTGAGTGAAACTCTTGCTGTAAGAGCTTCGTTTATTACCCACAAAAGGGATGGTTTTACGGATAATCTGAGTACTGGTCAGGATTTAGATGATGCTGATAGCATTTCTGCAAGAGTACGTTTTTTATATCAACCATCTGAAACATTTAGGGCGAATTTTACTGCTCAAATATTTGATGAAAATCGCAATGGTTCAGCACAAAAAGGTCTACTTGATACTACAACCGACCCAAGAAAATTAAGACAAAATTCTAAGACAGAGCACAAGCTAGAGGCTTCACTTTACAGCGCAGTATTGGAGTGGGATTATGATGCATTTAGTATCAAATCACTTACAAGTCATCAAGTCGATGACATACTTGTCCGCAGGGACAATGATAGAAATGATGCTGCCTATTTACCTCCATTTGCACAACTTCCAAGTGAGTATGATCCAGAGACAAATAAGCAAACAACAATTACTCAGGAATTTAATATCGTTTCTGCAGAACCATATATGGGAAAGCTAGACTGGATAGCAGGCTTCTTTTATTTGGATACAGAAATAGATATTAGTATTAGGGAAAGGTTAGATTTTGCTTGGGATGGTTTTGACCCAATTGTTGTTAGTGAGGTTCTTGCATATGGTGGTGATGTTGGTTTTATATCTGATTCAACTCCTGAAAGAGATTCTATGTCCTTATATGGACAAGGTACTTGGAACCATAGTGATACTTTAAGATCTGTATTTGGACTTAGATATACTGATGATGAAGTTTACAGTGAGGTAACAAATTTTTTTGGAAGACAGGGCACAGATATACTTCAAGTAGATGGTAGTAAAGTTACAAGCAGATTTGTTATTGAAAAAGATATTGACGAAAACAGAATGTTCTATGTTTCATACACTAAAGGATATAAGCCTGGCGGTTCAAACCTCACTTATGGAAGAGAGAATATTGTTGCACCAATTGTTGTTTTACCAACTTTTGAAGAGGAAGTTGTTGATGCATATGAATTTGGATTAAAAGCAGATCTTGCCGGTGGAAGAACTAGGATAAATTCTGCATTTTTCTTTTACAATTATGAAGGTCTTCAGTATCAGGCTACCGATCCAGAATTATTTCAAGGAGGTGTCAGCAATATACCTGAATCAGAAATTTATGGTGCAGAGGTTGAATTATCAACCTATCTAACTGATAGCATGATTTTGGACGCGAATCTGTCCTGGATTGAAACTGAAATAACTGCGGACCACTTTGCTTTAGATAATGTCCAGTCTGACATAGCCACTAATGCTTTGTTAGCTCAAGGAGTTAATCAATTTAGTGATCAGGTTCAAATTGCTCGTGCAGCTGAGATCACAAATGTAAAGGGAAATGAATTAGCTAAGACTCCAAATTTTACAGCCAATCTTGCTTTGACGTGGGAAGGCTATGTCGAAAATTGGGGTGAGCTAAGCAATTCACTTCAGTATATTTATAGAGGAGATTTCAAACATAGAATGTTTAATAATCCTTTAACTGATATGGTTCCTGATTACGAAGTTCTTGATTTTGTTTTAGGTTTCACGCCGCAATCCAATAATGATTTAAGGTTTGAGTTTGTTGCAAAAAATCTTACAGATGAGGATGGTACAAATGCTAGGTTCACAGACGTATTTGGCGTGGGAGCAACTGGAGTTGAACTTATTGGACCAAGACAGATAATGCTTCGTGTTCAAATGTCATTCTAGACAAAGATTATATAGTTTTTTTAAATCTATCTATTTAAAAATCTTATAATGATCAAATGGAAAAACTTTTCATTAATTCTAGTGAGCTTCTTGAGGATGCATTTAAAATTGCATGGAGTGTGTATGAAAGTGACTATAGACCAAACTATATTATAGGAGTGTGGCGAGGAGGAGCGCCTGTCGGAATCGCAGTACAGGAATTTCTTGATTTTTTAGGTGTTCAGTCAGATCACATTGCTATTAGAACTTCGTCTTACACAGGTATTAATAAACGTGAAGATAATATACAAGTTTATGGCTTAAATTATGTAATTCGTAAGCTCCACTCCGAAGATTCCTTATTAATTGTTGATGATGTGTTTGATACGGGATTATCAGTAACTAAAATTATCGAAGATTTAAAATCTGCTTGTAAGAAAAATACACCAGAGATTCGTATCGCAACCCCATATTTCAAGCCATCTAACAATCAGACAAAACTTAAACCAAATTATTTCTTACACGAAACTGATAAATGGTTAGTCTTTCCTCATGAGCTTGAAGGTCTATCAATAGATGAAATAAAAAATCATAAACCTGAATTGCATGATCTTATAGATAAAGTTATTGCATCAAAAAAAGAATGACTAACCTATGAATAGAAGTATTAGAGCTATACACAAATATTTCAGCTTAATCGTTTCAATACAACTGTTATTGTGGACAGTCTCAGGCATTTTTTTTGCTTTCAATAAAATTGAATTGATTAGGGGTGAAGGGTATATGCTTGCAAAAGATAAGATATCATTTTTAAAGAGCCCTGAATTTGAAGTGCAATCTTCTGATGTTGTGACTGTAATGAAGCGTCTAGATAAAACTGTATTTATTGTGAAAGATGGAGAAGATGCAAAGTACTTAAATTTTAGAGGGCAAGAAATAGAAAAATTGAGTTATGAGCAATCCCGTGAAATTGTAAAAACTATGACAAGTTTAACTCCAACAAATGTCTATGAAATTAATCAAAAAGTAGCTGGATCTGAGTATCGCGGGCGTGCACTTCCCTTATATAGGATCACCTCATATGATGAGAATAATGAAGAAATAAATGTCTACTTAAATCCATATTCAGGGAAGATAGAAGCAATTAGAACATTATCATGGAGAATTTGGGATTTTTTATGGGGACTCCACATTATTGATTGGAGTGAGAGAGATAATATCAATAATATCTTTCTTCAGATTTTTTCATTGCTTGCACTTGTAAGTTCAATTACTGGAATTATTTTATTTTTTAGAACTGTCAGGAGCACATAAATCTAATAAAATTTAATATGTTATTATCCATTTGGAATGATGACATTTCTTAGGCAAACATCTTATCCAATATTGTTTCTGTTGTTATTGGTTCCTTCAAAGGGATGGATAGATGCAAATCTTTTTCAAGCAAATACTCTGATAACATTAGTTTTAGCTTTGAATTTATTTTTTTTAAGAAATTCATTTGCAGAATATTTTAGAGATTTAAGAAACGCAAATTTCCTTCACATAGATATTATTATTTTTATTTCACTATTTGCTCATTTTGTAATGTCACAGAGCTTTAACATTTTTGCATTAAGTTTTTTAATAATTTATGTACTGTCGAGATTAATTTGGATAAATTTTAATAAGCTTGAAGAGCAAAAAAAGATTCTTAATGCAATTATTTTTTTTGGTTGTATTTTAATATTTTCAGTACTATGTGGTTTACTAGAAATAGCTACCCTCAAAACTAATATATTTAGTTCTATAAATACTGAAAATTATCCAAACCCGATAGCTAAATTTTTTAATCATAGCAAGGGTATGTATTACTCATACAATGCAACTGCTTACTCATTGGCTTTTTTTTATTGTTCATTATCAATAATATTTAATGACTCAAGATATATCGTATTTTTGAAAAGAATAACTTTACTGACGCTATTTCTCACGCAAGCAAAGTTTGCTTATTTTTTTATTATTTCGCTTTTTTTCATAAAAGTGCTTGATAAATCTAATAAGTGGCAAGTTTTTAGTGCCTTAATTATTATTGTTATTGCATATATTTCAGTTTCTCATTTAGCTTTTGGGTTTAGTAATACAGTTTTTGAGGACGAGAAATATTATTACTCAGTTATTTACCAGATTGAGGATTTTTCGATATACCTGAGTTTGTTTAGTGAATTGAAATATAAATCAATTGAATTTTTAGCATACATCGACTTACTTAAACCAGATTTAAGAGATTTACATGTTTTTCTTGGAAATTCTGAGCCACACAATCTTTTTATTTCGGCATATTTCTTCGGTGGGATATTTTTTCTATGCGCTTTATCTTTTTTAATCTTTAAAGCATTAGGTAGATCAATTTACCACATTAGAAAAAGGCAAAATTCAATAAGCATAGATTTTTATCTACTATTTATACTACTTGTTGTAGAGTCATTAGTATGGGATTCATATGACTCATTAATTTTCTTGCTTGTACTAACATTTGTAAATTCAGATTTTCGTTACACCAAGGTTACAAGCTAAATAGAAGATATTCATTTGTAATATTAAGCAACTCAGCGTTTGTTTCATTAAGCATGCCTTGAATCTCAGCTCCATATTTTTTATTCGCTATAAAAATTAAATTTCTCTCAACGGCATCACTGTTTTGCATTAGATTTTTTATTTTAGTGAAGTCATAAATTATATTCACGCTCACATAAGTTTTATTGAGTTCTTCAAAAGGAACATTTACATATGGAGTAGTTAATATTTCAAAGTTGCCATTTTCGGGAAATATTTTTGCTAATTCCTGAGATTTCAGTCGTTCACTTCTGATATTTACAAACTGAATTTTATTTTTATTGATGGAGTCATAGCTTAAAGAACTGCCATCAATATAATTTGTAAAGATCTCTTTATTGAATTCAAAACTATTAGATATATTAAGAATCAAGATTAAAGATATAAGCATTAATCTAAACTTCTTTATTGTAAATGATTTCCATTTTAACGTTTGGGGTAAACGTATTAACAGTATTATTGAAACTAGACTAAAAGGTAAAAAATATAATGCCCAACTCTTATTAACCAAAATTATTAAATAAAAGAAATATGCAAGACTAAAAGCTGCCACTCCACCATAAACAGAGAATGATTTCTGTAAAGTTTCTCTAAACAAGATTAGTGTTGAGAATAACAATAGAAACAGTAAGACTAACCAATCAAAATAGAATTTAAAAAGTGCAAAGTTTAGTTTATCTTGAATAATAACCTTCCCGTCATTCCCATGGTTAGTCTTATTGCTTAAAAAATCTGCTGCAAGACTCGTAATCCATGCATCAAAACCTTGTGAAGATAAAATATATGGATTTGCAATTATGAAAATAAATATTATTAAAAATATGGATTTAATTACAGAACCTAGAGTGTATTTTATTTTAGCAACATTATTTGTAAGAAATGCAAACCAATTCCATATATAAAAAGGTAAAAATATCAAAGCCTGAAACTTTATTGAGAAAGCAAAACCATAAAAGATAATTGAGAACCAATAATATCTATTTATTTTTGTGCCAGCTTTGATCATAAATAATACTGAAGCTAAAAATAGGACTAACATAAGAAAATCTGGGTGAATATATCCTGAAAATATCCACATTGCTGGCATAGCTAATACAACTAGAATAAGAAGCATTTTTTCAGATGTTGAAGCTTTTGTTTGATTAATAATTTTATAAAAAAGCAAAATTGTTAAGCAGAAGATTGATATCGCTAAAAGCCTAATGCTAGATAAAAAGTTTGGATTACCAATATCATCGATATAAATATATGAAGATATAAAATTTAAAAAGAAATATAGAAATCCATATGAATAGAATATAAAGCTAAAAATCTCCTCAATAGAATGAGATTTAATACCATTAAAAATATTAATTAGCGGTTGAACAAATGCGTATTCATCTATACTCCTTGCTTGCAAGATTGATAAATCATTCCAAGCAATATGCATGAAACTTGCGACTGTGAAACATATGCAAATTACTAAGTAAATGAATATTTGTGATGTTCTCAAAATTCTTTGTGTTTTTTTAATCTATAATATCAATTATTACATTAATATTATTTAGTTAAAATCTGTCACTTTTGCAATAAGTAATTCATATGCTTGGTTTTGAAACAGTTGGAAATGCTACCTTAACAGTCTTTGACGATAAGCCTGTACTATCAACAGATCCTTGGATTGACGGCAATCCTTATTTTGGCAGTTGGACACATCCATATAAAATCTCTCAAAACAATATCTCAAATATCATAAACTCAAAATACATTTGGTTGTCACATGGACATCCTGATCATATTGATAGCAAATCGTATAAATATTTTAATAATTCAACAATTCTTGTACCAGATCATTTCGGTGATCGAATATTCAACTACTTTGATAGTAATTTTAAATGTATAAAGATTAAATCAAATGTTTGGTTTGAAGTGTCAAAGAATATAAGAATTAAAAGTTTTGCTGATTGGAATCAGGATGCTGCTCTTGTAATTGAAATTCAAAAAAAAGACTGTATTTGTAATATGAATGACGGAAATCTGCTTGGCTGGAAACCAACAGTAAAAAAATTGATAAAAAATTACCCAAACAGATTTTTACTAAGACTTATGAATTGGGGTGATGCAGATATGATAAATTTATATGATCAGGACAATAATTTTATTGCCCCAGAAGCATCGAAAAAAGAACCACTAGGACCTTCATATGAATATCATATGAATGATATGGGGTGTAACTTTGCTATACCATTCTCAACATTCCATAGATACAACAGAACAGATTCAGAAAAAATGAATAAATTTATCACTCCTATCGAAAAGCACGATGAAAATTTTTTCAACGAAAATAAAACTATCTTACAAGCTCATGGTATTTGGGATAGCGATAAAGAAGAGTATTTTCCAACAAGTCCTGAAAAGACTGACACTGAATTAGCAAGCCCTGAGGATTTTGGTGACAATTATTCTGATCAATTAGATAATCATGAAAAAATGTTGCTTGAAAGATATTTCCAGTCTTTTGATCATTTAAAAAAGTTTTTTGGTTGCATTGTTTTTAAAGTGGGAGGTGAAGAAATATCAATAAAATTATCTTCCAGAGATGAGGTAATTTATTTTGAGGCTCCAAGACATTCACTTATTACTTCAATCAAACATGAAATTTTTGATGATATGCTAATTGGAAATTTTATGAAAACAAAACTGATAAATTGTGATAGCCTGTACCCAAACTTTTCTCCATATGTTGCAAAGTATGGTGATAATGGCTTAGCAAAATCTGAACTAGAATTAAAAAATTATTTTAAGTATTACAAGTTAAATTCTGCAGACTATTGGAGAGATTTACTCTCAATCAACACTGAAAACTTTTTGAGGTCTCATATTACACCAGAAACTATGCTCTATAAGGGATTGAGATATATTAAGAATAAATTATGAAAAAAATACTAGGTTTATTAATCATCTTATTGATCTTCAGTTCTTGTTTGTATTTGGGTATTCAATCTTTAAAAGAAGAAAGAAATCTTTTTAAGGCCCACTTCAATTATATTGTTGGAAGATATATCCCAACCAATACGCAGCACGACATGAATTTAAAAATTTTAAAATCAAACAACAAAGTATCATCAAGCGCCATTGATGCTATCAAATATTTGCATGTAAGAAAAAGTGATTTAAAGCTTAACTTCAATAAGGATGTTGCATTTGAATATAATGGTAAGCCTTTTAATATATCTTTTTTCAAAGCACCATTTCTTAACTATAAAGGAAATAAGCTCGAACTTGGTAATAGTTATATAGATACACATCAAGATCAATTATTGATTGTTCAAGAAAATGGATTATTTTTCTCTGTGCAAATAGATGAATTTGTGGGTAACTCAGTTCTCAACGTTCAGCATATTGAGTCGAATATTATAGACTTTATTTCATACTTTGAATTTTTTTCAATGAGTAAATTTGGTCTCAAAGACATACTTGTTGTGCAAGATAGATTATATGTCTCAATTATTTTTGAAAAGGAATCAAGATGTTTCACAAATAGTATCTTAGTATCTCAGATAGGTGAAATACTCGAATTCAATGAGTTTTTTACCATACCAGATTGCATTAAACAGCATGAATCAGAAGAATTTAATGCTCATCAAACAGGTGGAAAGATGGATATATTTGATGATGAGCATATCGTTCTAAGTACAGGTGATTTCAGAAGTAGAAGGTTGGCCCAAGATTCAGAGTCTTTATTTGGAAAAATCTTAAAAATTAATACTTCAAATAGTACTGCCATCCCTCTAGCAAAAGGGACTAGAAATGCCCAAGGAATATTTGTTGATAAAGAAGAGAATCAAATTTGGCTAACAGAGCACGGACCTCAAGGAGGAGATGAAATAAATTTATTAGATCTTAACAATGAAGATATAAACTTTGGTTGGCCGATCTCGTCATATGGAGGACATTATGGTCATTCAAAAGTGAATCAATCTGGAGACCTTTATGAAATAAGGGACCGAAGTGTTTATAAAAAATTTCCACTACATAAATCTCATAAAGATTATGGATTTACTGAACCAATTAAATATTTCGTACCATCTATTGGTATATCGGATATTGTAAAAATAAATGAGTTTTCCTCGCTCAGGGACAGCTTTTTTATCGTTGGGGCGATGGGTAGACCTGATAATGCGACTGATCAAGATATGTCATTATCATTATTTGAATGGAAGCAAAATCAAATTGAAAATTTCAAGACCGTAAGAATTGGTGAAAGGGTAAGAGATTTTACTGTTCTTGAGAACAAAGTTTTTTTTACTACCGAATCAAATGCATTAATTGGTTTATTGGAGTAAATCCAATTAGAATATGACGCAATGTTCGATTATTTAATAGAAAAAATTAACTCATCTCAAATTGAGAAAATACCATTTGATGCAATATACATAGAAGATTTTTTCTCAAAGGAACATTTTGAAGCTATTGTTAATGATTCAGCAATTAATTTAAATAAGACTGAAGATGATAAGTCATTATTTGATGAAGTTTTCAAAAGTGGCTACAAGATAATTGATTTTCCAGGATGCATATCCAGCGAAAAAGAGTACATAAACTGGCATAATCATAAATCACTCGATACTAGATCAAATTCCTCCTGCGAAAGCTTTGGTTTAACAGTAAGATTGATGGACAAAAAAAGTGATTTACTTCAAGCTGTTGATAATTTCTTTAATTCGCATAAATTTAGAGAAGTTTTGGCATCAAAATTTTCTATTAATTTGGATGATGTGTATTTTGATAACGGAATTCAAAAATATTTTGATGGTTACGAAATAAGCCCTCATCCTGATATTAGAAGAAAGTCATTAACTTATATGTTGAATATTAACCCATTTGAAAATTCTGAAAATGAAGAGATACATACTCACTATCTCCAACTTAAAGATAAATATAAATTTGTTGAAAAATTTTGGCAGTTCAATAAAGATTTTGAAAGGTGTTGGTTGCCTTGGGATTGGTGTGAAAGCAAGTTTATTCAGAAAAAAAATAATTCTATTGTAATCTTCTCACCTAGTGATGACACCATTCATGCTGTAAAGGCAAATTATCAGCATCTTAATGGACAAAGAACTCAAGTTTATGGGAATTTTTGGTATAAAGAAAAGCAAAAATTAGCAACAATGGAATGGGAAAATCTTGATTTATTCAATGCTAGCAATCTCCACACAAAAAAAACTTTTTCTTTTAAAGATTTTGTACCACCAAACATCAAACAATTTATTAAAAACAAAGTTTTAGGAGCTGAGAATAAAAACTATACTAAATTGGATACTCAGTCAGAATCTAAGAATGAGTAAACTAATGCTAATGCCCAGGTGGTGGAATTGGTAGACACAAGGGACTTAAAATCCCTCGAAGGCAACTTCGTGCCGGTTCAAGTCCGGCTCTGGGCACCATTTTTATAAATTGAATAGTAATTATTTCATGGAATTAGCTTTGGGAGAGGCAAAGCAAGCTGTACTTGAAGACGAAGTTCCTGTTGGATGCATTATCGTAAAAGATAATAATGTTATTGCTTCAGCTAGAAATAGTTGCATTCAATCAAACTCACCAATACGGCATGCGGAGATTAATGCCATTGAGCAAGCCTGTGATTTTTTATCAAATTATCGTCTGAATAATTGCGATCTTTATGTAACCCTTGAACCCTGCCATATGTGCTGTATGGCGATAGTGCATGCAAGAATAAGAAATGTTTATTTTGCTTTACTGGATGAAAAAACTGGCGCTGTAATTTCTAATGGCAAGTTTTTTGATAAGAACTTCCTCAATCATCAAGTATCGTATGATTATGGAATGTATGCAGAAGAGTCAAAAAAGCTTTTGCAAGACTTCTTTCAGCAGAAAAGATAATAAATTTAAGTTATTTCAACCCACACTGGACAGTGATCAGAGGGTTTTTCAAGTGCCCTAGATTTATAACATATGCCTGTATTGACTAATTTTGAAGTTAAGTTTTTTGATAACAATATATGATCTATTCGTAACCCTCTTTTTGGATTATCCTCGAACATTCTTGATCTATAATCAAACCAAGAATATATGCTTGATTCATTTGGATGTTGTTCACGCCAAGAATCAGAAAATCCCAAATCCTTAATGCTATTCCACATTTTAATCTCCTCAGGAAGAAATGCACATTTACCATCTTTTAACCACCTTTTCTTATTATTTTCACCAATCCCAATGTCAATGTCAGTTGGCGCCACATTAAAATCTCCCATAACAATAAGATTTTCGTCACTTTTTTGTAAATTCTTAATATGCTTTTTTAAATCACTATAATATTTAACTTTTTTAGGAAATTTCGTTTCATGAGATCTATTTTCACCTTGAGGAAAATATCCATTCATAACAATAATTTCTTCACTACCGTACTTAAACTTAGCTTGTATGAATCGTTTTTGATCTTC
>ENA-OSEY01000210-OSEY01000210.1-marine-metagenome-genome-assembly--contig:-NODE-210-length-43017-cov-7.031346_pt1 | contig 43017 bp, 44 predicted proteins | sample MGYA00248465_ERZ534230 | MGnify/ENA primary metagenome ERZ534230 (study PRJEB26409, sample SAMN06344110) | marine metagenome | isolation source: Sea water from surface | place: Atlantic Ocean:Southern... | reverse complement strand
GCAGATGCAAGATTAACTAAATTAGGCTTAGAATTAGGAACAATTGATAATATTAGGAAAAAAACCTTCCAAAGAAAAATGAATGAGATCGAAATCGCGTCTACACTTCTAAAGTCCTTTAAAATATCACCAAATCAAGCAGAAAAAGTTGGTATTAAGGTAAAAAAGGATGGCCAAAAGAGGACTGCTTTTGATCTATTGGGTCAATCACATGACAACATAAATAAATTAATAAATCTTTTTCCTGATATAACGCGCATTAAGTTAAAAACCTTACTTCAGTTATCTAACATCGCAAAATATGAAGTCTACATTAGTAGGCAAAATGTAGAGATAGAAGAATTTAAGAAATATGAATCTATAAAAATACCAAAAGACATTAATTATAAGAAGATCAAAGGACTATCTAATGAAGTTCTTTCAAAGTTTGAATTAGTGAGGCCTCTTAACTTATTACACGCTTCTAGGATAGAAGGAGTTACTCCAGCAGCTATGACTCTAATAAATCTTTACCTAAAAAGAAATCGGTTAGTGATAAAAGAGAGAAATGCAAAAAAAACAGCTTAATTATGATGTTCTTTTAAATAAAATTGGTGTTTCACGTGGAACATGTGATTTATTATGTGTTTATTATGATATGCTTAAATTTTGGAATAAAAAAATCAATCTGGTTTCAAGAAAATCTATAGAAACATCTTGGGAAAGACATTTTCTAGATAGTGCTCAACTTTGGCTACATTTACCTTATAAAGCAAGAAAATGGTTGGATTTTGGTTCAGGAGCGGGTTTTCCAGCTCTTGTTTTAGCTGTTATTTCAAGAGAACTTAAGCCAGAGTTAAAATTTATATTGGTAGAAAAAAACAAAAAAAAAGCAGGCTTTTTATTAGAAATTGTAAAAAAAATTGGCTTAAATGTTGATATATTTCCAAAAAATGTTGAATTAATTAAACCCCAGAAAGCTGACGTCATATCTTCTAGAGCATTTGGTAAATTAGATCACCTTCTTAAAATAGCTTACATACATCAAAACAAATCTACAATATCAATATTTCCGAAGGGAGTTAGTTTTTATGAAGAATTAAAATTATCCAAAAAAAATTGGGATTATGAATTGGAAAAAATCATAAATATTATAGATCAAAATTCATTTATCCTGAAAATAAGGAACATTGCTTGTGCAAAGAAAAGATTTGAAAAAAAATAAAGTCCCTACCTTTATCTCTGTTGTAAATCAAAAAGGTGGTGTTGGTAAAACAACTACTGTTTTAAACCTTGCTACTACTGTTGCTGCTTCTGGAAAAAAAGTCTTAATTTTAGATTTAGACGCTCAAGGGAATGCATCAACTGGTCTAGGTATTCTTTCAGATGAACGAAAATTAAGTACTTATGACTTTCTTATGTCAAATGAAAATATCAACAATATAATTAAAAATACAAGCATAGAAAACCTGCATATTATTCCTGCTAGTCAAGATCTTTCTTCTATAGACATGGATTTAGCAGAAATGGAAAAAAGGGCGACAAGATTAAAAAATATATTTAAAAAAAATAATATAACTGAAATTAACTTTGACTATATATTTATGGATTGTCCTCCTGCATTAAATATGCTCACTGTAAATTCTTTGGCATTAGCAAATTTTATTATAATTCCCTTACAAACTGAATTTTTCGCGCTGGAGGGACTTTCACAATTGATGATAACAATAAAACAAATTAGAAAAACGCTTAATCAAGAACTAAAAATATTAGGCATATTATTAACTATGTATGATAGAAGAAATAACCTTTCTTTACAAATAGAAGAAGACGTTAGGTCTACATTAAATGATTTAGTTTTTAACACAGTTATTCCTAGGAATATAAAATTGAGTGAGGCACCATCTTTTTCTATGCCAGGTGTTATTTATGATCAAAGATGCCTAGGATCAATTGCATATCAAAAACTTACTGCTGAATTTTTTATAAGAGAGAAAAAATATTTTCTGAAAGGAGAGATCTAAGTTGAAAAAAAAGAAAGCATTAGGAAGAGGTTTATCATCTTTTATTTCAGAAGATGAGTTTATAAATAGTGGTGAGAATAATATAAAAAATGATCAACTATATTTACCAATTGAATATATAAAACCTAATCCTGATCAACCAAGAAAAATTTTTGATACTGATGAATTAAAGGAGTTAGCGAGCACCATAAATCAAAAAGGAATATTACAACCACTTATAGTCACTCAAAAAAATGATAAATACTATGAAATTGTTGCAGGTGAAAGGAGGTGGCGTGCAGCACAATTAGCACAGATTCATGAAATACCTGTAATTATAAAGTCACTTAGCGATAAGGAAATAATCGAAATAGCAATTATAGAGAATGTACAAAGGTCAGAATTAAAGCCCCTAGAAGAGGCGGAGGGGTATTTAAAATTAGTTAATGATTATAGCTATAGCCATGAAAAAGTTTCAAAATTAGTAGGAAAATCAAGACCTTATGTTTCAAACTCAATTAGAATACTTTCTCTACCAATTGAAGTAAAGAAACTTATAAAGACAGGCTTTCTTACTTCTGGGCATGCAAGGGCATTATTAAATTGTAATGATGCAGTTTCCCTTTCTAATCTTATTGTTAAAAAAGGCTTATCTGTAAGACAAACTGAGCTTTTAGCAAAACGTGATAAAATTGAAATTGCAAATAAGAAAGCCGTACCAATAAAAAAAGACCTTGATACCAAGCTTTTGGAAGATGAGTTAACAGCACATTTAAAATTTAAGGTAAATATTCATGCTGATAAGAAGAAAAATAAAGGTAAAATTAATATTCAATATAATGATAATGAGGAATTGCAAACAATATGCGAAATCTTAAAAAAACAGTTTTAGGTTAAAAGTTCGTTTACTATTTTATTTAAAACTAACTTTCCTTTTGTTAATAAATGTAAATTTTTGTTTTTTAAACTTATGAATTTAGACTTTTTTAAATAATCTAATTTATCCATATTTAAACTTATATCAGTTTTTTTTTCAATATTATTTAAGTTGATTCCTTCACTTGTCCTCAATCCCATCATTATTAATTCTTCAAATTGTTCTAATCTTGAAATTTCTTTTAATTTCTGAATAGGGTTTTTACTCGTTAGTGATTTTTCCAACCAATTTTCAGGATTCATTATATTTTTATAAGAGAATCTAGACCTTTTATATTCAAAACGTCCATGGGCTCCAGGACCAATACCTATAAAATTACCACATCTCCAATAATTTAAATTATGGACACATTCAAATTTATTTTTTGCAAAATTTGATATTTCATAAGAATTAAAATTCTTTTTTTTACACAATTTATTAGTTGTAATAAAAAATCTTCTTGATAATTCTTGACTGGGTAACCCCTTAAGTTTACCTGCATTATAAAGATTTTTAAAGGCAGTACCTTTTTCAATAGTCAGTTGATATAGGGATAAGTGTTGACTTTCTAATGATAATGCAAATTCGAGTTCTTTTTCCCATTCACTTAAATTTTGAAATTGCCTACCGTAAATTAAATCAAAATTCACGTTATAAAATGAACTTTTAGCTATATCAATTGCCTTTATTGCGTCATTCGCACTATGTTTTCTTCCTAACCGTTTAAGATCATCATCCTTAAAAGATTGAACTCCTATTGATATTCTATTTACGCCTATTGAAGAAAAATCTTTAAATTTTCTTTTTTCTACTGTACTAGGGTTTGCTTCTAAAGATATCTCTATATCATCAGATAGCAGAAAATTTTTATAAAGTTTTTCTAAAATTATTGAAATGGATTTTGGATTCATTAAACTTGGTGTACCACCTCCAAAATAAACTGATTGAATTTTTGAATGAGGTAATTTTTTTTTCCAGTTTTCAATATTTTTTAAATATCCTAGTAACCACTGTCTATGATTAATTTCTTTTCTAACATGACTGTTGAAGTCACAATAAGGACATTTTGATTCACAAAATGGCCAATGAAAATATATGGATATATTCTTGAATTCCATTAATTATTATAATCGTTGTAAAATGAAATAAATTTTTTTAGAGCTTTATTTCTATGACTAATTTTATTTTTTTCCAAATCAGACATTTCTCCAAAAGTTTTATTATATCCGTCAGGAATAAAAATTGGATCATATCCATGGCCACCGATTCCTCTCATTGGCCAAGTAATTTTTCCTGAAGCCCTTCCTTCAAAAATTTTTTCGTTTCCATTAGGAAAAGTGAGAACAAGTGTGCAAACAAAATTAGCAGTAAAGGGCTCTTTTTGTTTTGATTTTAAAAGTTCATTCCAGACTCTATTCATAGCTTGATTAAAATCTCTACCATTCTTGGTGTATGCCCAGTCAGCAGTATAAACACCTGGTTGGTTTCCAAGAGCATGAACTTCTAAGCCACTATCATCTCCTAAACATGGAAGTTTACTTTTATTACATGAGGTTCTTGATTTTAACCGTGCATTTCCGATGAAAGTATCCTCTGTTTCCTTTGGTTCATCAAGATTTAGATCTTTAGATGATAAAATTAATAGATCTAAATCCTTTAAAATTTGTTTAAACTCTTCTAACTTGCCATTATTGTGAGTAGCAATGAGAATTTTATTATCAGGAAAATTATTCACTTTTTATTGCCTTACTTTGAAAATCTATAAGTTTCTCAATACCACCTTTTGAAAGTTCAAATAATTTTTCAAAATCTTTATAAGAAAAGGGATCTTTTTCTGCTGAAACTTGTATTTCAATAATCTCATTTTTTTGATTTAAAACAAAGTTTGCATCTGTTTTTACATTTGAATCTTCTTCATAATCTAAATCTAAAATAGGTTCATCATTATAAATCCCACAAGATATTGCAGCTACTTGATTTATTATAGGGTTTTCATCAATTATTTGGTTCTTAACTAAATGGTCAGAAGCTAATTTAAGCGCTATCCAACCTCCAGTTATAGCTGCACACCTAGTTCCTCCATCAGCTTGTATAACATCACAATCAATTATTATTTGCCTTTCTCCTAATAATAAACGATCAACACAGGTTCTTAGTGATCTTCCAATAAGCCTTTGTATTTCTAAGGTTCTCCCACCTTGTTTTCCTCTAGATGATTCTCTTTTCATTCGGCTGTTAGTTGACCTTGGTAACATACCATATTCAGCAGTTACCCAGCCAAGACCTGTTTTTCTAATAAAATGTGGTACATTTTCATCTATAGTTGCTGTACAGATTATTTCAGTATTACCACATTTAATATTACAAGATCCTTCAGCATTTTTAATTATATCTGTTTTTATTGATACAGGCCTTATTTGATTGATATTTCTGTTTGATGGTCGCATAATTTAAATACTCTTAAATATTTTAATTTAAAATATATTAGTTCATAGATATAATAAGTTTGATAAATTTAAAATGAAAAAAAAAACACAAATAGAAAAACTTACTGATAGAAGTAGGGAAATCTTCAGATGTTTAGTTGAAACCTATTTAAGTACTGGAGAGCCTGTTGGTTCTAGGACACTAGCTAAAAATTTAAAAAATAATCTTTCTCCTTCAACTATAAGAAACATTATGCAAGACCTTGAGGAGTCGGGTTTGCTAGGTAGCATACATATATCATCCGGAAGAATACCAACGCATTCTGGATTAAGACTTTTTGTTGACGGATTATTAGAAGTTTCTGATATGACAAAAGAGACAAGAGAAGAGTTAGAAGGATCTATAAAAGGGGGGGATAATGAAATTCATCCTATATTAGACAGAGTTGGGTCTATTCTATCAGGATTAACATCTGGAGCTAGTTTGGTATTAGCTCCTAAAATTGACACTTCTATTAAACATATTGAATTTGTTTCTTTATCCCCCAAAAGAGCTTTAGTTGTTTTGGTGACTACAGATGGTCAGGTGGAAAATCGTTTTTTTACACCCCCTATTGGTTTAAATTCCTCTATCATGCAAGAGGCTGGTAATTTTTTAAACTCTATATTATCAGGGAATACTATTTCGGAGATTAGAAAAATAATAACAGAAGAAATAGAAAAAAATCAAAGTCATTTGGACAAAATTACACATAAACTTATAGATTCTGGAATAGCATCTTGGGCACCAGATGTTATTAATGGAAGAGATAGATTAATAATTAGAGGAAGATCAAATTTAATAGGTGATTTAGAAAATCAAGAGGAAATTGAAAAAATTAGAATTCTTTTTGATGATCTTGAAAAAAAGAAAGATTTAGAACAGTTATTAGATTTAACAGAAGAAGGTGACGGAGTAAGAGTTTTTATTGGGTCTGAGAATAAATTATTTTCATTATCAGAATCATCACTAGTCTTCTCCCCATACATGAATGATAAAAGCAAGATAATTGGCGCTGTTGGTGTTATTGGTCCAACAAGACTTAACTATGGACGGATAGTTCCAATTGTTGATTATACGGCTCAACTTATTGGTAAAATGATTTCGGACAGAAAAGCTTAATTTCAATAAATTTTAAATTTTTATTTTACAATCACAACATTAATTTTATTTTTAAAACCTAATTTTTTAAAAAAATTAATAAAATAATATTAAAGAAATATAAGATGAATACTCAAAAAAACGTTACTCCTCTGATGGAACAATATATGGAGATAAAAAAAAATCATTCAGATTCGTTACTTTTTTTTAGAATGGGAGATTTTTATGAACTATTTTTTGAAGATGCTTATCTCGCTAGTGATATTTTAAATATTACTCTTACCAAAAGAGGTAAGCTAGATGGAAAAGATATACCAATGTGTGGTGTTCCCCACCATTCTTCTGAAAAGTATATGGAGTTACTTATAAAAAAGGGCATTAATATTGCGATTTGTGAACAAACCGAAACACCAGATCAAGCAAAAAAAAGGGGTTATAAAGCAATTGTAAATCGTGAAGTAGTTAGAATAATTACTCCAGGTACAATTTTAGAAGATAATTTAATTGGATTGAAAACAAACAATTTTCTTTTGTCTGTTAATGATGTGAGAGGTGATATATCAATTAGTTGGGTTGATATTTCAACTGGCAAAGTATCAACATTATCCACAACAATAGAGAAAGTTTCCTCTGTAATAGCTAGAATAAATCCAAGTGAAGTAATAGTTTCTAATTCATACGTTGAAAAAACAAAAATAAATCTTGATAAAAATGATTTTAAATTGAGTATTTTATCGGATACAAGTTTTAATTCTATAAATTCCAAACAAAAACTTCTTCGTCATTATGGTATAAAAAGTTTAAAAAGTTTTGGAGATTTTACGCATTCAATGATTGGTTCGCTTGGAGCTATTTTAGATTATGTTGAAATCACTAAAATAGGAAGCAATCTCCGTTTAAAGCGACCTTTTGTAGAGAAAAAAAGGTCCATATTAGAAATTGATGAAAACACTAGGAGGAATTTAGAAATTAATAATTCTTTAACTGGTGATAAGAAAAGTTCATTATTAAGTATATTAAATAAAACGTGTACTAATTTTGGATATAGGTTGTTAGAACATCGTTTGAATGCCCCACTTACAGATTTCAAACTTATAAATAGAAGATTATTAATAACAAAGTTTTTTTATGAAAACCCCACTTTATCTATTCAACTCAAAGAAATCTTAAAATTGTGTCCCGACTTTGAAAGAGCTTTATCCAGACTTGCTTTTTATAAAAATAGTTTCCAGGATCTTATTACACTTAAGGAAGGTATAAAAACGTCATTAAGAATAAAAAAATTTTTTAATGAAAAAAGTATAAATTTAACTTATCCCATTAAATTAATTGAGATCCTTAATTCATTTAGTGATTTTAAAAAAATTGATAATATATTAGATAATGCGCTTTCTGAGAAAAGCTATCAAATTGGTGATCAATTAAGTCAAATTAATTATGGTTATAGTGCAGAATTAGATCAATTAAGAGATATTTTATTAAAAAGTGAGAAATACATATCTGATCTTGAAAGTAGTTTAATTAAAGAAACAAAAATTTCGAGTTTAAAAATAAAAAAAAATAATGTTCTTGGATATTTTATTGAAGTGACTTCAAGAAATGCAGATAACATTTTAAAAGACAAGAATAGCCATTTATTTTATCATAGACAAACTACTGCAAATACTTATCGATTTACAAATAATGAATTGATTTCAATTGAAAACAAAATAAATACAGCAAGTATTAAAATAAGTGAATTAGAATATAAAATTTATGATGATTTAAAAAAACTCTTCTTAGATTTTGAATATGAAATTAGACTGTCAGCAGACTCAATCGGTGAATTAGATTTTTATTTAAGTCTAGGATTTGTTTCAAGAGAAGAAAATTGGGTAAAACCAATAATAACAAAAAGTAATGAGTTGTTTATTGTACAAGGTAGACATCCAATTGTTGAAAAAAATGTTAATCAAAATTCTGAATTTTCTTTTATACCCAATGATTGTAATTTAGATGACAAAAAAAATATAATTAATTTAATTACTGGTCCAAACATGGCTGGTAAATCAACCTTTTTAAGACAAAACGCATTAATTATAATTCTTGGTCAAATGGGATGTTATGTTCCAGCAAATGAAGCAAAAATAGGAATTGTTGATAGAGTTTTCTCTAGGATAGGAGCCTCTGATGATTTATCACAAGGTCATTCTACATTTATGATAGAAATGTTAGAAACTGCAACAATTCTAAATCAGGCAACAGAAAAATCCTTTGTAATTTTGGATGAAATTGGTAGAGGTACTTCGACATCAGATGGTTTGTCAATTGCTTGGTCAACACTTGAATATTTACATGAAAAAAACAAATGCAGAACTCTTTTTGCTACCCATTTTCATGAGCTTACAGTTTTAGATCAGTCATTACCAAAATTATCAAATTTAACAGTTAAAATTAAAGAACTAGAAAAAAAGATAATTTTCTTACACAAAATAATTGAAGGTAAATCCAATCACTCTTTTGGTATTGAAGTTGCTAAACTTGCTGGCATACCTATGGCAGTTGTCAATAGATCAAAGTTGATATTAGAAAGTTTACATAAAAATTCAAAAAATAAAAATTTTAAGTTCAAAGAAAAACTATCTGAAAAAATAGAAACTTCTGAAAAGCGAAACAAAACTTCAAAAGCAGAGAGCTTTATAGAATCTCTAAATATTGATGAAATAACCCCTAAAGAAGCACTACACATTCTTTACAAATTAAAATCAAGTATTTCTGAAAATTAATCTAAATTTGGGGTAACTTTTTCTTCAATATTTTCTGTTGGCCCTGAAGAGACAGTAACATTTGAAGCTCTGAGAAGTCTGTCACCAATTGAAAAGCCAATTGTCAAAACTTGGATTACACAACCTTTCTCTATTTCGTTAGAAGGCGCCTCCATCATTGCTTGGTGCAATTGAGGATCAAATTTATCTCCAGAAAGTGGTTCAATTTTTTCAATTTTATTTCTTTTGAAAACTTCAAGTAGCTCTTTTTTTGTGAGTTCTAAACCCTCAATCATCGGTAAAGATTTTTCATCTAATATATCATCAGCAAGATCCAAAGCTCTTTGTAGATTATCAAATACACTTAGTATATCTCTAGACATTTTAGAAACAGCGTATATTTCTGCATCCTGCCTATCTTTAAAAGATCTTTTTCTGATGTTTTCACTTTCTGCAAGTGCTCTCATCAATTTATCTTTAAGCTCATCTCTCTCTTTGATTAAGTCTTCAAGCTGTGAATCATTTTCCTCAACATCATCCTTGTCAATATTTTTTATATTTGAATCATCTTTATTATTGCTCTCTACTTCAGAAGTATCTTCTTTTTCATTTATTGTTTCTTCAACTGTTTCATCAAAATTGTTTAAATTTTCTTCAGTATTTGACATTATTTTCTCATTTAATTTGTGTTCCAAAAATTTTTGACTTTACTAAAAAAATCTTTATTTGCAGGATTGTTATCCCTACATGAATTTTCAAATTGTTTTAGTAATTGAATTTGTTCAGCATTTAAATTTACAGGAGTTTCAACTAGAATTTCTATATAAAGATCTCCTTTTGAACTACCTCTAATTGAAGGCATTCCTTTCCCCTTTAGTCTAAGCTGTTTATTATTTTGTGACCCCTGTGGAATTTTGACTCTTGTCTTACCACCATCCAGCGTAGGTGCTTCCAAATCACCACCTAAAGCAGCTGTTGTCATTGTGATTGGTATTCTACAAAAAAGGTCATTACCTTCTCTCTCAAAAATAGAATGTTTTTCAACCTCAATGAAAATATACAAATCTCCAGGTTGTCCCCCTCTAATTCCAGCTTCTCCTTCCCCAGCAAGTCTTATTCTGGTTCCAGTTTCAACACCAGGCGGTATGTTGACACTTAGCTTTTTAGATTTATCAACTCTTCCTTGCCCACTACACAAGCGGCATGGATTTTTTATTATCTGTCCTTTACCAGCACATGTGGGGCAGGTTCTTTCAACTGTAAAGAAACCCTGCTGAGCCCTAACTTTTCCAATTCCAGAACAAGTTGGACATGAGGTGGGAGCTGCGCCAGATTGAGCTCCTGTTCCTTTGCATGTATCACATGAAACAGACGTTGGTACATCTATATTAGTTTTTTTACCAGAAAACGCATGTTTTAAAGAAATCTGCATATTGTATCGTAAATCAGCGCCTCTATTTGCTCTTTGTGAACTGTTTGATCTAGAGTTACCACCTCCCATAAAGTCACCAAAAAGGTCTTCAAAAACGTCTGAAAAAGCTGACGCAAAATCACCATTTGACGAACCACCACTACTAAATCCACCTCCCATACTACCATCAAAGGCAGCATGACCATATCTGTCATAAGCAGCTCTTTTTTCAGGATCTTTTAAAATATCATAAGCTTCGTTAACCTTTTTAAATTTTTCGGTAGCAGCTGAATTACCTGAATTTCTATCAGGATGGAGTTCTTTTGCTTTAGATCTAAAAGCTTTCTTAAGTTCAGACTCAGAAGCTGTTTTTGAACATCCTAGTATCTCATAATAGTCTCTTTTAGACATAAAGGAACCTATTTATCGGAGTTATTACAAACTAATAATTATCTATCACAGAATTACTTATCAGTCTTGTTTAAATCCTCAAAGTCAGCATCGACAACATCATCTTTATTATTTTCATTAGTTGTTTCACTATTTACATCATCATCATTTGACTGATTTGCCTCTGCTTCAGCCTTATAAATAGCTTCACCTAATTTCATAGCAGCGTCAGTAACATCTTGCGCTCTAGCTCTAATTTTGTCTGCTGAAGGATCTTCACTTTCTAATGTCTCTTTCAGAGCCTTAATAGATAGTTCTATTGCTTCAACAGTGGAAGGGTCAATTTTATCAGAGTGTTCTTCGAGTGATTTCTCAGTACTATGTATCAGACTCTCTGCTTGATTTTTAGCTTCTATAAGATCCTTTTTCTCTTTATCAGCCTCTGCATTTTCTTCTGCATCCCTAACCATTTTTTCTATATCTTCATCAGATAAACCACCTGATGCTTGTATTGTAATTTTTTGTTCTTTTCCGGTACCTTTATCTTTTGCAGAAACAGAAACTATTCCATTAGCATCAATATCAAATGTAACTTCAATTTGAGGTACACCTCTGGGTGCAGGTGGTATATTTTCTAAGTTAAATTGACCAAGTACTTTGTTGTCATTAGCAATTTCTCTTTCACCTTGAAATACGCGAATGGTTACAGCACTTTGATTGTCTTCTGCAGTAGAGAAAACCTGACTTTTTTTTGTAGGAATTGTAGTATTACGATCAATAAGACGAGTGAATACACCTCCAAGAGTTTCTATACCTAAGGATAACGGAGTAACATCTAACAGAACAACATCTTTTACATCACCCTGTAAAACACCTGCTTGTATCGCTGCACCCATTGCTACAACCTCGTCAGGATTAACTCCTTTGTGTGGCTCTTTACCAAAAAATTTGGAAACTTCCTCTATTACTTTAGGCATTCTTGTCATGCCGCCAACTAAAACTACTTCATCAATCTCATTTTTTGCAAGGCCTGCATCTTTCAATGCGGCTTGGCAAGGCTTAAGAGACCTTGCTATAAGATCTGAAACTAAACTTTCTAATTTTGCCCTAGTTAGTTTGATAACCAAATGCAAAGGTTGACTTGTTTTGGGGTCCATAGATATGAATGGTTGATTTATTTCAGTTTGGGATTGAGAAGAAAGTTCAATTTTTGCTTTTTCCGCTGATTCTTTTAAACGTTGTAGAGCCATCTTATCGGATTTTAAATCAACACCACTTTCTTTTTTAAATTCACTAGCTAAGTAATCAACAATTCGCATATCAAAATCTTCACCGCCTAAAAACGTATCTCCATTTGTTGATTTTACCTCAAACAAACCGTCATCTATTTCTAAAATAGATATGTCAAAAGTTCCGCCTCCTAAGTCAAATACGGCTATTGTTTTACCACCTTCCTTATCAAGTCCATAAGCTAATGCAGCAGCTGTTGGTTCATTTATAATTCTTAAAACTTCAAGGCCTGCAATTTTACCTGCATCTTTTGTAGCTTGTCTTTGTGCATCATTGAAATATGCTGGAACAGTGATTACGGCTTGCGACACATCTTGTCCTAAATAACTTTCGGCTGTTTCCTTCATTTTTTGAAGTATGAAAGCTGAAATTTGGCTAGGAGAATATTTTTGTTTATCAACTTCTACCCAAGCATCACCATTACCTTCATCTACAATTGAATAGGGAACCATGTCCTTGTCTTTTTCAACCATAGGGTCATCAATTCTTCTACCTATTAATCTTTTAACAGCAAATAATGTTTTTTCAGGGTTTGTTACAGCTTGTCTTTTTGCAGGCTGTCCTACCAACTTCTCATCGTCTGTAAAACCTACAATAGATGGTGTTGTTCTAGCACCTTCTGAGTTTTCAATAACTTTAGCATCTTTACCATCCATTAATGCTACGCATGAATTTGTAGTTCCTAAATCAATACCAATAACTTTGGACATTATAATTCCTCCCACTGTAATTTATCTGACCTCTATTGACTGAGGTTTACAAATATATGGGATTTCATTTTCACACTACAAGGATTAACTATGAATTATTTATTATTTTTAGAACTATACTAAAACTATAATTTGAATAATTCTTTATCATAATTTATATAATTTAATTAATTTTCTCAAAAATCTAAATAATTCTAAAATGAGCAATTTATTAGTAATTCCCGCAAGGTACCAGTCCTCTCGATTTCCTGGAAAACCGTTAGCGTATTTTGAAGATTATAATGGTAAAAAAATTAGTTTAATTGAGAAAACTTGGCAATTAGCACAAAATCTAGACTTTTTTGAAAAGAAAATAATAGCAACTGATGATATTAGAATAAAGGAATTCTGTGAAAGCTTTGGAGCAGAAGTTTGTATGACATCACCTGATTTAAAAAATGGATCCGAAAGAGTAGCAGAGACCCAAAAATTACTTAAAAAAAATTATGAAATAATAGTTAATTTGCAGGGAGATGCGCCCTTGACTCCAATATGGGTAATAAGAGAATTAGTAAATGAACTTAAAAATAGCGATTATGATGTGGCAACACCTGTTTTAAAATGTGATTTAGAATCATTAAGAAAATTAATAACTGATAAAAAAGCTGGAAGGATAGGTGCAACAACAGTAGTTTTTGATAGAGATCTAAAAGCTCTTTATTTTTCAAAAGAACTGATTCCTTATACAAATATAGATGATTTAAGTAAAAATAATAATTTTGTTTATCACCATATCGGTGTCTATGCATACAGATCAAAAGCACTTGATTCTTATATAAGTTTTTCTCCAGGCCCTCTTGAAAAGCAAGAAGGCTTAGAACAACTTAGATTTCTTGAAAATAATATTGATATTAAATGCGTAATATCGTCGTTGAAGGGGAATCAATTTTGGGAATTAAATAACCCTAGCGATATACCTATCATTGAGAGGATTTTGAAAAGTAACAAGAATATTTAACTAAGCAGCTTGGATTTCAGCGTCTGTAGTTAAAATCGAGTATAAAGCTGATTTATCAACAGTTGATCGCAACTTTTCACAAGTAGATTTATTTCTTAATATCCTAGAAATTTTAGCTAGTGCTTTTAAATGATTAGCACCAGACTCATGGGGCGCTATAAGGACAAATACTAGATCCACATTTTGGCTGTCCATTGACCCAAAATCTAAAGGTTTTATCAATTTTGCAAACAAACCCTTGATTGACTTTAAAGAACTTATTCTAGCATGTGGTATTGCAACTCCGTGCCCCATTCCGGTAGGACCTAGATCCTCTCTTTCTTGTAATGCTAAAAAAACTTCTGTTTGGTTTAACCCATAAAAATTTTCAGCAGCAATAGATATTTCCTGCAAAACCCTCTTTTTACTAGAAGCATTAATAGATGTTAGTATAGCCTCAGGTGATAAAATTTCAGAAACAATCATTATGCCTAAAACCCCAAACTTTAAACGATACTAGGATTCCTAACACAAAATTATTTAATGTAAAGTTTTAAAAAATTATTGAAGCTCCATATTAAGTTTTTCGCTTATATGATGATGTTTTCTAATTTTCCTTTTATGTCTTCGAAGAATTTTTTGCAGTCGTAAAATAGATTTTTGATAAGAATCATAAATTTCTCTTCCCTTACCAGTGCAACAAGCAGTTAAGCCGCTAGACAAATGTAATAATGCTTCACATTTAAATTCATTATGTTCTTTTGTGAATGTTATATAGGCGGATGTTGGCCTCAATAAATACTTATTATTTATAATGTGAAGTTGTTTTTTTGCATAATTTATCAAACTCTTGCCGATTTTTAATTGTTTACCACTCACTTTGATATCCATATAGTTTTCCTTTTTGTATTAAAAATAAAAAAATTCAAAAATTGCAGACATTAAATTCGAAATTGATTCCCTAGATAAACTTGTCTTACACTTTTATCTTTGACCACCTCTTCTGGAGTTCCTTTCATAATGACAGAACCTTCATGAAGTATATATGCACGATCAACAATCTCTAAAGTTTCTCTTACGTTGTGATCTGTTATTAGTACCCCAAGTCCCCGCTCTTTAAGTTGAGAAACTAGTTTTCTAATTTCATTAACTGCAATTGGGTCTACTCCTGCAAAAGGTTCATCTAACAAAATATATTTTGGTTTACTTGCTAAACATCGGGCTATCTCTACCCGTCTTCTTTCACCTCCAGACAATGTTATAGCTGAAGCTTGTCTTAAGTGAGTAATTGAAAACTCACCTAAAAGTAATTCCAACTCTCTTTTTCTTTCCTGTTTGTCTTTTATACTGATTTCCAGGACTGCCATGATATTTTTTTCGACAGACAAACCCTTAAAAATACTTGACTCTTGAGGCAAGTAGCCAAGCCCTAGTCGCGCTCTTCTATACATTGGCAAATTGGTTGAATCAGTTTCGTCAATAATTATTTTTCCAGATTCTATTGTAGTTAGACCAACAACTGAATAAAAGCATGTTGTTTTTCCAGTTCCATTAGGTCCCAGTAAAGCGATTGCTTCACCTTTTTTTAATTTAAAACTTACATCTCTAAGAATTGGTCTTTTTTTGTAGCTTTTTCTCAAATTTTGAATAATTAAACCTTCTCCAACTGTATCCATGGAGCTGTTTTTTTTAATATTAATAGAGTAAATTTTTTTAATTTTTTTATTCCTCTTTTATAATTAAAGAATAAATTTCTAGTTTAAAAATTCATTTTTTAAATTAATTTCTAATAAATCTGACGTAAGACCAACGTTCTTTCCTTTAATAACTTTTACATTGCCTGTAATTGTGATTTTGTTTTCTTTAGGAGAAAAAGATACCAAGTCACTTTTAATAGTTTCTTCTTCACGCTCAAATAGAACATTACCCTTAGCGATGATTTTTTTTAAGTTTGAAAAATTGTCATTTATGGTATCGGCTTCATCAAAAAATAGTTTCATTTCGTCAGATTTAAAAGTTAGATTATTGAGCTTTAATATAACATTTTCATTTAATAAAATTAAACCTAAACTTTGATCAAATTTTGCATTATCTGAACTTATTAAAACTTCTTCACCAGTATCGCCAAATAAGGTTGAAATAGGAATAAAAAAATTTACTGAAACAAGAAAACAAAAATAAAATATACTTGTAAGTTTTAAGAAATATGACTTAAAAAATAACATTCTTAATACTATAACTTTCAATAGGTGTTAAAGCAAGTATTTGATTTCTACACCATCCTTCATCAAAAATAATAAATCATTTCCATTGTTTTCAGACTTAATAATTTTAATATTACCTCCATGTATCTTTCCTCTTGAAAATAAAAAAGTTAAAGGTTGATTGCTTACTATTGTACTATCTTTAAAATTAAAAAAAATTTCTTTGCCAAATATTTTATATTTCTCATTTACAATTTGGAATCCTCCATAAAGTTTTAATACATTACTTTTTGTGTTTAGATCAGCTGTTTTTGCTTTAATTTGTATATGGATTTGAGAGGAAATATTTATATCACCAGAAATTTTGCTACCAGATATTATAGGAAATTTATTATCAATCTGATTTATTTTTTTTGCTTTAATATTAAAATTGTTACCTAATTTATTTGAACCACTTAACTTAGCATTATCTACTAAAAAAATATCTCCTTCTGATCCAATGTTAAAATCCTTGGTTTCAACTAAAGAGGTGGTTTCAAACTCACTATTTGTTGAAACAAAAAATATCATAATCACTAACGAAAAAGATATAAAAATTGAACAAATTTTAGAAAGTTTTATGATGTTTGAATGGTTAATTTTAACACCTTCTAATATTTTTTATTTCATTTATGATTTAATTCAATGTACTTACTTATGGGATAGTAAACTATTTACGTCCCAACCTTCTAAATCTAGAAAAGATAATTTTGGTAAAAAATTAAAAATATCTTTGGCTAATTTATCTCTTCCCTCTCTTATTAAAATACCATCTAAAATATTTTTGAGCTTATGAAGATATAAAACATCAGTAGCAGCATACTCCAACTGTGCATTCGATAATTCATGAGATCCCCAATCTGAAGTTTGTTCAAATTTTGGTATATCGATAGACAAATAATTTAATACTAAAGTCTTAAGACTATGATTATCAGTTGAGGTTCTTGCTAATTTTGAAGCAATTTTAGTACAATATATATTGGATATATTGCAATTAAATTGTTTCATAAGAACGGCCAAATCAAATCTAGCAAAGTGAAATATCTTAAGGATTTTATCGTCGCATAGAATATTAAAAATTACTGGTGCATTAGAATTTTTATTAATTTTTATCAAGTGTATTTCATTGTGTTCTGTACATATTTGTATTAAACATAAGCGATCTCGAACCAGATTTAACCCAGTGGTTTCTGTATCAATTGCAATTGAACTCCCAATATATACTTCTTTTGGTAAATCATCGTGGTGTAAAATGTATTTCATTTACAATTTTCCGTAGCAAAGATTTTGTGATTTGCATTTCCTAAAGTCTACATTTATATGACTATAAAACTTTTAACTATAAATTAATAGATATTAATTATATTTATCTACATACGATATATGGATTAGAAATCAAACGATGACAAACTTTTCTTTCAAATCACCAAACGTAACAATCTTTGGGGGAACAGGCTTTTTAGGAAGGTATATAGTAAATCGTCTTTCCAAGCTAGGATACATAATAAATATAGTAACAAGGGCTCCAAATGAAGCTATTTTTTTAAAAACATCAGGCAATGTAGGTCAAGTAAAATTTATAGAAGGATCTTTTAGCAATTTAAGTAACTTAAAATCATTGTTTAATACTTCAGATATCATTATTAATTGTGTTGGAATATTGAATGAAGAGGGAGATCAAACATTTAAAAAACTACATACTGATATTCCAGAAAAATTAGCCATTTTGGCAAAAAAAAATGGTGTAAAAAAATTTATCCATATTTCTTCAATTGGAGCCAATCCTAAATCAGATAGCAAATATTCAAAATCTAAAGGTATTGCAGAGGTTAAAATTCTCAAAGCATTTCCAGAAGCAATCATTCTGAGGCCCTCAATTGTTTTTGGTTCAGAAGACCAATTTTTTAATTTATTCTCTCAAATATCTTGCATAAGTCCCATTTTACCAATAGTTGGAGGTAAAACAAAATTTCAACCAGTTTATGTTGACGATATTGCCAAAATGGTTGCTGGTGTTTTACAAATGAAAGCACCAAATTTAAAAAAAAATTATACAATCTATGAATTAGGTGGTCCCGAAATAATAAGTTTTCATTCTTTAATGGTTAAAATGTTATCGATTATTTATAGAAAAAAGCTTATCATTAATCTACCATTTTGGCTTGCAAAAGCCATGTGTCCTATTATTCTAATATTGTACAAATTATCCTTCAAAAAAATACCACTTCTAATTACGGAAGATTCGATTAAACAATTGAAAAATGATAATATTGTTTCAAAAGAATATCTTAGTTTTCAAGACTTAGAAATTAAACCTAAATCTTTAGATTTAATATTACCGTCGTATTTAAAACGTTACAGACCCAGAGGTAATTTTTCAGATTTATGATTTTTTAGGAATAGGCTATGATAAGTAATATTATACCTAAAAAAATTCTATATATTACATATGGAGTAAATCCAAAAACATAGATATATTTCACCATTAGTTTTAAAGTTAAAAAAGCTGTTATAAAAGATAAGATAAAAGGTATTAATATTTCAATAATACTTATTTTTTCTTCTTCTAAAATTTCAGGTGAAATGAAAAGTGCTGACAATAGTATTGTAGGTATTGACATCATTAAAGACATTTTGATTGCATCATATTTATTATACCCAAAAATTCTGAAACCTGTGATTGATATTCCTGACCTAGAGACCCCAGGAATTAAAGCAAAAGCCTGAAAAAAACCAATAAATAGTGCTTCTTTAAAATTTAAATTCTCGAGTGACTTTTTTTCTCTCCCAAATTTATCTGCGTAAAATAGTAAAATTCCAAAAATTATCATTGTCCAACCTATTAGTTCAATTGATCGAACGATAATATCTAGACGGTAAATTTTAAAAATTAGTCCAAAAAGACAGACGGGTATAGTTGCAATAATAATTTTTAATAAAAGAAAAAACTCTTCTTTTTGGAATTTTAAACTGAAAAGTTGAAGTAATCCTTTAAACAAAATGATAGATTCTTTTTTAAAAAAAATTATCAATGCTAAAAGACTACCTAGATGGACAGATATGTCGATTAACACACCTTGGTCTGAAACTTTCATTATATACGGAAGAATAATTAAGTGAGCAGAAGAAGAAATAGGCAAAAATTCTGTTATTCCTTGAATTATGGATATAAAAAAAATATGAAAGGAAAACATTATTTACGTTATAATCCTAGCGATGTAGCTAAACTTTAAAATTAGAAACATTTTCTAAGAGATGCAAATGAAAAAATTATATCACTTTTCCTTATCCCCTTTTTGTAGAAAAATAAGACTAATACTTGGTGAAAAAAAAATAGATGTAGAGTTAATTGAAGAAAAGTTTTGGGAAAAAAGAGTTCAATTTATCAAAATAAATCATGCAGGAGAGGTTCCTGTCTATGTAGAAAACCTTTTAACAATATCTGATAGTAACGCTATCTTTGAATATTTGGAAGAAAAATACAATGATCCCCCCTTACTACCTGATAATTTTGAATTAAGGGCAGAATGTAGAAGACTTTCAAATTGGTTCGATTTTAAATTTCACAAAGAAGTTACAGAAAGGGTCTTGTACGAAAGAGTTTATAAGAAAATTATGAAAAGGGGATATCCTAGAAGTGAAATTATAAAATCTGGGCTAAAAAATCTAAAATTTCATTTAAATTATTTGAATTGGTTACTAGAAAAAAGGAAATGGATTGCCTGTGACTTTCTTACAATTTCTGATTTTACAGTTGCTTCTCATTTATCATCTTTGGATTACATAAGTGACGTTAATTGGCAAGAATTCTCATATGTGAAAGACTGGTATTCTAAGATTAAGTCTAGACCTACATTTAGACCCATTCTTTCAGATTTGCTGGCAGGTTTTAATCCACCTGAACATTATAATGATTTAGATTTCTGATAAATGGTCATTAAACCACATAAATCACTTAAACAAAAAATTTCCGATGTAGCTCATAAAGAAGGTTTATCAGATATTGGATTTACAAATCCAAAGTTAGATCCTGAAGAATTTAAAAATTTTAAAGATTTTATCAATAAGGGTTATCACGGTCAGATGTACTGGTTAAATAATAATATTGGTTGGAGAGAAAATCCGAAGTTAATGTGGGAAGATGTAGAAACTATTATAGTTTTTGCTGAAAATTATTATAAAGGTGGGAATCCACTAGCCGATATAAATATAAAACACAAAGCAAACGTCTCCATATATGCGAGGGGAGATGATTATCATAATATTTTAAAAAAAAAACTAAAAGCAGTTGCCAGCCAAATTATTAAATTAGTTGATAAAAGTGAGGTTAAGGTTTTTGTTGATACTGCGCCTATTATGGAGAAAAATTTTGCTCAAAAAGCAGGAATAGGTTGGCAAGGTAAACATACAAATGTTTTATCAAAAAAATTGGGAAATTGGATATTTTTAGGATTAATATTTACTAACATCAAAATTGAAATTGATAATCCAGAAATAAATCATTGTGGGAATTGTAGTAGATGTCTGGAAGTTTGTCCAACAAATGCATTCATTGCTCCTTATAAACTAAATGCAAAAAAATGTATTTCATATTTAACTATTGAACATAAAGGGCCTGTGGATATAGAACTTAGATCTCAACTGGGGAATAGGATTTTTGGATGTGATGATTGTCTAGCCGTTTGTCCTTGGAACAAGTTTTCAAAGAAATCTAATGAATTAAAATACTCTAATAATTTAGTTGATAAATTGGATTTAAATGAATTAGCAAATTTAGATGATTTTCAATTTAGAAAGCTTTTTAGAAAGTCTCCAATAAAACGCATAGGTAGAAATCGATTTGTTAGAAATGTGCTTTATGCTATTGGTAATTCTGGTGATTTAAAATTTAAAAATACTTTGATTAAGTTAACAAAAGATAATGATTTAACAATAGTAGACGCAGCTTATTGGGCAATTAGAGAAATAAAAAAAAATGGAAAAAAATAAAATCTTGATTTTTGGTTATGGCTATTGTGCAAAAGCATTTATTAAAAAATTTGAAAATAAAAAAAACAAAATTTTAGTAGTATCTAGAAACTCACAAAATATTGATAAACTTAATAGACAAGGTATAAAATCATGTGATTGGTCGAAAGAAGAAGCTGTAATAGATTTTATTAATAAATCAAATACCATCTTAATTACGGCACCTCCTAATAATTTTGTGGATCCAGTTGCAAGTAAATATTCTAAGTATTTTGCTCAAACTGGAAATAAAATAAGACTGATTTATCTGTCTTCAACTAGTGTATATGGTGATCATAAAGGTGTCTGGGTGAATGAAAACTCAAAACTCAAAGCAAAATCTGAATTAGGAAAATGGCGTTTAAATGTAGAAACGAAATGGTTATCGTTTGCAAAATTAAACCATCTTCCTTTATTAATTCTAAGACTTTCAGGAATATATGGTCTAGGTAGGAGTGCCTTCGATAGGATAAATAATAAATCTTTTAAAATCGTAAAAAGTCCAAATGTTTTATTTTCAAGAATTCATATAGACGATATAACAAGTATTATTATAAAATTTATAGATAATGAAAATTTAAAAGGAGTTTATAATTTATCTGATAATATGCCTGCAACTTCAGAAGCAATTTATTTGGAAGCCTTTAGGCTTTTAAAATTAGAACCTCCAACTTCAAAAAATCTTGATGAATTAAATTTATCAAAAACAGCTATGGGCTTTTTTTCTGAATCAAAAAAAGTAAGTAATAAAAAACTTTTAAATAATTTGAATTATAAATTAATTCATCCAGATTATTTTTCAGGAATGGCGGATATTTTTAAAAAATTAAAATAAAAATTTAAATCAGACGAACAGGAATTCCTATTTTCACCAAATTAAAAATCTCCTCTATATGCTCATTATAAAGGCCAATACACCCTGAAGAGCTTTGCCTTCCAATTTTTCTGGTGTCTGAAGTACCATGTATTCTGTAGTTTGGCCAACTTAAATATAATGCATGTGTTCCTAGAGGATTATCCGGTCCAGGTGGCATATATTCTGGCAACTGAGGGTCTCTTTTTCTCATAGACTCAGTTGGTCTCCAGTCTGGCCCAACCACTTTTTTAATAATTTTCGTATATCCAGTACGAGTTAACTCAGGAGTTAATGGTACAGATGTAGGATAAATTTTATAAAAATTATTTTTTCCTATCCAAAAGTGTAGGCATTTTGACTTTGTATCTGATAATATTGCACCATCAATAATAGACTTGAAGTGATTTTCCCACTTCTGATAACGATAACTGGAAATATTATGTAATGTTTTACCACTACTAGTTTTTTTTACTGCTTCTTGAGCTAGAATTCTATTGTAAGAAAATAAGCTTAATCCTGTACAAAAAGATGTTAAAATTAATTTTCTTCTGTTAATCATACTTCTTGTTACAATCACATCTAAAATATTTCAATACTGTTAATTAGTAAATTATTTTGAATTTATAATAACTTTGACATATATCATGGACCATGTTTAAAATTTTTCTATTAAAAAAGCGATATATATTTGTAACTTCATTTATTTTATTATGTATTGGATGTGTCTCTAATAACGAAGAAATTTACATAGGAAATAAAGATTCTGGTAGAATTGAAAATTTTGACTCTGTAGAAATAAGAAAAAGACATTTAGATTATCTAAATGCGATAAGACAGGAAAGAGGTTTGACCAACCTGCAAATCTCAAATTCACTAAATTCGAGTGCAGCTACTCACGCAAGGGATATCTTTAAACAACAGAGGGCTTGGAATTTTGGTTCTGATGGTTCATCCCCACAGAAAAGAGCAGAGATATCAGGATTTAAGGGAGTAGTAACAGGTGAAAATGTATCCGAGACTTATGAGGGAGAATTTCTAGTTCTACAGGTTTGGGTCAAAAACTCTTTTTCTAGAAGTGTTTTATTGAACAAAGAAGCAACTCATTTAGGTTTAGGCTGGTATCAACAAGATAACGGAAAGATTTGGTGGGTTCAAGTTTTGGGTTTGCAAAAATAATTGTTAGTTAACTTGTTATAAATATTGGTGTATTTTCATTAACCAAATTATAAATTTCTTCAATTTCTGAATTAGTTACGGCGATGCAACCCTCAGTCCAGTCGAAAAAGAAATGTTTAAGAAAGTTTCTTGGTCCACCATGTATGAAAATATCTTTTCCCGGACTAAAACCATTTTGTTCAGCATAAATCTTGTCTTGTTTATTTGGATAACTTATTCCTAAGCTTTTGTGAAATGCACTATTAGGATTTTTATGAGTTATCCAATAACTACCTTCAGGTGTTTTGCCATCTCCTTCTTTCCTTTTGTGGCCTTTTGGATTAAACCCAAGTCTTATAAAGTATGATTTAATATGTTTCTTTTTATGGAATAGTGCCATACGCCTTTTAGATTTCCAAACCACTATAAGGTCAGCTTTATTTTTTATATTAGCTTTTGCAGGTTTTGATAACAAACTCAAACTTGGAACAAATAAAAATATTGAAAAAATATTTTTTAAAACTTCTCTTTTATTTATTTTTTTCACTTCAAACCTTTGAGGTTATTAATTTTTTTTTAAATACTTTTTCTCTAACAGAATCAGATTTTAGTTGACCACAAGCGGCCATTATATCTACCCCTCTTGGTTTTCTAACAGGTGAAGAGTAACCAGCTTTTTTAACATAGTTCGCAAAAATTTTTACTTTTTCAGGTTCAGATGTTTTATAATTTGAACCAGGCCATGGATTAAATGGTATAAGATTAATTTTTGATGGTATGTTTTTAATTAATTTTACTAATCTTTTTGCATCAGCAAGTGAATCATTTACTTTTCTAAGCATCACATATTCAAAAGTAATCCTCTCTGTGTTACTTAAGTTAGGATAGCTTTTTAAAGTTGCGATTAATTCTTGAATATTCCATTTTCTATTTATTGGTACTAATTCATTTCTTATTTCATCTGTAGTACCATGAAGGCTAATTGCCAAAAGACAACCAATCTCTGAACTTACTTTATGTATATAAGGAACAACTCCAGAAGTAGATAGTGTAATTTTTTTTCTTGAAATAGAAAGCCCTTCATTATCCATAATGATTTTTAAACCTTGCTTTACATTTTCAAAATTATATAGAGGTTCACCCATGCCCATAACTACAACGTTAGATACAGCTCTTTTTAAAGTGCTGTTTTTTTTTCCACACCAGTCTGATAAATCGTCTTTTACAGCTGATATTTGTCCAACAATCTCATGTGGTTCCAAATTCCTAACTAATTTTTGGGTTCCTGTGTGACAAAAAGAACAATTAAGTGTGCATCCTATTTGAGAAGATATGCAAATAGTTCCTCTTTCATCTTCAGGTATAAAAACAGTTTCAAATTCTCCAAAATTTTCAGATTTGAATAAATATTTTCTAGTTCCATCAATACTTATTTGTTTATTAATAATTTGTGGTCGAGAAATCGAAAATTCTTTAGAAAGTAAATCCCTAAACTCTTTTGAAAGATTGGTCATATAATCAAAGCTTTTTTTACCATGGGAATGTGTCCAACTAAATAGTTGCTGCACCCTCATTGATAGTTCTTTTTTTTCTACACCCAAATTATAAAGGTGTTTGGAAATATCACTTTTTGATAATCCAAGAAGATTAATTTTAGAATGTAAGTCCAGTTTGATTGAGCTATTAATATAATTATCCATAATAAAATAATTGTTTTTTGAGTTAATTACATATCGTTTGAAGTCTTTCAATTGCTTTAGTAAATCCAGATAATTCAAAAGTATCTTTGGTAATGGTTCCTCTATGTGATACGGCTTCCATAACCGCTTTATTTCCAACTTTTAAAAATTCAATAAGATTTTTATCATCATGCACTTGTGTCCAAGCCCAAGCTTTTTCTTCTGAGTTTTGGGGCTTAGGAGAAGCTAAGAAAACAATCTTATTTTTATTATCAATTTTAAGAATAAATTTGCCCCCAATTTTCAAGGGATATCCCGCACTAAATGAAGCGACAAATCCAGATGGGCTTGATGGGTCTTTTTGTATATATAACTTACCTCTGTCTCGATTGACACTAGAAAGTTTTTCACCGTTTCTAAAAGCTTCGTCTTTTATGGACTGAGAAACTATAAAGCATTTTTGGTTATCATTTGGGTTAAAAACACTCCATGCTTTTTCGCTTGAAGACATCCGAAATTCTTCTTCTGAGTTTACTAAATCAAAAGGAATTAGAAAAGAAATTAGTATTAATATATTTTGGAAAAAAAGTCTTCTCATAAAATGCCAATTATTTAATATATCTGCTCAATGAGAATATAGTTGAAATAAAAAAAATTAATAGTATGAAAATGATATACCTTTATTTTTAATTTGGAATTTTTAATTGGTGCCAGAGCGGTTAGTCGAAGTTTACAGAGGTGATTTGGTCGAATCTATTCACTTTGGTCATGTTGTTATATCAAATAATATAGGTAAAGTTTTAGCATATTGGGGAAACCCAGCAGCATTAATATACCCCAGATCTTCATGTAAAATTATTCAAGCTTTACCATTAGTAGAAATGGGTTTAGAAAGAGGTTTTTCTCTGACTGAGGAACATCTAGCTTTAGCCTGTGCTTCACATAGTGGAGGAGAAATTCATTTGAATGTTGCTAAAGATTGGCTTCAAAAAATAAAACTTGATGAAAAAGACTTATTGTGTGGACCCCATTTACCTTATGACAAAATTGAATTAAAAAAATTAAAAATTAACAATGAAAAACCTTCTCCACTTCATAATAACTGTTCTGGTAAGCATTTAGGTTTTTTAACTATTGCTCAAGCAATTTCCAAAAAGAGTGATTCTAAAAAAAATTACATTGATGTCGATCATACTGTTCAGAAAATTGTAAAAAAAACTTTTGAGGATATCACTGGTTTTCTTAATCCTGATTACGCTTTAGATGGTTGTAGTGCACCAAATTTCGCATGCTCAATACAATCATTAGCAAAGGCTATGGCTGTTTTTGCAAATCCAGAAAATTTACAAAAAAACAGAATAATGAGTATTGCAAAACTTAAAAATGCAGTACTTAGCCATCCAGAACTTATTGCGGGATCTGATAGGTTATGTACAAAAATAATAAAAAAATCTAATGGTCGTTTAATTGTAAAGGTAGGGGCTGAAGGAGTTTACACAGCTATGTTACTAGATAAAGGTTTAGGAATGGCTTTGAAGATTAGTGATGGTTCAAAAAGAGCAGCAGAATGTTTAATAATTACTTTATTAGTAATGCTTGGTTATTTTAAAAAAGATGATCAAGATTTTCTCAATTATTTGAACACACCTATCTATAATTGGTCTGAAAAGAAAACGGGCGTTATTAGAGCTAGTGATATGGTTTGGGCAAAAGGAAATTTTTTAGATATATAGTATTTATTAAATGATGTACTTGAAACTAATTTATGATATGAAACTATAACTTTAGATATTTTTTTGATTATAAGGATGAATTATTATGTCAGAATATAAAACTCTTTATGACAAAATTTGGGAAAATCATCTTATTTCAGAAGATGATGATGGTACTTCTTTGTTATATGTAGATAGGCACTTAGTTCATGAAGTTACTAGTCCTCAGGCTTTTGAGGGGCTAAGAATGTCTAATAGAGTAGTAAGGTCGCCAGAGAAAACCATTGCTGTTCCTGACCATAATGTACCTACTACAGTAGATAGAGAAGAAGGTATCTCAAACAAAGAAAGTAGGATACAAGTTGAGGCATTAGACAAAAATGCTATTGATTTTGGAATAAATTATTACCCTGTAAATGACATTAGACAAGGAATTGTTCATATTATAGGACCAGAGCAAGGGTGGACATTGCCTGGAATGACTATAGTCTGTGGTGACAGCCACACTGCAACACATGGAGCTTTTGGCGCTCTGGCTCACGGAATTGGAACTAGTGAAGTTGAACACGTTTTAGCAACACAAACACTAATTCAAAAAAAATCAAAAAATATGAAAGTAGAAGTTAATGGTTCTCTTGGATTGGGTGTTACTGCTAAGGATGTAACACTATCAATAATTGGTGAGACAGGTACTGCGGGTGGGACAGGGCATGTAATTGAGTATGCTGGATCCGTAATCTCAAATCTTTCTGTTGAGGGCAGAATGACAGTTTGTAATATGGCTATTGAAGGAGGTGCAAGGGCGGGATTAATTGCACCTGATCAAAAAACATTTGATTATCTTAAAGGTAGACCACATGCACCAAAGGGTACTAATTGGGAAATGGCATTAAATTTTTGGAAAATGCTTTATTCAGATAAGGGTAGTAAATTTGACAAACTAGTTGTTATAGATGGAAGCAAAATAGCTCCAGTAGTAACTTGGGGTACTAGTCCTGAAGATGTATTACCAATAAATGACATCATACCAAATCCAAATGATTTTGATAACCAAAAAAAACAAGCAGTTGAAAGATCATTAGATTATATGGGTTTATTTCCGGGTCAAAAATTAGAAGAAGTAAAAATTGATACGGTATTTATAGGATCATGTACTAATGGAAGAATTGAAGATTTAAGAGAAGTAGCCAAAATTATGGAAGGAAAAAAAGTAAAAGAAGGAATTAGAGCTATGATAGTTCCCGGTTCTGGATTAGTTAGAGAACAGGCTGAAGAGGAGGGAATAGCTCAAAAACTAAAAGAAGCTGGTTTCGAATGGCGACTAGCTGGCTGTTCTATGTGCTTGGCCATGAATCCAGATCAATTAAACCCTAAGGAAAGATGTGCAGCTACTTCAAATAGAAATTTTGAGGGAAGGCAAGGAAGAGGTGGAAGAACTCATCTAATGAGTCCAGCCATGGCTGCGGCAGCAGCTATTACGGGGCACCTAACCGATGTACGAAACCTAATTTAGATAAAGGAAAAAGAAATGGATAAATTTACTACTGTCAGCTCTGTTGCCGCTCCACTTCCTTTGATAAATATTGATACTGACATGATTATTCCTAAACAATTTTTAAAAACTATAAAAAGGTCTGGATTAGGAAAAAACTTATTTGATGAAATGAGATATAATCAGTCAGGTGATGAAATAGATGATTTTGTTCTTAATCAAGAAAAATATAAAAATACGAATATTCTGGTAGCTGGTGATAATTTTGGATGTGGCTCCTCAAGAGAACATGCTCCCTGGGCTTTATTGGATTTTGGAATCAAAGTTATTATTTCCACAAGTTTTGCTGACATTTTCTTTAATAATTGCTTTAAAAATGGAATTTTACCAATAATTTTGCCAAAAAAAGAACGGGATTTATTAATGGATGATGCCCATAAAGGTTCTAATTCTGTGTTAACAATAAATCTAGAAAATCAAGAAATAACAAGGCCTGATGGAAGTATTATAAAATTTGAGGTAGATAAATTTAAAAAAAAGTGCCTGCTTGATGGCTTAGATGATATTGAACTTACAATGAAAAAGTTTGAAAAAATAAAATCTTTTGAAAATTCATATTTTCAGAAATTTCCATGGATATAAGAAAAGGTTATTAATCTCTAAATTTACAAATTCTTAGTTACGCAAGATAAAATTTTCGAAAGGATGTTTTTATGGCTGTAGGTTCCTTACTAATATTACCAGGGGATGGTATTGGTCCAGAGGTAATGGATGAGGTGTGTCGAATAATTGAATGGTTTGAAAAAAAATTAGATATTGAATTTGAGAAAAAATTTGATCATGTAGGTGGAGCTGCTTACGATAAATATGGTACCCCACTTTCTGATGAAACTTTAAGAATTGCAAATGAAGTTGATGCAATTTTATTGGGAGCAGTAGGTGGTCCAAAATATGATAATCTTGAATTTTCACTTAAACCTGAAAGAGGTCTTTTAAAATTAAGAAAAGAATTAGATCTTTATTCAAATCTAAGGCCAGCTCAATGTTTTGATGCTTTGTCAGATTATTCTTCTTTAAAACCTAACATAGTTTCAGGTCTTGATATTATGATAGTAAGGGAATTAAGCTCTGGATCATATTTTGGTGAACCAAGGGGAATAGAGAAATCAAAAAGTGGTGAAAGATATGCTGTAAACACAACTTACTACTCAGAGAGCGAAATCGAAAGAGTTGCCATATCTGCATTTGAGATAGCTTCAAAGAGAAATAAAAAGGTTTGTTCTATGGAGAAAGCAAATGTTATGGAAGTTGGAGTATTATGGCGTGAGGTAGTACAGAAGTTAAGAGATAGAGATTATCCTGAAATAGAACTTAGTCATATGTATGCAGATGCTGGAGCTATGCAGTTAGTTAGATGGCCCAAGCAATTTGACGTTATAGTTACAGACAATTTGTTTGGAGATTTGTTATCTGACTGTGCAGCAATGCTTACTGGAAGTTTAGGTATGTTACCATCAGCAAGTCTAGGAAATAAAAATGCTAATGGTAAATTAAAAGCTATGTATGAACCCGTTCATGGTTCTGCTCCAGACATATGTGGTAAAGGGCTCGCTAATCCAATAGCTTGTATTTTAAGTTTTTCAATGGCTTTAAAATATACTTTTGATTTAAAGAAAGAAGCTGAGTTGTTAGATAAATCTGTTGAAAGAGTACTAAGCAAGGGTATAAGAACTGCCGATTTACTTCAAAAAGAAAATCAAAAACCATCAAGCACTAAAGAAGTTTGCGATGAGATTTTAAATGAACTTAATATGCAATTATAAGACTTTTTGGAGAAAAAAATGAGCATTTCAGTTGCCATAGTAGGCGCTACTGGTAATGTTGGTAGAGAAATACTTAACATACTTTCGGATAGAAAATTCCCAATTTCAAGAATTGCAGCACTTGCAAGCAGAAAGTCAGTTGGATCTGAAGTAAGTTTTGGTGATCAATCATTAAAAGTTAAAGATTTAGAAACTTTTGATTTTAAAAATTGGGATTTAGCTCTTTTTGCTATTGGATCCGAATCTACAAAAAAATATTCAGCTATTGCTACTAAAAGCGGTTGTACTGTAATCGATAATTCATCACTTTTCAGGTATGATTTTAATGTTCCTTTAGTAGTTCCTGAGGTAAATCCTCAAGATATTTATAATTACAAAAATAAAAATATTATTGCCAATCCAAATTGTTCTACAGCTCAAATGGTAGTAGCATTGAAACCTCTACATGATGTAGCTAAAATAAAAAGGGTTGTAGTTTCAACTTATCAATCTGTATCTGGTGCGGGTAAAGCTGCTATGGATGAATTATGGTTGCAAACAAAAGGAATTTATGTGCCTGGTCAGGAAGTAGAACCAACAAATTTTACAAAACAAATAGCTTTCAACGTCATACCTCATATCGACAAATTTCTTCCTGATGGTCAAACAAAAGAAGAGTGGAAGATGGCTGCAGAAACAAAAAAAATATTAGATAGTAAAATAAAAGTTACGGCTACTTGTGTAAGAGTACCAGTATTTGTAGGACATGCTGAGTCCATAAATATTGAGTTCGAAAAACCAATGGAAGAAACTGATGCTAGAGAAATTTTAAGAAATTCGGAAAGTATATTAGTTGTAGATAAGCTGGAAGACGGAGGTTACATCTCACCCATAGAGTGTGTTGGTGATTACAACACATTTGTTAGTAGAATAAGACAGGATACTACTATTGAAAATGGATTAAATTTATGGTGTGTATCTGATAATTTAAGAAAAGGTGCTGCATTAAATGCAGTACAAATAGCTGAGCTTTTTATAAAGAAATTTAAATTAAATTAGAAAAGTTTTTCATTGATACAAAAATCGTTAAAAAGAATTAATTCAAAAATAATATCCAATAAAACTTTAAAAAAAACAATTACCATCCATTTCTGTAGTAAATTTTCTGAAATAGAAGAAAAACTAACAACCGCAAACTATAGTTTTTTAAAACAATTAAATTTTGATTTTAATTATGGCAATTATGTCATTTTACCAGACATAAATGGTAAAATTTCTTCTGTTATTTTTGGAATGAAAAAAACAAGAAAAGTTTCAAAATTTTTAATTGGAAGTCAGCTTTCAAAATTACCCAAGAATAATTACCTCATTAAAAATTATCCAAAAAATGAAAACACATTTGAGTTGATTTTAGGTTTTTATTTGAGTTTTTATTCTTTTAAAGAATATCATAAAAGGTCAAAAAGTTTAAAAAAGCCAACTCTAAATCTACCTAATTATAAAAAAAAGAATAAGATATTATACTTTGCTGAAAGCGAGTATGTTGTCAGGGATTTAATAAATCTTCCAGCGAATATTTTAAATCCTAATTATTTTGAGGAATATGTAAAAAAATTCTCAAATTTTCATAATACAAAACTTAAAATTGTTTGTGGAAAAAGTCTAAAAAAAGATTTTCCTTTAATTCATGAGGTAGGAAAAGCCTCATCAAATAAACCGCGACTCTTTGAGTTAACATATAAAAGATCTAATTCATCGCTTAATCTAACTTTAATAGGAAAGGGTGTTTGTTTCGATACAGGAGGACTAAATTTAAAGAGCGGTTTTGGCATGATTAATATGAAGAAAGATATGTCAGGAGCAGCTTCAGTTTTGGGTCTTGCTCACTATTTAATAAGATTAAATTTAAATCTTAATTTGAGAATACTGATTCCTTGTGTAGAGAATTCTTTATCAGAAAAGTCATTTAGACCAGGTGATATTTTAATTTCTAGAAGTAGTAAGGGAATAGAAATTAAAAATACAGATGCTGAGGGAAGATTAATTTTGGCTGATGCTTTGACATATTCAACCGAAAAAAAATCAGATATTTTGGTAACATTTGCTTCACTTACTGGAGCAGCTAGAGTAGCAATGGGACCGGATATAACTCCTTTCTTTTCAACTTGTGATGATTTTGCAGACCTATTAAAAAAAAGCGGAGATAAAGTGTTTGACCCAGTTTGGCGACTTCCATTTTATAAAGATTATAATAAAGAATTATCATCGGAATTTACAGATTTAAATAATGCACCTTTAAGTGGAATGGCTGGCGCTATAACGGCTGCGCTTTTTTTAAAAAAATTTACAAAAAGTCACAATATGTTTTTACACTTTGATATATTTGGTTGGAATACAAAATCAAAACCTGGTAAAACTTATGGAGGTTTAATGCAAGGAGTAAGGTCTTTAGGTACAGCAATTGAGGAAAAATTTTTTAATTAAATTAAAAACCACGTTCAATTGTAAATCTTGCGGCTGTTTTTAACATTTCTGATTTCTTACCAAATAAATTAAGGGATTCACAAGCTTCGTCACATAATTCTAAACACCTTTTTTTTGCATTTTCTACTCCTAAGATTGATACCAATGTAGCCTTCCCTGCTTGACTATCCTTACCTACTTTTTTTCCAATTTTTTCTGTTGTGCCTTCATGATCAAGAAGGTCATCTTTTATTTGAAAAGCAAGTCCAATGGCTTCAGCATATATTTTTAAATGATCGTTTTTTTCTTCTGCCAATATGCTTGCAGACCTTAAAGACCATCTGAAAAGTGCCCCAGTTTTTAGTTTTTGTAAATTGACTATATCCTTTAATTGAGGTGATTTAACATTTTTTTCTGCTTCTAAATCTTTAGATTGACCTAATACCATACCATTATGGCCGGAAGCTTCAGAAAGAGTTTTGATTAAATGTAATCTAACTTCAGAATTTGGATGAGTTTTTTTATCAGAAAGTATTTGATATGCAAAAGCTTGTAATGCATCACCTACTAAAACTGCTGTAGCTTCGTCCCACTTTATGTGGACTGTAGGTTTACCTCTTCTTATGTCGTCATTGTCCATTGATGGTAAGTCGTCATGCACTAGAGAGTAGGTATGTGTAGTTTCAATAGCTGAAGCAGCTTGTAGCGCCCTAATCTTTGGTATTTCAAATAGTTTAGCAGCTTGTATAACTAAAAATGCTCTAAATCTTTTACCCCCGCTAAATATTGCATAATTAATTGCATCATATAAAATTTCATTATTTTCTTGGGGAAGTAATTTTCTTAAATAAGAATTTGTATCATTTCGACAAAAAGATAATTCTTTTAAGAATTCATTTGACTTTATAGACTCTACATTTTTTTCAATCTTCAATAATTATTTCCTTGGTTTTTGTATTTTCATTTATTTTTTTTATTTTAATCTCTGCATCTTTAAGTTTTTTTTCGCAAAAATCTTTTAATTTTGCACCCCTTTCATATAATTCAATAGTATCATCCAAAGGTACATCACCTTGTTCGAGGCTTTTAATTATATCTTCTAATTCTTCGATTGCTTTTTCAAAGGTAATATTTTCAGCTATATCTTTGTTCATTATTACTCCATTAAAGATTTTATATGTGAAACACAGCATGAGGCAAGTTTTTCCAGATGATACCCCCCTTCTAAACAAGAAACAATTCTGTTATCGCAATATTTTTTTGCTAAATTTTTTAATTTTTTTGTGAGGTATATAAAATCACTCTCCACCCACTGTGTTTGAGACATTTGGTCATTCTTTTCACCATCAAATCCGGCAGATATTAATAAAAATTTTGGTTTAAACTCTTTTAATCTTGGGATAACGACCTTATCAACAATATATCTAAATTCAAAACTATTTGAATTTGCATTTACAGGTATATTAAGTATATTATTTTCATTTCCTGTTTCATTTTCTAATCCAGTAAATGGAAATAATTTACTCTGGTGAATTGAAATAAAAAGACAATCTGGGTCATTCCATAAAATGTTTTGAGTTCCATTTCCATGATGAACATCAAAATCTACAATCGCTATTTTGTCGATTTGTTTGATTTCTTTTAAATACTTTGCTCCTATTGCTATGTTATTTAAAAAACAAAAACCCATAGCCTTTTCTCTCTCAGCATGATGCCCAGGTGGCCTTATTAAACAGAATGCATTTTTATTTTGCATTTCCAAAATACTATCAATGGCACCAATAACACAACCAACACCTATTTTAGCTGCATGAAGAGACTTTTTTGACATAAATGTATCCTGGTCTATTTTAATAATTTCTTCTCCCGGTTTTAATCTATCAAGCCAATTTAAATACTTATCAGAGTGTCCCAATCTTAGAATGTTATAATTAGCTGGTTTAGCAGAATTAATTTTAAGATCTTTTAATTCACTTTTTTTTATTTTATCTAATATAAAACGCATTCTATTCTCATTTTCAGGATGTCCAATAGGAACCAGATGTTCTAAGAATACATCATTGTAATAAAGAGCTGTTTTTCTCATAATCATCACATTTATTTTATTTTGATTTAAGAATACTATAGTAACCTACGAATTCCAAAAAAAAAAAGAGGTCTTGTTTGCCAGAATTACCAGAAGTAGAAACTGTAAGTAGAGGTTTGAGAATCAAGATAGTTGGTAAGAAAATTTCTTCATATCAACAATTTCGTAAAGACTTAAGATGGCTAATTCCACCCAATATTAAAGAAAAAATTGAGGGTGCAATTGTTCTCTCAATTTATAGAAAAGGTAAATTTTTACTTATAAATTTCAATGTTAATTATACTTTAATTATTCATCTTGGCATGTCTGGAAGATTACTGGTTTACGATAATTCTCATAGTAAAAAAAGTTCATCACAGGAAATAGAAATGGGAGTTTTTCACCATACACTATTAAAATTAGGAAAGCATGATCATGTAAAAATTGATTTTGATGATGGTAGTCAATTGGTTTTCAATGATGTTAGGCGATTTGGAGCAATTGATTTAAGTAGAACGGATAGAATAGAAAACCATAAATGGCTATCAAAACTGGGTCCTGAACCATTAAGCAACCATTTTTCTTCTCCAATCTTAAAAGATAAAATTGAACAAAAAAAACGTTTCATAAAAGCGGCAATTTTAGATCAAAATATAGTTGCAGGTATTGGTAATATTTATGCTTGTGAAGCATTATGGGAGGCAAAAATTTCTCCTTATAAAATGTGTAATAATATGAATGAACAAAATTTTGATGATTTGGTAGATGCTTTAAAAATAGTATTAACTAAAGCAATAAATGCTGGAGGATCTTCTCTGAAAGATTTTAAAGATACAGGTGGGGAATTAGGATATTTTCAAAATTTATTTAATGTTTATTCAAGAGAAAATTCCTATTGTAAGAGAAAATATTGTGAAGGAGTTGTGATAAGAAAAAAACAATCTGGTCGTTCAACTTTTTTTTGTTCTATTTGTCAGCTATGAAAATTTAGTCTGGTTCTATATTTAATATTGTAGTAAATAGATACATATTTAATTATTGAGTAATATATGGCTTACGAAACAATTATTTTAGAACATCACGAAACAGTTTTGTTAATAAGACTCAATCGGCCTGAGGCTCTAAATGCAATAAACGGTAAAATGTTAAAAGAGCTTTGTTCTGTTTTGGAAAAATCAAGTAATGATGTAAATGTGAGAGTTATAGTTTTAACAGGATCAGAAAAGTTTTTTGCAGCTGGAGCTGACATTAAAGAGATGGAGAAAAAAAATTCAACAGAAATGTATTTAGATGATTATTTTACTAAAGAACATAATGTAATTTCTTCTTTTAGAAAGCCGATTATTGCAGGTGTTTCGGGCTATGCTTTGGGTGGTGGTTGTGAATTAGCTATGATGTGTGACATATTAATTGCTTCTGAAACTGCTAAATTTGGACAACCCGAAATTAACCTTGGAGTTATGGCAGGAATAGGAGGAACTCAGAGACTTCCTAAATCAGTAGGTAAATATAAGGCAATGGACATGCACTTAACAGGGAGATACATGGACGCCCAAGAGGCTGAAAGAGTAGGTTTAGTAAGCAGAGTTTTTCCAGAGAAAGATTTTGAAATAAAGATTATAGAAATAGCAAAAAAAATAAGTGAAAAATCTATGTCATCAATTATTGCAATAAAAGAATCTATAAATTTCTCATATGAATCAAATCTTTCATCAGGCATCATTTTTGAAAGAAGAAAGTTTCATTCACTGTTTTCAACAGAGGATCAAAAAGAGGGTATGGCTGCATTCGTAGAAAAAAGGACCCCAAAATTTTCAGATAGATAACTTCTTATAGTTGACTTTTAGTTAACTCTATGCCATCAGCACCTTAAATAAATGGAAAGACAATAAATGGCTAATACCCCTTCCGCAAAAAAGCGAATTAGAAACACGTTAAGAAAGACAGATATAAATAAATCTAGAAGGTCTAGGATAAAAACTTTTGTTAGAAAGGTAGAAGATGCTTTAGAATCAAAAGATGCTAAAGCGGCAATGGAAAGCTTAAAGGCTGCGCAACCAGAAATAATGAGAGGTGTAACCAAAGGGATCTTTCATAAGAATACTGCTAGCAGAAAAATATCTAGATTATCCTCCAGAATTAAAGCTATTTCAAAATAAATTAAAATATTTTTTAATGTTCTTGTTTCATTCCTATTGCTCCAATATGAAGCAATGTTTAACCTGTAATAACTTAATCGATTCTCTAAGTTTGTCGTGTATTAATAAAACAGTTCAATAAATCTTCATTTTGGAAAGTTATTATCTTGGGCCAATCTTCTGATAATTTTGAAAAAAAAATAATTATTGAAGAAAGTCCGCCATCTTCCGTTTATAGTGAATTATCTACAGATGATTCAAGCTATTTAATTGATGTTAGAACTAAGCCAGAATGGAATTTTGTTGGTTATCCATATATTAAAAATATGAAAAATGATATTATTTTTTGCGAATGGGCTTTTTATCCTTTGATGCAAAAAAACCCATACTTTGAAGATGAAATTTTATCTAAATTAAATTTAGATAGTTGCACGAAATTGTATTTCATTTGTCGTTCTGGTTCCAGATCACTTTATGCTGCTTATTCGGTTCAAACTCTTGTAAATCAACAACAAAATATAAAAAATACCATAAAATGTATTAATGTGAAATTTGGTTTCGAAGGTGATCTATCTGAAGATAAAAGAAGGGGATTTTCAAATGGTTGGAAATTTTCTGGTTTACCATGGAAACAGTCATGAGAGAACAAAGAACAAGAATAAATGATTCTTGGATTAGGGTTAGATTAAAACTTAAGTCCAAATTAGGAGAAAACATTTACAAAAATTGGATTGAGTCGCTTGAGTTAGTTAAGATTGAGAAAAAATCAGCAGTTTTTAATGTTTCCAACAGTTTTATAGCAAATTGGATCGATAGAAATTACAGGGAAACAATAATTGAAACTTTCAAAAATGAAGAAATCTTTATCGATGATATATTATTTGAATTTAAAAATAAGAATTCTTTACCATTTTCTAATGAAAAAAATATTCCCAAAAAAAGAGATATTAATTTATCTAATATAAAAAATAGTTTAGATAATAACAATATTGAGTTACCCTCCTCTCCTTTAGATAAAAGATTTACTTTCGAAAGATTTGTAGTTGGAAAACCTAATGAGTTAGCGCATGCAGCAGCAAAACGTGTATCTGAAATTGGTCCTGTTACATTTAATCCCTTATTTTTATATGGTGGAGTTGGATTAGGTAAAACACATCTAATGCATGCTATTGCTTGGCAAATAAAAAAGACAAATCCTTCATCGAGAATGTTATATCTTTCAGCAGAACAGTTTATGTATAGATTTGTGCAAGCTTTAAGATTTAAAGATATGTATGGTTTTAAAGAAATCTTTAGGTCAGTTGATATTCTTATGGTTGATGATGTTCAGTTTATTGCAGGTAAAGAAAGTACTCAAGATGAATTTTTTCATACATTTAATGCACTTGTTGAACAAGGTAAGCAGCTAGTTATTTCAGGAGACAGAGCACCTGGTGAAATAGACGGGCTTGAAGAAAGAATAAAATCAAGACTTGCATGGGGTTTAGTTGTAGATCTACATCCAACTGACTATGAGTTAAGACTTGGAATTCTTCAATCTAAAGTTGAAATTCAAACCAAACTCCATCCCGGAATAACTGTAAATAAAGGTATTTTAGAATTTTTGGCGCATAGAATATCTTCCAATGTAAGAGTTTTGGAAGGATCTTTAACTAGATTATTTGCTTATGCTTCCTTAGTAGGTAGATCGATTGACATTGACATGGCTCAAGAATGTTTAGCTGATATTCTCAGGAGTTCTGAAAGAAAAGTTACTATCGAGGAAATTATTAGAAAAGTTGCTGATCATTATAATTTAAGAATGAGTGATATGATTTCTGCAAGGAGATCTAGATCTATTTCAAGGCCTAGACAATTGGCTATGTTTTTAGCAAAAAATTTGACTTCTAAATCTCTTCCTGAAATTGGAAGAAGATTTGGAGGAAGAGATCATACCACTGTGATTCATGCTGTAAAAAAGATAGAAGAATTAAAAAATAAAGATTTACAAATTGCCGAGGAAGTTGAAATCTTAAGAAGAATGTTAGAAGCATAATTTAAAAAATTAATTGAATAATTAATAATTTTTGTTTAAATTTATATTTTATGGATATCTTAAATGAAAGCGAGCATTGAGCAGACAGAACTTCTAAAAGCTATGGCCAAAGTGCAGTCCATAGTTGAAAGAAGAACCACCATACCTATACTATCTAATGTACTTATTGAAGCTAAGGACTCTTCTTTATACTTAAGAACTACAGATTTAGATATTGAAGTTTTGGATAGGGTGGAAGCAATTATTGAAACGCCAGGTTCACTTACCGTTGGTGCTAATACTCTTTACGAAATTGTTAGAAAATTACCAGATGGATCTAGGGTTGAATTTTTAAATGATATTGGATCAAGTCAATTAGAAATTGTTGCTTCAAGATCTAGATTTTTTCTCTCAACATTGCCTAAAGAAGATTTTCCTGTGATGGCTTCAGAGGAATATGATTTTGAGTTTACTATTAAAGCGAAGGTAATAAAGAGACTTTTTGATAAGTCAAAATTTGCTATGTCTTCTGAAGAAACAAGATATTATTTGAATGGTGTTTATTTACATCCATGTGTTGAAAATGAAAAAAATATTTTAAGAGCTGTTGCTACTGATGGACATAGGCTAGCTCAAATAGATATAGAGAATCCAGGACTAAAAGAAAATTTCTCTGGTATAATTGTACCTAAGAAAACTGTTTCAGAGTTAAGAATGGTTTTAGAAAATGAAAATGACGATATTTCAATTTCAATTTCAAATAATAAGATAAGATTTTCTAATAATTTTTTAACATTAACATCTAAAATTGTTGATGGTACTTTTCCGGATTACAAGAGAGTAATTCCATTAGAAAATGATAAAAAATTACAAGTAAATGCAAATGAATTTTCTGAAGCTGTAGATAGAGTCTCTACAGTTAGTTCAGAGAGGTCTAGAGCAGTGAAGCTTTCTCTAAGCTCTGGTAGGCTGCATCTTTCTGTAAATTCTCCTGAAAATGGTAAAGCAGAAGATGAAATACTTGTTGATTATAATTATGATGATCTGGAAATAGGTTTTAATGCGAGGTATTTACAGGAGTTAACTTCTCAAGTAGACGGAAAAAATGTTGAGTTCAGCTTTAAATCATCTGGCGATCCTGCTTTAATGAAGGATATTGAAGATGAAGGTGCAATTTATGTTGTAATGCCAATGAGAGTCTAAAAGTTTATTAATTTGTGGATACTCTTAATTTAAAACAGTTGAAGTTGAGGAATTTTCGTTCTCATAAAAGTCTAGATTTAGACTTCAGTTCAAATTTTGTTTATTTCTTTGGCCCAAATGGAGTTGGAAAGACTAATATACTAGAAGCAATTTCATTGTTTTCACCAGGTCGTGGTTTAAGAGGGGCAAGCATTAGTGATCTTACACTAAGTCAAAGTGAAACATTTTGGAACTTATCTTCTCTTTTTAAAATATCGAATGTGTTTATTGAATTGGAGATAGGTTTAGATAAAAAAGGTAAAAAAACTTTAAGAGTTGATGGAAAAAATAAACCATTAATTTATTTAACTGAAATATTAAAAATAATATGGATAACTCCATTGATGGATCGTTTATGGATTGGAGGATCTAGTGAGAGAAGACGGTTCCTAGATAGACTGGTTATGAATTTTTTTCCTAATCATGCAAAAAACTGTATACTTTATGAGCATGCATTAAAAAAAAGAAATTTTCTATTTAAAGAAAATGTAAACGATATTGCATGGTTTTTGGCTGTAGAAAAACAGTTAGCAGAAATTGGATACTTAATAGATAAAAATAGGAGAGAAGTAATAGAAATAATTATAGAAATGCAAATCAGTATGGAACAAAACGGACATTTTCCTATTTTAAAGCTGGAATTAGATACTTATCCTATAAAAAATAGCGAGGATTTATTTGAGGAATTACAAAAATCAAGAAAGACTGATTTTAATGCAAAAAGAACTCTCATTGGTCCTCATAAGACAGATCTGCAAGTCAGTCATGGTTTAAAAAAAATGCAAGCTAAAAATTGTTCAACTGGTGAGCAAAAATCACTTTTACTTTCATTTTTTATATTAAGTTCTTTAGCAATTTCAAAAAAATTTAGAAAGCCACCAGTTATCCTTTTAGATGAGATAGTAGCTCATTTAGATAAAGATAATTTAATAATTTTTTTAGATCAATTAATTAGTATAAATGCTCAAATATTTGCTACTGGAACAGACAAAAAAAATTTAGATATTTTACCTGCTGATACTGTGTCCTATTCCTTAGATTGGAATGGTGGAGAAAGTAAAGTTTTTCAAAGTTAAAAATTTATATAATTATATTTTTCAAATGCGTGACATAATCAAATAAATTTAGTACTGTGAAAAGGAGGTAAAAATTTGATAAATGAGCAGAAAAATAGTAATTATGATGCAGACTCTATAAAAGTCCTAAAGGGCTTAGAGGCAGTCAAGAAACGTCCTGGTATGTATATTGGTGATACAGACGACGGATCTGGTCTTCATCATATGGTTTATGAAGTAGTTGACAATTGTGTAGATGAAGCATTAGCGGGATATTGTACCGAGATAAGCGTATCATTATTTGATGGATCTATAGTAACAGTAAAAGACAATGGTCGAGGTATACCTACTGATATTCATCCTGAGGAAGGTATTTCTGCGGCTGAAGTCATAATGACACAATTACATGCTGGAGGTAAATTTGATCAAAACTCTTATAAGGTTTCTGGAGGCCTTCATGGAGTGGGTGTTTCTGTAGTTAATGCTCTTTCAGAATACTTAAAATTAACTATTTGGAGAGATGGTAAAAAACATTGTGCAACCTTTAGTAATGGAAATACTACTAAAAAACTGGATATAGTTGGTACATCAAATTCAGAAACAGGAACGGAAGTTACTTTTCAACCCTCTACAGATATTTTTACAAACATTAACTTTATTTTTAAAACATTAGAATCAAGATTACGTGAACTAGCATTTTTGAATGCTGGATTAAAGATTAAACTTATTGATAATAGAAATAATCAGCAAAACAAAGTAGATATGTTTTACGAAGGTGGTGTAAGAGAATTTGTAAAATTTATAGATAAATCTAGAACACCTTTAATAAGCGAACCTATTTTTATTTCAGGTCAAAGGGATAATATTCAGATAGATACAGCACTTTGGTGGAATGATGGATATAATGAGAATGTTTTTCCATTTACAAACAATATTCCTCAAAGAGATGGTGGTACTCATCTGGCAGGGCTGAGAGGTGCATTAACACGAACAATAAACTCCTATTTCACACACAATCTTACAAGCAAAAAAGAAAAAATATCCCTATCCGGGGATGACTCCCGAGAAGGTCTTACTTGTGTATTATCAGTAAAAGTTCCTGATCCTAAATTTTCTTCTCAAACTAAAGACAAATTAGTTTCTTCAGAAGTTAGACCAGCAGTTGAAAGTTTTCTTAGTGAAAAGATTTCAGATTGGTTTGAAGAAAATCCTGTGGAAGCAAAAATAGTCATATCAAAAATAGTTGAATCTGCGTTAGCAAGAGAAGCTGCTAGAAAGGCTCGGGAGTTAACACGTAGAAAAAGTGCTTTAGATGTTGCTAATTTACCTGGAAAGCTTGCAGATTGCCAAGAAAAAGATCCATCGAAATCAGAGCTTTTTATTGTAGAGGGTGATAGTGCAGGTGGAAGTGCTAAACAGGGAAGAACTAGAGTAAATCAAGCAGTATTACCTCTTAGGGGAAAAATTCTTAATGTAGAAAAGGCAAGGACTGACCGTATGCTTTCAAGCCAAGAAATTGGTACTTTAATTACTGCATTAGGCACAGGTATTGCGGACGAATTTGATATTGAAAAATTAAGATATCATAAGATCATTATAATGACTGATGCCGATGTAGATGGCGCTCATATACGAACCTTACTTTTAACGTTTTTTTATCGTAGGATGCAGGATTTAATTAAAGCTGGTTATTTATATATTGCACAGCCACCTCTTTATAAGGTGAATAAAGGAAAATCAGAAGTTTATTTAAAAGACGATTTAGCTCTTCAAAACTATCTTATTGATATGGGTATTGAGGACTCTACTTTGAATATTAACAATGGAACAATAGTAGCTGGACCAGACTTGCAGAGAGTTGTCCTTTTAACAAAAAAAATAAAGAAAATCATAGAAAGCTTTCCTTCAAACATTCCTAGTTTTATTTTTGAACAAGTCGCCATGGCTGGAGCTTTATCAAAAGAAATTTTAGAAAATGATACTATTAATGTGGAAAATAATATATCGAAAAGACTTGATGGAATATCTTCTGAGTATGAAAAAGGATGGTTTTGTAAATACACCAAAGAAAAGATTTTAGAAATAGGAAGAACACTCAGGGGTGTTAA
>ENA-OSEY01000209-OSEY01000209.1-marine-metagenome-genome-assembly--contig:-NODE-209-length-43081-cov-8.011418_pt1 | contig 43081 bp, 39 predicted proteins | sample MGYA00248465_ERZ534230 | MGnify/ENA primary metagenome ERZ534230 (study PRJEB26409, sample SAMN06344110) | marine metagenome | isolation source: Sea water from surface | place: Atlantic Ocean:Southern... | reverse complement strand
AATTTTTCTAGTTTATTTTCAGAATTTATTTCTTCTTCATTATTACTTCCAAATGTTGCGTCGAGATCTATTACATCTCTCAACATGATTTTTTCATCTAAAAGTTCTTCACGCCAAATAGTAATTGCCTGAAAAGTCAATGGACTCTCACATAATCCACTTATGTAGGTATTTCTCCCAGCCTCAATTCTCTTTGCAATAGCAATTTCACCTTCTCTAGATAAGAGTTCAACTGATCCCATTTCTCTTAGGTACATTCTTACAGGATCATCTGTCCTATCTAAATTATCTGTAGTTGATGATGCTGCAACTAATTCTTTAGAACTTTCTGATTCTGATGATTCGTTTTCTTGTTTATCTTCTTGCTCTTCATCACTCTCAATAAGGGTAATACCCATTTCCGAGAGAGCAGTCATTATATCTTCGATTTGTTCTGAACTCATTTCACCAGGAGGCATAGTGTCATTTAATTCAGAGTAAGTAAGGTAACCCTTTGCTTTTGCTTGATTAATAAGTTTTTTTATAAAACTTTGATTTAAATCAAGTAAAGGTATGCTATTATCTTCTTCCTTCTGGTTTTTTGAATCTTCTTTATCGCTTTTCATTTAATAATTACCTAAAAATAGTGTGAGAATCATATATAATAATTGATTCGAATTTTAGTAGTTTTTTTTAATCCAGATTCTATCTTTAATCAAATTATTGATAGCTTCTAAATCATCAACCAATTCACTTTGGTCATCGGTTTTTTTGTAATTTTTACCACTGATTGCCTCATTAAAAAATTTATTAGCTTGGCTTATCCGCCAAGTAAATGATTCATCATTGTTTTTATGAATAGTTTCTTTTGCTTCAATTAACTCCTGTTCTATATATTCACGAGCAATTTTCTTGTTTAGAATTTCGTTTAGTCCACTCTCAGCTTCTTCAATTGAAATTACTTTATTTAAAAGAGGATGAATTTTAAGAGGACCAGTTGAATAAAGCTTATTATAAATATCTTTACCTAATTTGTTACTCAATTTTTCAACAATCTCGTCAGACCTTATCAAATTGCTTGAAATTAGTTCAACCAAATTTTTAAATATAATTTCTATATCTTCATTGATGAAATTGATTTCATTTAATTTAGTTATAAATTTTTCAAGCAAATTTGGATGATTTATGAGAAGTAGTACGATTGCTGTTTCTTGTAAATGTGACTCTACTAGGTTTGGTTCATTTGCATTCGCAATCAGTGAATTTCTTGTATTTAAACTTGGAAATGAATTATGTTTAAAGTTTTTTGGATCGTTTTTATAGTTTAATTTGAATTCATTTTTATTAGGGTATTTTGTATTTTTTTTCTCATTATAACTAAATAATTCTAATTTTAATTTTTTTAATGCTTCTGAGTAATGAAAGCGTAGACTTCTTTCGTTAATTTGATTAACTATAAAATTTAATTTGTTTTCAAGTCGAACACGGTTTTCAGGAGTAGTTATATCCGCATCTCTAGTAACATTATCCCATAATATTTTAAGAAGAGGTACTGGTTTTTGGAGAAGTTTATTTATTGAATTTTTTCCAAATTTAGAGATTAAATCGTCAGGGTCTTGGTTTTGTGGTAAAATACATGCTTTCATTGTTTTTTCTGAAGAGATATGTGGAAGAACTAAATAAGCAAGTCTTTCTAGTGCTTTTAAGCCTGAAATATCTCCATCAAATGCAAAAATAGGAGATTTTGAAATACGCCAGATTCTATGCAATTGGTCTAAAGTAACTGCTGTTCCAAGAGGTGCTACGCAATTTTTTATGCCAACTTTGTTAAGAGCAATAACATCCATATACCCCTCAACTATAATTACATCTTTTCCATTTAGATTTTTTTTACAATTATTTTCATTAAATAAAAGTTTTCCTTTTTGAAAAACTTCAGTTTCTGGTGAATTTAGATATTTCGCGTTAGCTGAAGCACTTAAAGCTCTACCACCAAAACCAACTATTTCATAAGTTGAGTTATGGATTGGAAAGATTATACGGTCTCTAAACCTATCATAAATTTCACCATTATTATTTTTGCTACACAGTCCACTACTTATTATAATATCTTCCCTATATCCTTTTTTAATAAGGTAATTAAAAAGTCCCTTGTTTTTATTAGGTGCAAATCCCAACTCAAAAATATTACTAATTTCTGATGATGAAATTCTATTTTTAAAAAAAAGAGTAGCACTGTTAGTGGGAGTACTTTTTAAACAATCAGCAAAATATGATGATGCTAATTTATTAATATCTAATATTGAATTAAATGACTTAGACCTACTGATTTGAGGTTTTTTTCCAAAAGTACTAGGCAATATTAGGCCTACTTCACCAGCTAACTTTTCTATTGATTTCAAAAAATCAAGGTTTTCATTTTTCATAACGAACGTTATAGCATCTCCTTTTTCATGACATCCAAAACAGTAGTAAAGCCCCTTATTTTCATCTACTTTAAATGAAGCTGTTTTTTCAGTATGAAAAGGACAACAAGCCCAATAGGTGCCAGATCTTACATTACTTTTTTTAAAATCCCAATTGACTTTCTTACCAATTATATCAATGATTGATAGTCTTTCCCTGAGTTTCTCAATAAATATATCTGATTTTGCCATAGAGTAATGTTTTAGATTTATTTTTGATTATTAATTTCTATATATTTTCTAGATCTTTCAATACCATCTTTAATATCTATCAAAATTAGTAATTGTTTACCATCTTCAAGGGTTACAACCATATTTATATTATTATTATCAAAATCAATTGTATCAACCTTTGATTTATCTGGAATTTTTATAGATTTTGGTAATACTATTTCACCATAATTTTCTTCAGGTTTATAAAAAAACTCTTTAACAATTACAATTACTATAATAATCATACCAACAATCATGATAATGGTTAGTATGTAAACAAGAAATTTAAGAAAATTAAGTTTTAATTGAGAGTTAGTTTGACCATTTGAAGGTTTTTGTTTCATGTCTTTCTCTAATATACAGAATAAAAATTACTTAAAGGTTAAAATAAAAAAAAAGTTAGGTAGATTAGAAAAGGTAATTACTGAATCTATACCAACAGAATTAGGCATATCACGTACTCGTGTCAAAAACTTAATTTCAAAAAAACTGATATATAGTTCTATTTCAAAAAAACCAATTGAACTGGATCATAACCTTTTAAATGGTGAAACTCTTATATTCGAATTGGAAATTAATAAAAATAAGACACTTACCAAAGAAAAAATGGACTTAGACATAATATTTGAAGATGAACATTTATTAGTAATAAATAAAAAACCTGGTTTAGTTGTTCATCCCGGTTCTGGAATAAATGAAGGAACATTAGTAAATGGCCTACTTGCACATTGTGAGCATTTATCAAATTTAGGTGGAGATTTAAGGCCAGGGATAGTTCATAGATTAGATAAAGATACTTCTGGACTTCTAGTAGTAGCTAAATCTGATAAAGCATACTTGGGTTTAAGAGATCAATTTACAAATCATTCAGCAAAAAGGAATTACGTAGCCTTGGTTTGGGGGAATCCAGAATTAAATATTCACCTTAAAAAGAAGAAAATAGAATTTTGTTTAGAAAAAGATAAGACTTACAGGTTAAGTGGTAAAATTGGGAGACATCCATTTGAAAGAACTAAAATGGCAATAAGGAATGACAACAATGGAAAGCATGCAATCACAAGATTTAAAATAATTGAAAAATTTAATTTTAAAAATAAAACTGTGGCATGTTTAATTGAATGTTGGCTGGAGACTGGTAGAACTCATCAGATTAGAGTACACATGGATTCAATTAATCATGGAATAGTTGGTGATCCAATATATAGGTCAGGAAAAAAAACAGATACTGTTCTTATAAATAATTTAGGTGATGGATTAATTTATTTTAAAAGACAAGCTTTGCACGCTAGGAATTTGTCTTTTACACATCCAATTACTTCTGAATATAAAAACTTTAATACCTCTTTACCAAATGATTTACAAAAATTGATAGATTCGTTTTATAAATTAAGTACATTTGAATAAAAACATTGAAATAATTTTAAAAATGTTTATATGAAACCTGAAATGAGGTTTAAATGAATAAAAATTTACCAGCTTTAACTGATGGAAGTCTCTCAGATTATCTGAATGAGATAAAGAAATTTCCTATGCTCACTTCTGAAGAAGAGTTTATGTTAGCCAAGGCATGGGTGGATCATGATGATAGAAAGAGTGCTCATAGATTAGTTACTTCTCATTTACGTTTAGCTGCCAAAATTGCTCTTGGTTACAGAGGATATGGGCTTCCAATTAACGAAGTCGTGTCAGAAGCTAATGTAGGGTTAATGCAAGCAGTGAAAAGATTTGATCCAGACAAAGGTTTTCGTTTAGCGACTTATGCAATGTGGTGGATCAAAGCAAGTATACAAGAATATATATTAAGAAGCTGGAGTTTGGTAAAAATGGGTACTACAAGTGCCCAGAAAAAACTTTTTTTTAATTTAAGGAAAGCTAAAAATAGAATTGGTGTAATGGAAGATGGTGAGTTACACCCTGATAATGTAAAAAGTATTGCTGAAAACCTCAATGTAAGTCAAGATGAAGTCATATCTATGAATAGACGAATGGGTGGAGGAGATGCTTCTTTAAATGTTTTAGTTAATAATAATAATGAAGGCACTTTAGAGTGGCAGGATTGGATTGAAGATGAAGATTCTGACCATGCGTCAAAATTTGCTGATAAACAGGAACTAGATAGTAGGAGAATATTATTGAAATCAGCGCTTACCACTCTTAATCAGAGAGAATGTGAAATCTTGACTAAAAGAAAACTTATAGATGATCCTCTTACTTTAGAAGAATTAAGTAATGAATATAATGTGAGTAGAGAACGAATTCGTCAGATTGAAGTTAGGGCGTTTGAAAAACTTCAAAAGAAAATGTTCGAGTTGGCACAAAAAGTACCCGCATAATTAAATAGTACTCTCTAACTCATCTATTAAATTATTAACAACACTAATACTTTGTGTCCAAAAATCTTTTTTAGTTATATCTAAATTAAGAGGTTTGAGTAGGTTATTGTAATCCTTTGATCCACCAGCCTTCAGCAAGTTTATATATTTTTTTTCAAAACCTAATTCTTTATTTTTATATTTTGAAAAAAGTGCATTTACCATCCCATCACCAAAAGCATAAGCATAAACATAAAAGGGTGAATGGATAAAATGAGGGATATATGACCAAAAATATTTATATCTAGGATCATAATCAAAACTATCACCTAGGCTTTCTCTAGAAATATTCATCCATATTTCGGATATTTCATCTGAAGTTAACTCCCCATTTTTTCTATGATTATGTACCTGTGTTTCAAACTCATAAAAAGAAATTTGTCTAACTACTGTATTTATAATATCTTCTATTTTTCCAGCCAATAGATACTTCCTTTTAGTAACATTTTTTTCTGCATTTAAAAGCCTTTCAAAGGTAAGCATTTCTCCAAAAACTGAAGCCGTTTCTGCAAATGTTAGGGGTGTACTTGATAAAATTTCTCCTTGTTTTGAAGCAAGCACTTGGTGTATTCCATGTCCTAATTCGTGTGCTAGAGTCATAACGTCCCTACTAGTACCAAAATAGTTAACTAGAATATAGGGATGAACATTAGTAACTGTTGGATGACTAAAGGCTCCAGATGCCTTAAAGGGGTCTGTTTTAGCATGTATCCAATTATTATCAAAAAAGCCTTTTCCTATTTCTGCTATCTTAGGATCAAAATCATAATAAGCTTCCAAGACTAAATTTTTTGCCTTATCCCAATCTATAGGTGGCTCTTTTCTTGATCTAATAGGTGCATTTCTGTCCCACAAAGTTAATTTTTTTTTGTTTAAAATTTTAGCTTTAAGTTTATAGTATCTATGAGATGTATTTTCATATGTGTCCACAATAGTATCTCTTAGATTTTTTATTATTTTGGGATCAATACTATTGGCTAAATGTCTAGAAGCAGCAGGGTCACTAAAATTTCTTTTTTCATCCTCTATTTGCTTTTCCTTAGCTAGAGTATTTGTTATTCGGCAAAATATTTTTATTTTTTCCTTCAAACTCTCTGAGAGCTTTATACCTGCCATTGCTCTTGTTTTAGAATTAGGACTTTGAAAAAGGTTCAAACTTTCTTCAAAGGAATATTTTTTATTTGATATTGATATACTTAATTCCGAAATTGTTTCATCAAATAATTTACACCAAGATGATTTCGATGACGATTTATATTCATTTAACAAATTTTCCATAGATTCTGATAGTTGGTAAGGTTTAAATAATCTTAATTTGTTAAAGAAAGTCTCATATCTTTTCACTTTACTTTTTTTTGCGATTAATTTTCTAAATTTTTTTTCACTTATAGAATTTATCTCCAATGACAAAAAAAGCATCTTTGACTCAAACTTTACTAGTTTTTCTTGAATATCTGACAGAAATTTATTTTTTTCTTCACAAGATACATTTTCACAGTAATTCAAATAAGCATATGAAATTAACCTACCACTCAATTTTTCTATTTTTTCTAAACTATTAAATAAATCGTAAAACTTTTTGTCAGAAAGTTTATGTACGTTACCTTTATATTTTTTGTTAAAATTTGTTGTTAAGTTTTCTAATTTACTTAAATCAAAATTAATTTCCTGACTTTGAGTAGATTTGTATAAGTCTGATAGATCCCAGGAAGGGAGTTCTTTTTTAAGTAGCATTGTTTTGTTCATTCATTTTCCTTTAATTAAAATATTTTTTTAATTTTTCATTTTTTTTATCATTTCCCAGGCTTCATTTATTTTTAAAAGCCGATTATTTGCCAATACTACTGCTTCTGAAGGCAATCCTCTTATCAAATATTTATCGGGATGGCATTCACGAACTAGTTGCTTCCATTTTTTTTTAATGAGTGAAATATCCCAATTTGGATTAGCATCTAAAATTAAAAAGGGATTAATTATTTCATTTGGTAAATATCTTGATTTTAAAACATTTAATTTTACACGATTAATTTTAAAAATTTTTGCTACCGTTTCAATAAACTGGTTTTCTGCTGGATGGTATTTCCCATCAGATGTTGCAATATGTAGTAGACCTTCTAATAATTCTTCTAGAACTTTAGTATTTGAATAAAGCATTTTGCTGATTTTGTTAGCATAAATTTCAAACCCAGCAACATCTTTTCTTGCTAAATTGAAAACCATAGATGCATTTTTTTCTTCGTTTTTAGGTATAAAAAAAACTTGTCTGAACGCTCTTATCTCTTCATTTGTTACAATACCATCAGCTTTTGCCATTTTTGCGCTAAGTGCAATTACTGCAATCGTGAAACCAACAGTTTTTTGGGGTGGAGTTTTCAGCTTTTGAAAAATATTGTTTAGTTGCTCACCTTTTTTTGCAATAGTTGCAATTAGTTTTGATATATTGGACCAAATTGACATTTTAATTATACTTTCATTATAATTTTTATGTATTATAAAAATAAAATTTATTTAGTCATTCAAAAAATAATTTAGGAAATTTTATGTCAAAATGGAGCTTTTGGATAGATAGGGGTGGGACTTTTACAGATGCAATAGCAATAGATCCATATGGAAAGTTATTAACATCCAAACATCTTTCAATTAATCCAAGCAAGTATAATGATGCTACCATTCATTCCATAAAACAATTTTTAGATATAGCACCAAGTAAAAAAATTCCAACCTCTTTAATTTCTGAAATTAAAGTTGGTACTACTGTAGCAACAAATGCATTATTAGAGGGAAAGGGGGCCAAAACTGTTCTAGTGGTTACTAAAGGCTTTGAAGACCAGCTGAGAATAGGCTATCAAAATCGTCCAGATATTTTTTCTAGAAAAATAACTTTACCTAATCAGCTTTATGAAAAAGTGATAGGTGTTGATGAGAGAATATTGTCAGATGGTAAAATTATAACTGAACTGGATAATTTTAAATTAAAAATTGAATTATCAAAATGTTTAAAAAATGGAATTACCTCTTGTGCTATTTTGTTGATGCATGGTTATAAGTATATTAATCATGAAAAAAAAATTTCAAAATTGGCACAATCTTTGGGTTTTGACCAAGTTTCTGCGAGTCATGAAATTTCTCCTCAAATAAGATTTGTAGAAAGAGGCGATACAACTGTTTTAGATGCATATTTAACACCTATATTAAAAACTTATATCGAACAATTAGTACAGAACTTTTCAGGAAATTTAGGTCATAAACTAAAGTTTATGCAATCAAATGGGGGGTTAATATCTAAAGATTTATTTAAGGGAAAAGATGCAGTTTTATCTGGCCCAGCAGGAGGAGTTGTTGGAGCAGTTGAAGTCAGTAAAAAAATTGGAGAAAATAAGATAATAGGCTTTGATATGGGAGGCACTTCTACAGATGTTTGCCATTTTTCTGGGAGTTATGAACGAACTTATAAAAGCCAAATTTCTGGAGTTCGGCTTTCCTCCCCAATGATGAATATTAATACTGTGGCAGCAGGAGGAGGAAGTATACTTTCTTATAGGTTGGGTAGGTTACAAGTTGGTCCTGAAAGTGCAGGTTCTCTACCAGGTCCATCATCTTATGGAAATGGAGGACCCTTAACTGTAACAGATGCTAACATCATAACTGGGAGATTGAAGCCTGAATTTTTTCCTGCCATTTTTGGAAAAAATGGCAAAAAGCCTTTAGATACGAAGGCTCCTAAGAAATGTATAAGTCCCATAGCTAAAGAACTTAACCAATCTCATGAAAGTTTAGCAGAGGATTGGCTAAATATAGCATCACAGAATATGGCAAATGCTATAAAAAAAATTTCTGTACAAAAAGGATATGATATTAATAAGTATTGTCTTACGGTTTTTGGCGGTGCGGGTGGACAATTTGCTTGTTCGGTAGCTGAAAACCTTAATATAAATAAATGTTATATTCATTCTAAAGCTTCTCTATTATCAGCATATGGTATTGGTTTAGCTAATGTTAGTAGTCTAAAAAAGGAGACAATTGAAAAAATTTTTTCTAAAGAAAATATGAAATATTTAAGAAAATCTTTTAAAAAATTATCTACAGAATTAAAAAATGAACTTTTAGAACAAAATATAAAAAAGAGTTACATCAAAGAAGAAGTAATGGTTTTTCTTAGATTTCAGAATTCTGATAATACTTTCCAGGTAAAGCTTAATTCTTTTAATAAAATGCAAAAAGATTTTTATTTATCTTTTGAGAAAAGGTATGGCTTTAAAAGTTCGGATGATACAATTCAAATTGATTCAATCTCAGTTGAAGCATATCAAACAAAAACAATTGGAAATAACAACTTTGATTATCAAATTTTAAAAAAAAACCTTCAGAAAAACGATTTTTTATTTGATAAGATTTTCATAGATGGAAGATGGCAAAAATGTAAATTTATATCAAAAAAAGACCTTAAAGAAAATAATCAGATTATTGGTCCAGCAATAATAATTGATGATTTTACATCTATTTTGGTTAGACCAAATTGGAAGCTTAAAAAAGTGGGGCAAGGTGACATTATTTTAAATAAAATAAGCAAAAAAAAGCGTAAAGTAGAGAATGTTAATAAATCAAAACCCAATCCTATGCTTTTAGAAGTATTTAATAATATATTCATGTCAATTGCAGAACAGATGGGGGTCGTTTTAGAAAACACAGCACAGTCTGTTACAATAAAAGAACGTTTAGATTTTTCTTGTGCTGTATTTGATAATAATGGTGATTTGATAGCAAATGCACCTCATATGCCAGTGCATTTAGGATCAATGGATGCCTCAGTAAAGGCGGTTATTAATAAGAATAAGATTATTAAAAGAGGAGACGTTTTTGCTCTTAACGCACCTTATGATGGTGGGACACATCTTCCAGACATAACTGTCATAAAGCCAATTTTTAATAAGTTAAAAGATGAAATATTGTTTTTTGTTGCAGCTAGGGGGCATCATACAGATGTGGGAGGACTTACTCCTGGGTCAATGCCTCCTGACAGTAGAGTAATTGAAGACGAAGGTGTTTATATAGATAATTTTAAATTAGTAGAAAATGGTGTTTTTAAAAAAACAGAAATAACAAATCTATTATTAGGTGCAAAATATCCTGTAAGGGCATTGTCAAAAAATCTTGCAGATCTTAGAGCTCAAGTTGCAGCATGTGAAAAGGGGGAAATGGAATTAAGAAATCTAATTAATGAATATGGTATCCCTGTAGTAAAAAAATACACTAAATTTGTTCATAACAATGCATCAGAAATGGTAAAATCTATTTTGAAATCAATTAAATCAGCTTCTTATACCTATCATATGGATAATGACATCGATGATAATAAAAGAATGATAAAAGTCTCTGTAAGTACTACAAGAAGTCCCAAAAAAATAAAAATAGATTTTTCAGGTACCTCATCTCAAACATGTACCAATTTTAATGCGCCTGAGCCTGTAACTCGTGCTGCGGTATTATATGCCATAAGAATTTTAGTTGGAGGACAAATACCAATGAATGCAGGTTTAATGGAGAATGTTGAGTTAGTTTTACCAAGACGTACAATTCTTTCTCCAACATATCCCGCCGCAGTAATTGCTGGAAATGTTGAAACTAGTCAAGCAGTAACGTCTGCTTTGTTATTAGCTTTTGGAATACAAGCGGCATCACAATCTACTATGAATAATGTTACTTGGGGAAATAAAAAATATCAGTATTATGAAACTATATGTGGTGGAACAGGTGCAGGTGTTCTTGCTAACGGAAAATTATATGATGGTACTTCTGGGGTACATAGCAATATGACAAATAGTAGGTTGACTGACCCTGAAATATTAGAAACTAGATTTCCCGTAGTATTAGAAAAATTTTCAATAAGAAAAAATTCTGGCGGAAAAGGCATTGCTAAAGGTGGAGATGGTGTTATTAGAAATGTTAGATTTCTCCAGAAAATGGATGTATCAATTATTTCAGGGCACCGCGAAGTTTCTCCACCTGGTATTAAAGGAGGAAAAGCCGGAAAAGTTGGAAAATCAGTCATATTTCGGCAAAATGGTAAAAAAAATGTTTTAAAACCGTGTGATAAAATTTCTGTAGATGCAAATGATATTTTGCATATAAAAACTCCTGGTGGTGGCGGGTATGGTTTAATTTAAAAATTTAATTATAATTTTTATTAAATGCTGCTTCAAATAACAGTTTTGAGTACTTACTTCTCGGTTTTTTAAAGATTTCTAAAGTTGAACCTTCTTCGACAATAGATCCTTTGTTCATAACCAAGAGTCGATCAGCAAAAAATTTCATTAATCTTAAGTTGTGACTTATAAATAGATAGGCCATATTATATTTGTTTTGTAGTTTGTTTAATAGTCTCAAAATTTGAAGTTGGATAGTTCTATCTAAAGCCGAAGTAGGCTCATCTAGTATCAAAAATTTTGGTTTAAGTATTATTGCTCTTGCAATTGCAATCCTTTGTCGTTGTCCACCAGAGAATTCGTGAGGATATCTAGTTAATATGTCGTTGGGTAATTCAACATTCTCAATGCTTTCTTTTACTTTTTCCATTACTTCAGATTTTGATAAATTTGGATAATGCTCATTAAGACCTTCAGAAATAATTTCAGATATACACATTCTCGGAGATAATGATCCATAAGGGTCTTGAAAAACAATTTGAATATCTTTTCTAATCTCTGTGAGATTGTTTCCTCTTAGGTTTCTAATGGATTTTTTTTCAAGAAGAATATCTCCTTCTGAATGTATTAATCTAAGAATTCCTAAAGCTAAACTACTTTTTCCAGACCCACTTTCTCCAACTATTCCTAAGGTTTCTCCCGGAGCTATTCTAAAGTTAACTTCATTTACAGCTCTATATTTTTTTTTAGACCTCCTAAAAATACTTGTTCTTATAGGATAATCAACAATGATATTTTTAACCTCAACAAGAGGATAGTTTGTAGTCTTCTTTTTTTTAATTATTTTTTCTGGTTCTGAAAAAAGTTTTCGAGTGTAATCCATCTTTGGATTATTTATAATATTTTTGGTCAACCCAGTTTCAATAATTTTTCCAGATTGCATAACAACAACTTTATCAGCCATTCTCTTCACGACATTAAGATCATGCGTGATAAATAATATACTCATTCCAAAACTTTTTTTTAAATCTTCTAAAAGATGTAGAATTTTATTTTCTACCGATACATCTAGTGATGTAGTTGGCTCGTCTGCAATCAAAACTTTTGGGTCATTACTTAATGCCATTGCAATCATTGCCCTTTGTCTTTGTCCACCTGATAATTGGTGTGGATATCTAGGAATTTTCTCATCAATATTGGATAAACCAACCATTCTTAAAAGCCAAAAAACTTTTGCTAAAGCTTCATTTTGATTTAGATTTTGGTGAAGAATAATACTTTCTTTTATTTGTTTTTGTATAGTTTGTAGAGGATTAAGAGAGGTCATAGGTTCTTGAAAAATAAAAGATACTTTATTACCTCGAATCTTTTGAATTTCTTGTTCCTGTAGTGATAGTAAGTTTTTATTTTCAAAATTGATTAAACCCTCTGTTTTGGCGTTACTTGGTAAAAGCTTCATACTAGCTAGGGCTGTGACAGATTTACCAGAACCACTTTCTCCAACAAGTGCCAGGGTTTCTTTTTCGTAAAGTGAAAAAGATAAATTATTAACCACTTGTTGATTTTTTTGAAATGAAATAGATAAATTTTGGAATTCTAATATTTTTTTTTTCATACAAAAACTTTTCTAGGGTCAAAAGCATCTCTTATTCCCTCAAAAATAAATACTTGAAGTGATAACATTACTGTAAAAGTAACAAAAGCTGATATGCCTAGCCAAGGAGCATTAAGTTGATTCTTGGCTTGAAGAGCAAGCTCACCTAAAGAAGGGTAGTTAGCTGGTAATCCGAACCCAAGAAAATCTAGAGTAGCAAGAGTACCGATTGAACCAGTTATAAAAAATGGAAGTAAAGTAATACTAGCGACCATAGCATTAGGAATAATATGACGAATTATAATTTTTAAATTAGAAATTCCAAGAGCCCTAGCAGCCATTATATATTCAAAATTTCTTACTCTTAGGAACTCTGCTCTTACAACACCAACAAGTGCTGTCCAACTAAAAAGAATTACGATAAAAGTAAGTAACCAAAAATTCATTGGAAAAACTGCTGCTAATATTATGATTACATATAGGTAGGGAAGTGAAGTCCAAATTTCTATAAATCTTTGAAAAATTAAATCAGTCCATCCCCCAAAAAAGCCTTGAACTGCTCCCGCGCCTATACCAATTATTGTTGAAAAAAAAGTGACTAAGAATGCAAAAAAAACAGAAAGTCTGAAGCCATAAATTATTCTAGCCACAACATCTCGGGTTTGATCATCGGTTCCAAGTAAGTGATTATTATCTGGAGGGCTCGGGGCTACTTCAACATCATAATTTACAGTATCAAAAGATGAATTGATTATTGGCCATAATATCCAATTTTTCAAATCAGATTTTTCAATATTTTTAATTGTCTGTTCTGGAATATCTAAACATTCGTCTAACATACCACCACTCAATATTAAACATTTAACTTCAATTGTTTTATATTCAGCTTCTGTTTCAAATTCTCCACCAAACTCACGCTCACTATATTTTTTAAATATTGGTGAATAAAATTCATTATTATGATAAATCAACAACGGTTTATCATTTGCTATAAATTCTGCGAAGATGGATATAAGAAATACTGAGCAAAAAATAAATAGGCTAAAATAAGCCCGTTTATTTTTTTTAAAATTTTCCCAACGTCTTTTGTTTAAAGGGCTCATGTATTTCTACTTTCGAAGTCAATTCTTGGATCTACCATTACATATACAAGGTCTGACACTAGACCAATTATTAATCCCAATAATCCAAAAAAATATAAAGTACCAAACATTACAGGGTAATCTCGAGTAAGAGCAGCTTCAAACCCTAATCGTCCTAACCCGTCCAAAGAAAAAATCGTTTCTATTATTAAAGACCCACCAAAAAATACACCAATAAATAATCCAGGGAAACCTGCGATAATAATTAGCATAGCATTTCTAAATACATGTCCATATAAGATACTATTACTTGGGAGACCTTTTGCTTTAGCAGTAATTACATACTGTTTTTTTATTTCATCTACGAACGAATTTTTTGTTAGCAAAGTAAGTGTTGCAAATGACCCTATCGTTGAAGCTAAAACAGGAAGAGTTATGTGCCAGAGATAATCAAAAATTTTACCAAAAAAAGACAGATCAGACCAATTATCTGAAGTTAATCCTCTCATTGGAAAAATTTGATAGTAACTTCCTCCTGCAAAAAAAACTAGTAAAATAATAGCAAATAAAAACCCAGGTAAAGAATAACAAATAATTATTATGCCTGAGGAAATTGTATCAAAAGAAGAGCCGTCATTTACTGCTTTTCTAATACCAAGTGGTATAGAAACAAGATAAGCGATTAGAGTTGACCATAAACCAAGAGTAATAGAGACAGGCATTTTTTCTATTACTAAATCAATAACTGAAATTGATCTAAAATAACTTTCTCCAAAATCAAATGTTAAATAATTTTTTACCATTATTAAAAAACGCTCACTTGGTGATTTGTCAAAGCCAAATTGTTTTTCTAAATCTTTAATAAATTCTTCTGGTAAGCCCTGTGCACCTTTATATTTTGAATCATTTGATAATGACTGGTTTGAATTATTTTCTTGTCCAGCATCAGAACCTCCTCCTCCTACTAAATCTAAATTTGATCCATTTTCAAATTGGTATATCATTTGCTCAACTGGACCTCCTGGTACAAATTGAACCAATAGAAAATTTAGAAACATTATTCCCAATAATGTTGGTATTATAAATAAAACTCTGCGAATGATATAATCCAGCATGTGTATTTATTTATTATTTAAAATTTCTGCTTTTTCATTATCAAACCACCAGAAATCAAATGCTCCTAAATCAAATGGTGGAAGATTTTTTGGATAGGAATAGTGATTTCTGTATGCTACTGTGTGTACTTTTTTGTACCATTGTGGAACCCATATATGAAGAGATCTAAGTGATCTATCTAAAGATCTGATTATTTCGTTAAGTTCTTTTCTTGTTGTTGCATTAGCTGCTAAATTGATAAGAATATCAATTCCTTCATTTTTTAAACCTACTAAATTTCTGGAAGGAACATCAGCAGTTTTAGAAGAGTATTGTTGGACAAGTTCTATTCCAGGAGTTAGGGAATTACCATAAGTTGAAGTTATAATTTCCCATTCAAAATTTCTTACTCTTTCTGTATATTGAGTACTGTCTATTCTAGTATGTTTTGCCTCTATTCCCAATAATTTAAGATTTTCTATAAATGGATTTATTATTCTATCAAAAGCAGGAGAATAATTTAAGATCTCCAATGAAAAAATATCTCCTTTTTTATTCTTGAGCTTTCCATCTACTAAATCCCAACCGGCATCTTGAAACAATTTAATTGCTTTTCTTCTATTTTTTCTATCGACTTTATCAGGTTTTGATATGGGTGGTATGAAAACTGGATCACTAAAAATACTTTCAGGTAAATATTTCTTCAATGGGTTTAGGATAGCAAGCTCTTCTTTTGAAATTCTACCAGAAGCTTGCATGGCGCTATTTTCCCAAAAACTTGTCACTCTATCATAAAGACCAAAAAAGAGGGTTTTATTTGACCATTCAAAATTAAACATAAGACCTATGGCTTCTCTTATTTTTGGATCATTAAATTTATCCAATCGAAGATTAAAGAAAAACGCTTGAGCAGAGCCTAGATTTCCATCAGGAAGCGTTTCTTTTTTAATTATTCCTTTGTCTATTGCTGGAAAATTATAATCTTGTGCCCATTTCTGAGACGAGTTTTCTGAACGAAAAGTATATTCACCTGCTTTAAATCCTTCAAAAGCTGCAGTAGTATCTGCATAATATTCATACCTGATTTTTTTAAAATTATTCCTACCTTTATTTATTGGTAAGTTCTTACCCCAATAATTTTCGTTAAGCTTATAGACCAGTCTTTTTCCAACTTCTATTTCATCTAAAACATATGGCCCACTTCCTAGCATGGGTTCAAGACTACTCTCAGCAAAGTCTCTCGAAGAAAAAAATTTTTTTGAAAACACGCTAGAAGAAGCTGCTAACATCAGCATTTCATTATTATCAGAAGAATTTTTAAAACTAAATTTAACCTTTGTAGGTGATAATGCTTCAACACTTATTATATCGGCAAAAAGTTGTTTAAGTGAAGGTATACCCTTTTCCAATAAAATATTATGGCTAAATACTACATCAGATGCAGTTACTTGGGAGCCATCAGAAAATTGAGCTTCAGGTCTTAGATTAAAGATGGCAAATGATTTATCTTCAGGATATTCGATGCTCTCAGCTAATAATCCATACATTGAGTCAGGTTCATCTGCGGTTTCTGTCATTAATGTTTCTATAAAAATATTGCCAGAACCAGCTGCATTTCCTTTGACAATATATCTATTTAAAGAGTCAAAAGTTCCAAAAGCCCATGTAGAAATCTCTCCACTTTTTGGTGCGTTTGGATTTACGTATTCTAAATGAGAAAAGTCTTTAGAATATTTTAAATTTCCAAAACTCGAAATTCCATGGGACTTAATAAGAGTCTCGGAATACCCAAGACCTGAAAATAATAAACTTTTAATGATCAGCATTAAATTAAAAAATATGATATAGAAAAATTTTTTCATTATAAAACCTATAAGTACTCAAATTATTTGATATGGTTAATTATTTTAATAGAAAACAATACTATACATGAAGAACAACTAAAGACAAATTATGTAAATTTTATTTTGTGCTATCTTCTAAGTATGCAATTAAATTCGCTCTATCAGAAACTTTACCTAATCCTGCAAAATTCATAGCTGTTCCTTTTACATAATTAGATGGTTTTGTTAGAAATTGATTTAACTCATCATATGTCCAATTTCCATTAAGAGCTTTAAAACTAGATGAATATTTGAAATCTGAAATAACAGCCATCTCTCTATCTATTATATTGTAAAGATGGGGGCCAGTTCCATTTTCACCATCTCCCAATTTATGACAGGCTTTGCATTTACCAAAAACTTTTTTTCCTTTGGATAAATCTGCATTTGCAAGTAATTCCATGAATGGAATTTCTTTCTCTTCTTCTTGATTTGGTTGAGTAACATCTTCATCTATCTCTAAAAGATAGGCGACCTCTTTATATTTGTAATGACTATTATGGTAAACTTCTTCTGCTACCCATTGAATAAGTAATAATATTAAAAGGGACCCACAACTAGCACCTATAATTTTCGTCCATGTCATTGTATCCATAAAAATATCCTTTTTCTTAAATATATTAAATTTATTTTCTATTGTACTTTAACTACTTCTATATATAGTTTTCAAGGTGTTGTTTACGCGACAAATAGAACAATAAGGATTATTTCTTGCAAATATCATTTCAAGGTGAACTCGGATCATATTCACATCAAGCTTGCAGTGAGGCTTTTCCAGATGCTGTTCCATTACCTTGTTCTACTTTTGAAACAGCAATGGATCAAGTGAAAGAAGGAAATTCAGAATACGCTATTATTCCAGTTGAGAACTCAACCTATGGAAGAGTTGCAGATGCTTATTATTTACTTCCTAATTCAGGTTTATTTATTATTAAAGAGCATTTTTTAAGAGTTCATATAAATCTTCTTGCATTACCAGGAGTATCTCTAAGTGAGATTAAAACAGCTATGAGTCACTCTGTTTTACTGGGACAATGTAGAAGATTTTTAAATAAACATAAAATTAAGTCATTATCAGGTATTGACACAGCTGGATCAGCAAAGATCGTGTCAGAGAGTAATGATAGATCTAAATCAGCTTTAGCTTCTCCTCTTGCAGGGGAGATTTATGGTTTAGATTCACTTGGTGTCGAGATTGAGGATATGAAAAATAATACAACTCGCTTCTTGATTATGTCAAATAAGAAAAAAAATTTTCATTTTGAAAAAAATAAGAAATTTATGACTACTATTGTTTTTCAAGTAAAAAATATTCCTGCAGCACTTTATAAAGCTATGGGTGGTTTTGCAACCAATAATGTTAATATGGTAAAATTAGAAAGTTATATGGTTTCAGGAACTTTTACATCTACTCAATTTTATGCTGACATAGAGGGACATCCAGATGAAGAAAAGGTAAAAAGGGCTCTTGATGAGTTAGTTTTTTTTACAAGTTTTTTTAAAATATTGGGTGTATATGAGTGTCATAATTTTAGAAAATTTAATTCATAAGATTTACATTTCGTCATTTACCCATTTCTCTAATAGATACCTTGCTATTGTTCCTTTTCTGGCAGGAATAAAATTGTCAGCTTTACCATTTAATACTAGTTTGAGATCTTCTTTAGAAACCCAAAAAGCATCTTCTATTTCATTATTATCTATAATTAATTTTCTATCTTTTGTTTTAGCTGATAATCCAATCATTAATGATGAAGGAAATGGCCAGGGCTGGTTAGTAATAAATTTTATGTCATAAATATTTAAACCAACTTCCTCTTTTATTTCGCGCATTGCCGCATTTTCTAATGTCTCTCCAAGCTCCACAAAACCTGCCAAACAAGAATAAAGTTTGACAGGAAAGTGATGTGATCTTCCAATAAGAGTTTCATTATCGTTTATAATAATTACAATAATAACTGGGTCTATTCTCGGAAAATAAACTTTATTACAATGTTCACATTTTATTTCCCAATGGTCATTAGTGAAACTTTCAAATTTTATTCCGCATTTGGTACAAAATTTATTTTCTAATTTCCAGTTTATAAGAGATTTTGCAAGACCTGCTATTGAAGAATCTTTCAAACTTAAACCTGCAAATGTTATTCTCAAGTCGCTAAAAGTTGAATTAAATAATTTTTCTTGTTTTAGAATATTGTTGAAAAATTCTATCTGATTAAATTTATCTTTATTTTTTTTATTCAAAGATAAGTTATGGACATATAAAGATTTTGATTTAGATTTACCCAAATAAACTGTTAGGTCTACATAAGACATTAAAGGATTTTCTTTACTTAAAAAATTTATTTTTATTTTATTATTTATTTTTTTTGTAAGAATTAAGCCTTCACAAAAAAAAATATGAAGATTTTTTGATTCTTTTTGAATTCTTTTTTTATTTTCAGGATATTTCCTGATAATTTTTTTTGTATCAGTAAAAAAAAGCTTAGATTTTGTTTTCATGAATAATTCATTATTATAGAATCAAAGACTTGTAAAATTACAAATAAAAAATTACTAGTTTAATTGAGAGGTTGATTTGGACAAGTAATTCGCCAATCCGGTCAGGTCTGAAAGGAAGCAGCCGTAACGAACCTGCTTGGGTCAATATCAATCTCTCGCTTATTATTATTTTAAGATTAATACTGAGATTTTGATACCTATATATATATCGTTATAATGTCTTATACTGTATTAGCTAGAAAATATAGACCACAAAAATTATCAGAATTAATTGGTCAAGACACTTTAGTTAAAGTAATTACAAATTCATTTAGATTGAATCGTATTGCTCATGCATTTTTATTAACTGGTTCAAGAGGAATCGGTAAAACTTCAACAGCAAGAATAATTGCTAAGGGACTGAATTGTATTGAACCCTCCAATAATAATCTCCCAACAGTTGATCCATGTGGTAAATGTGAAACATGTATCTCTATAACTGAAAGTCGTCATATAGATGTAATTGAAATGGATGCTGCAAGTCGCACTGGAGTTTCTGATGTTAGAGAGATTATAGATAATATAGATTATAAAACAGTATATGCTCGTTTTAAAGTTTATATAATTGATGAAGTTCATATGCTTTCAAATTCAGCATTTAATGCTTTACTCAAAACTTTAGAAGAACCTCCTGAACATGTTAAATTTATTTTTGCCACTACTGAAGTTTTAAAAATTCCAAATACAATCATTTCTAGATGTCAGAGGTTTGATTTGGAAAGAATTGACAATCAACTGATTACTAAACATCTATCTGATATTTGTAATAGAGAGGATATAGATTTTTCGGCAAGCGCTCTTAGCATGATTTCAAATGTTTCCGAGGGTTCAGTAAGAGATGCTTTATCAATATTAGATCAAGCTATAATATATAGTGATGGAAAGTTGGAATCTAATCACATTACAGAAATGCTCGGTTTGTTGGATCAAAATAGATCTTTAAAATTATTTGAAATGATCCTCAATCAAAACCATAATGGTACAATTACAGAATTAGAAATGGAAATAAAAGATGGCATAGATCCTTATTCAATTTTGAACGGATTAATGGATATTAATTGGAAATTAATGATATCTAAAATAAAAAATGAAGATTTTACTCTTTACGATTTATCAGATGACAATTTTCAATTGCTTAAAAACATTTCAAAAAAAATGTCAAAAAGCGTGTTATCTAGATGTTGGCAGATTTTGTTAAAAATCCATGAAGAATTAAAATATGCTCCAGATATATTATCTACCCTTCAGATGGGGTTATTACGATTAAGCTTTCTAGCTAACGCGCCAGAACAGTCTGATTTACTTAAGCTTATTGATGATTCAAAAAGTTTATCTAAAGAAAATAAACCGTCTACCGAAAAGCCTTTAGATTTAAAAGATGACGAATTAAAAAAAAAAAAAATAGAGATTAATAACTTTGAGGATTTACTAGTTGCTTTAAAAAAAGAAAAAAACATTACTCTTTTAGTTGAATTAGAAAAAGACTTAAAAATTATTTCTTTTAAATCAGGAGAAATAAAGTTTGATTTAATTCCTGGATCAAATACTGAAATAATTTCTAAACTAACAAATTTTTTAAATGGTTATACAAACATTGATTGGGATCTTATCCATTTGGAGAACAAGGATGCTAAAACTCTTTTGGAATTAAAAAAAGAAAATGAAATTAATTTATCAAACTCCATAAATGAAAATAATATTGTTCAAGAAATAATGAAAAATTTTCCAGGTTCTAAAATATCAAAGTCCTCTTTAAATTGATAAAATACTCTATTAAGTATATTGTTAATTAATTAAATATATTTTCTAACAATAATGGGGAAAAAACATGCTTAAAGGTTTAGGTCAACTAGGAGATATGGCCAAGTTAATGAAACAAGCTCAAGATATGCAGTCAAAAATGACAGATATTCAAAAACAATTAGAAGAACTTGAGGTTGAGGGTGAATCTGGCGGAGGTCTTATTAAAGCAATTGTTAATGCTAAGGGGACACTAAAAAGTCTGAATGTTGATGAAAGTTTGTTTGTACCATCTGAAAAAGCTGTTGTTGAAGATCTAATAGTTGCTGCCATAAGAGATGCTCAAAAAAAATCTGGAGATAAGGCAAAAGAAGAGATGGCAAAAGTAACTTCAGATTTGAATTTACCTGCTGGTTTTAAGTTACCTTTTTAAAATATATTAATTTTTACTCTAATATGAATTTTAAAAATCATAAGGTAAATGACGAGTTAGAGACTTTAATAGCAATTTTGTCAAAGTTACCAGGACTTGGTCCAAGATCAGCAAGACGAGCAGTGATTAAAATGATTGAAAAAAAAGAGATTATTTTAGAGCCATTAACTAAAGTATTAAATGAAATTTCGGAAAAAATCAAAGAATGTGAATCATGTGGTAATTTTACTGTAGATAATATTTGTTCTATTTGTTCAGATAATTCCAGAAATAATAATAGAATTTGTATAGTGCAGGATGTTGCAGATTTATGGGCTATGGAAAGATCACAAGTTTTTGATGGATTGTATCATGTCCTTGGAAATTATTCATCTTCATATTTAGGTATTAATCTAGAGGAACTAGAAATTGACAAAATAATAAATAAAATAGAAAGAAATGAAGTTAAAGAGATTATTTTAGCTCTAGATGCCACTATTAATGGACAAACTACTGCTAATTACATTATCGAGAAATTGAAAAATTACCAAATTAATTTTTCATCTTTAGCGCATGGGGTGCCTGTTGGTGGAGAATTAGATTATTTAGACGATGGAACGATTCGCGCAGCTTTTAGTGCACGAAAGCCCGTATTGTAAATAAATCTTTATTATAATAAAAAAAAATTAAGGTTTTTTTTTATTTTTATCTCTTTTTAAAAAAAAAACTTAAAAAAAAACAATATTTTTTGTTTTTTTGATTATTTTTAATTGCTTGAAGTAAAAAAAAATGTCATAAGCAAACCTCATGATTTTTTGGAGGATAATATGTTTTCAAGCCTAGATACTACTGTTAATAAGACTGATCAGGGAGGTCGTGCACAGCGTTTATTTGCAGCGGTAGTATTAGCAGCCTTAGATGATGCCATAGCTGATGATAAAAAATATGGAAATGGCGCCGAGCAAATCGCAAGATGGGCAAGATCTAGAGATGGTAGAGAAGTTTTGATGTGCGCAGGTATTGATCCAAATGAAAGATGTGTTAAGGGAATGGTTGAATTTGTTAAAAAAGGTATTAGAACCTCCGTTGCATTATCAAGAGAAGAGAGTGATAGACAAGCAGAAGCTGCTTGAATTTAAATTTTTCCGAATTGGTTTGTTAACAAAACTGGAAAGTTTTAATGAAACAATTTGACAATGAATTAAAAAAAAATAGTGCTAATTATACCCCTTTAAATCCAGTAACTTTTTTAAAAAAAACCGCTTTCACATTTCCTGATAAGATTTCTGTCGTGTATAACGATAGATTTTACAAATGGAGTGAAACTTATACTCGTTGTAAAAAATTTGCATCTGCCTTGCAAACATCTGGTTTTAAGCAAGGTGATACCATTGGTTTTTTAGCAATGAATACCCCTGAATTATATGAAGCTCATTACAGTGTCCCAATGGCTGGGATGATATTAAATGCAATGAACTATAGATTAGACTATAAAACATTATCCTATATTATTGATCATTCAGAACTTGTAATGATTTTTGTTGATTTAGAATTTCTTGAAATAGCCGAGAAGGCTATTTCTTATAGCCAGGAAAAGCCTGATATAATTGTAATAGAGGATAGTAGTGCAGGTTTTATTAATTCTACTAAATATTTAGATTACGAAAATTTCTTATCTAAAGGAAATATTAAATTTGTAGAAAATATTTTAGATGATGAGTGGGACACTATTGCTGTTAATTATACATCCGGTACTACAGGAAATCCAAAAGGTGTTCTTACACACTACAGAGGTGCTTACTTAAATGCCTTAGGTAACATTATGGAATGGAATATGGAAAGTCATCCAACATATCTTTGGACTTTACCAATGTTTCATTGTAATGGTTGGTGTTTTCCATGGACAATTGCTGCAAAAGCAGGGACAAACATTTGCCTTAGAAAAGTTACCTCAGATTCTATGTATTCTGCTATTTCCAAAAATAAAGTAAATTATATGTGTGGTGCTCCAATTGTACTAGGTATGCTAATTGATTCAGAATTTAAAGATAAAATGAAAATTGATTATACTTGTAAAGTAATGACAGCTGCTGCTCCACCACCAGCAGCTGTCTTACAAACAATGCAGGAAATAGGTTTTGAAGTAACACATGTATATGGTTTAACAGAAGTATATGGTCCTTGTGTTGTTTGTGCATGGGATCCAGAATGGGATAATTTATCAGTTGAAAAACAAGCAGAGATTAAATCACGCCAAGGAGTTACTTATCTTGTTCAAGAAGGCATAAGAGTTGTTAATCAAAAAGATTCATCAGATGTCCCAAGAGATGGCAAAACAATTGGGGAAGTTTTGTTAAAGGGTAATATAACTATGAAAGGCTACTTAAAAAATCCTGAGGCTACTAAAGAAGCATTTTCAGGAGGGTGGTTTCATACAGGGGATTTAGGAGTGATGTATGATAATGGGTATGTTCAGTTAAAAGATAGATCAAAAGATATAATTATATCTGGAGGTGAAAATATTTCTTCTATAGAAATAGAAAATTGTATTTATGATTTAGATTCAGTTTTAGCTTGTGGTGTTGTAGCAATGAAGGATGAAAAATGGGGGGAAGTTCCATGTGTCTTTATAGAGCTCAAGCCCAAAACCAAACTTTCTAAAAAACAAGTGATTGATCATTGTAGATCAAATTTAGCCAGTTTTAAAATACCAAAAGAGGTTATATTTTGCTCAATTCCAAAAACATCAACAGGAAAAATACAGAAATTTGAATTGAGAAAATTAACACCATACTAACAAGAGACTTTAAAAATTAGTTTTGATATCCTATTTCTTATTATTTTGAATTAGAAATATCTCTTTGTTTGCAAAATATGGAAATAAATAAATGTCTAAATCAGAATTGGATTGGATTTTAAAATTAGGGAAAAATGTACCAATTATTGCAGCAGCTTGTGATTTAAATGGTATATGGCGTGGAAAAAGAATCCGTTTTAATAGCTTAGAAAAAGTAATAAAAGAAGGTATTAGAATTCCTCTATCTGCTTCTTGCGTTGATATTTGGGGATCAGATTTAGAGGATAGTCCCTATCTTTTTGAAAGTGGGGATGCTGATGGATATGGGTTACCCACTGGAATTGGCCCAATTCCTTTTTTTTCAAATAAAAAAGACTCTGTTCTTCTACCACTTTGGTTGTTTGATAATAAAAAGGAAATTTCACCAATTGATCCAAGGCATATTCTTAATTCGATATGTAATAAATATAAAGATTTAAAACTTTATCCTGTTGTGGCATTTGAATTAGAGTTTTATTTATTTAATGAAAATAAAGTTAGAAGCCTGAACTTTGATTCTCCGGAATTTACAAATGTACTCTCAATCACAGATATTGAAAATCATGAAGAATTTTTTGATGAGCTTTATGATTTATGTAAAAAAAATAACATTCCAATGGATGGTGTTTCGTCTGAAAATGCGCCTAATCAGTTTGAAGTTAACCTCAAACACATAGACGACCCCTTAAAAGCAGCAGATCAAGCCATTATTTTCAAAAGATTTATAAAAGGAATTGCCAGAAAACATAAAAAAAGAGCTACATTCATGGCTAAACCTTTTTCTAAAATTTCTGGGAGTGGTATGCATGTACATTTCAGTTTACTTGATAAAAATAAAAAAAATATCTTCAATAATAATACAGATTTAGGTTCGCAAACTTTAAAAAATGCAGTTGGGGGTATTTTAGATAGCCTCAAAGACTCTACTCTTATTTTAGCTCCTCATTTTAATTCTTATAAACGTTTAAGGCCTGGAACACATGCTCCTTTAAATATTTGTTGGGGTTATGAAAATAGGACAGCGGCAATAAGAATACCTGGTGGGGATTACACTTCAAAAAGAATTGAGCATAGAGTAGCTGGAGCAGATGCAAACCCTTATTTAGTACTATCTTCAATTCTTGCTTCTGCTCTTGAAGGTATTCTAAAAAAAATAGAACCGCTTAAACCATTAACTGGTGATACCTATCAAAAAAAGGTAATTCAAATAGCTCAAAGTTGGGATCAAGCAATAAATGATTTTGAAAAATCAAAAAAAAATAAAAATTTTTATTTTGAAACTTTTTGTAAGGTATTTAAGAATTGCAAAAAGCAGGAATTAGAAGTCTTTAATTCTAGAATTGAAAATTTTGAATTAAAAACATATTTAGAAGAAATTTAATTTTTCAAATCATATATAATTTTACTAGCAGCATAATTGCCTGAAATATATGCTCCATGGCATGTACCGTAAGTCTTATTTATAGTCGCTTCGCCTGCAAAGTATACTTTCTTTTCTAAAGGTTTCTTTAATAAATCTCTTTCAAAGTTATGACCTGGTAAAGCATAAGAATAAGCACCCTTGGAGTAGGGATCTTTTCCCCATGATGAATGAATTAATTTAATTATGTTTTTTTCTATGTTGTCTCCAAATTGCTTTTTTATGAACTCAATAATTTTTTTGTAATATTTTTTTGGATAATTTTCGATATCAGACCCTTTTTTTCCTCCAAAGAAGAATATCATATGTTCTTTTTCTTTCTTTCTTATCTCAAAACTAAATATCTCAGATATATTGTTATGATATTTATCAGGTGTTACAACATACCAACCAAGTTGGTTATCTTTAAAAGTTCCTTCCTCAAAGAGTACTCCAATTTTATTTAAAATTCCCATTGGTAAATTATGGATGGCTTGGATTTTATAATCAGGTAATTTAGGAATAAATGCTATATCTTCATTTGCTAAAATACCATTAGAAACAGTTAATAATACTGACTTACAAACATATTTTTTTGATTTTGTATATATTTCAATTTGCTTTCTACCCCAATTAATTTGCTTTACTTGATTATTTAAAATAACATTTATACCAGTTGCCCATTTATCAATCATGTTTGCGAGTCCGCTTTCGACAATTAAATCTTTACCTTCATTTATTGACGCAAAATCTCTAGCAGAAACAAAATTTGCTTCGATTCCGTTTAAACCAGTTAAATAATCAAAAAGGATAGGATAGTTAGGATCATTAATATTTAAACAAGTAGAAAGTCGATTATCTTCAACATTTTCTTTATAAAAGTTTAACTTCACCAAAAAATTGTTATAGGATTCATTTACCTTTTTCTTTTTATTTAATAAAAAGGGTTTTTCTCCAAATAGATATTTTGTCTTTTCTATTGAAAAAATATCTCCATTTTGATGGTCAATTGGTACATTAAGACTTTTGGCAACAGCTCTAAAAGGATTAATTTCTCCTTCATGCAAATATGAGCATCCAAGATCAAACCAATGTCCAAATGATTCAGGGGCCTTTTTTGCTCTTCCACCTACACGATTATTTGCTTCAATTACTATGTTTGATATATTATTATTATCTAATATTTTAGCAGCAGATATGCCCGCAATTCCAGCGCCAACTATTATAACTTCATAATCAAATATTTTATTATTAGACAAAAAATAGCTTTCAATTGATTAAGACAATATTTAATATTATTTATTCATGAAATTAATATACTTTAATAAGTTATTTATGAAGACAGAAAAAACCTTTTATAATTTTAGAAAACTAAAAGTAAGGAATGACTTTTGAGAAAAAATAATTGGGATAGGAGTGGCTTACCTGGATGGACTTATCAATCAGATTCTTTATTTCAACTAGAAGCAGAAGAATTATTTAGAAAACACTGGCAATTTGTTTGTCACATAAATGAACTAAATAAAATAGGCTCATATAAAACCATAGAAATTGTGAATGAAAGAGGTTTTGTCATAAAAGGAGAGAACAACGAAATAAGAGCTTTTCACAATTTATGTAGGCACAGAGGTTCTAGGGTAATTTCAGACAAAGAAGGAGTTTGTAAAAGAGCAATTGTTTGCCCATTTCATGGATGGTCCTATAATTTTGACGGTTCTGTAAGAGGGGTTCCAAATAAGGATTCTTTTGGTGACACTGATTTTTCAGAAATGGGTTTAAAACCACTAGAAATTGAAATATGGCATGGCCTGATTTTTGTAAGATTTAAGAAAAGTAATCAAAAAAGTATTTCTGAAATTTTAAAAAGATTTGATAATGAGATTAGTTATTATAAAATGGAGCACATGCAACCAGTTGATGGTAGTATTTGGACTGACATTTTAGATGCTAATTGGAAATCAGTTAGGGATGTTGATAATGAAGGTTACCATGTGAGGCAAGCACACCCTTCGCTATTTGACTTGTATGGTCAAGATTACAACGATGAACCTTTTGTTGAAGGAACCTCAAGATCAATAGGCACTTTCAATACCAAACCATCAAAAAAATGGAGTGTAAAAAGATATCGTCATATTGTAGAAAATAATAACTGGTTAAAATTACCCAAACTTCTTAGCAGATCTTGGATCTATTTTGGTATGTTTCCTAATTTTGTTTTAGGTTTATATCCAGAATGTATAATCTACTATTATGAATACCCCCTAAGTAGCACAAAAACAATACAGACAGGTGGTGTCCTTAAACACAAAAAAGAGAGTAGAGAAAAAAAAATAGCCAGGTATTTAAGTGGTCGGATAGATAGAGATACAGCAAAAGAAGATCAGATGCTTGTAGAATGGTCTACTGAAGCAGTAAAGTCGTCTGCTTTCAATGGTTTTTGCTTATCTGATTTAGAATATGGTGTAAAAACCTACCATGATCATTTAAGAAAATTAATTCCAGTAATGAATTTTAATACAGAACCAATAGACCATTCACTGAATGAATTTAATAATAAGCTCTTGGCTGAAAAAAAAACATAATTTTAAAGTAAAAGTTATAGAGATTTAGATAGACAAATTATGTATTTTTCTGAACATAATAAAAAGGGCTGGAGATTACTGGGTGTACCCTTTATTTTCGCAATTTTTTTACTGGCAGTCCCAATTGCAACAATGACGACTTTAAGTTTTTGGACACAGGACTATCTTACATTAATAAAAACTATAACCCTCGATAATTATAAACAAGCTTGGTTTCAACCTGTATTTCAGACACTATTTGCTAGATCTTTAATAATTTCCTTAACAGTCACTTTTATTACAATTTTATTTGCTTTTCCTATTGCTTATTATATTTCTTTTTATGGTGGAAAGAGAAAGGCTTTGTGGTTATTTCTTATAACCATACCATTTTGGACAAGTTATCTGTTAAGGATGTTTTTGTGGAAGGTAATATTAGGGTATAACGGTGTTTTAAACTCTTTTTTTGAGTGGCTAGGAGTAATTACTGAGCCTTTAACTTTTTTATTATATAATTCAAATGCAGTTGTACTGGCACTAGTACATGGTTGGGCCCCTTTTGCTATATTACCAATTTTTGTTTCTTTAGAAAAAATTGATAGGTCTTTATTAGAAGCGTCTAATGATTTGGGTGATAACAATTTGAGTCAATTCTTTAGGATTATTCTTCCATTATCAATGCCAGGAGTAATAGGTGCTGTTTTAATAATATTTATTCCTTGTATTGGAGATTACATAACTCCCAAACTTGTGGGTGGTCCAGAAGGTTTAATGATAGCTAATATGATCCAGGTACAATTTTCGAAAGCTAACAATGCTCCACTAGCGGCAGCTCTTTCAGTTACATCATTATTAATAGTAGGGATAATATCTTTGCTTTTTGTTTTTTTAAATAGAAAATACTTAAGAAATTATTAGTATGAAAAAGTCGAACAAAATCTTTAAAGTAATTGTAATATTTTTTCTTGTATTTTTATATGCACCTGCACTTTTGCTTCCAATTTTTTCTTTTAACAATAGCAAAGTTATTTCCTTTCCACTTTCTGGTTTTTCAACGATTTGGTTTGAAGAGCTTCTTTATGAAAATACCTTACATAACGCTTTATTCAATTCATTATTAATTGCGATATCTTCTACAATTTTAGCAACTATACTGGGTACTTTAGTAGCTAGAGCTTCAACTAGGTATATTTTTTACGGAAAAAAAATTTCAATTACATTTATACTTGTTCCTTTAATTCTACCAGAAATTATATTGGGTGTTTGTCTCTTAACGGTACTAATTCAGCTTGGGCTAGATTTGAATTTATGGAGTGTGGTTCTTGGTCATACATTATTGATAACCCCATTTTCGACTTTAATAATGGTATCAGCTTTTAATAATCTTGACATAAGTTTAGAAGAAGCCTCTCTTGACCTTGGAATGTCATCCTTTCAAACATTTAGGATTATAATTTTACCAATGGTATCCCCTGGATTGATTTCTAGTCTATTGATTGGATTTGTAATATCATTAGATGAATTTATTATTGCTTTTTTTCTAACAGGAGTTGAACCAACTTTACCAGTCTACATATGGTCTCAATTTCGATTTCCAGCTAAATTGCCTAGTACAATGGCATTAGGAACAATACTATTAATTGTATCTCTTATATTAGTTTCTTTATTTGAATACTTTAGAAGAAGGATGGAATTATATAATTATTATAGTGTGGGGTTAGATCAAAATTGAACAAAAAAAATATTAGAAATCCTGAAAAGATAGTTGATCTAATATCTATTGAAAAATCTTTTGATAAAATTAGAGCAGTAAATAATGTGTCCTTAGGAATAAAAGAGGGGGAATTTTTTTCACTATTAGGACCATCAGGTTGTGGAAAAACAACGCTTTTGAGGATAATAGCAGGTTTCGAAAAACCTGAAAATGGTGATGTTTTTATCAATGGAAAAAACGTTAATTCTGTTGAACCAAATAATAGACCAACAAATATGGTTTTTCAAAATTATGCGATTTTCCCGCATTTAAATGTTTCTGAAAATGTTGGATATGGACTTAGAAATACTAACTTAAATAAAGATGAAATTGCGCAAAAAATAGAGGAGGCACTAAATTTAGTAGGTCTTGAAGGTTATCATAAAAGAGCTTCATCTGCTTTATCAGGTGGTCAAAGGCAAAGAGTAGCACTTGCAAGGGCATTAATTTTAAAACCCAGAGTATTACTTCTAGACGAGCCTTTATCTGCACTAGACAAAAATCTTAGAGAGCAAATGCAATTTGAACTAAGACAACTACAAAAATCAGTAGGAATAACTTTTGTTTTAGTTACTCATGATCAAACAGAGGCACTTACTATGAGTGATAGAGTAGGTGTTATGTTTAACGGAAAAGTAGATCAAGTTGCTTCTCCTGAAGAGATTTATAATAAACCACAAACTAAAAGAGTTGCTTCCTTTATAGGTAATATGAATTTTTTTGAGACACAATATTTGGAAAAAAATTCTAAAACAATAAGTGTTTGTCATAAAGATTTAGGCAATATTAAGCTATTAAAAAGTAATATATTTGGAGATGATAAATCTAAACTTACTATTGGTATTAGGCCAGAGAATTTTAAAATTAACAACAAGAATGGAAAAAAGCAGTCAAAATCATTTAATGCTAAGGTAGTAGAAAAATCATTTATGGGAGATACAATGTTGTATGGTATAAATTTAGGTGAAAATGATCATCATACTTATAGAATTTCTATATCTGATATTAAGAATACCCCAAGTCCAAATATTGGTGAAGAAATTTCAGTTTACTTCCAAGAAGACGATATAGTTGCCTATTTTGAGGAATAGGTAAAAGTGGTTTACCTATTCCTCAATAAGTATTTAAAAACCTGATTTAATAAGCTCAAATTCTTTTATCATTTTTTCTCTTAGTTCAGGAGCTGATGGTTTTTGGAAAAGTGATCCTTCTGTATAACTTTCCAAAGGGGCCCATCCATTTTCTTTACCAACAGTAGCCATTACATCCTTATTAGTATGACCATACCCCCATTCATTTAGCATATATGCAGCAGAATCATCTTCAAGCCATGCATCTAGAAAATCATAAGCTTTTTCCTCAGAACCCGGAGCATCTTTCATCATAGTATACCCACATACCCATGTTGATGATCCCTCTTTGGTATCTCTATTAAATACTACTTTTGGCGCATTCTCCTCAAATCCCATGGTAAAAGCAACTTCGTTCCAAGTCCATTCTAAAAGAATTTCTCCACTCATCATCAATGCAGACCCCTCACCACCGTCAGCGTGATATTGTCTTACATTTTTATGAACTTTCCTTAAAAAATCAGACGCTTTTTTAAAGTCTTCATCAGTTGCCTTTGTCCAATCTTTGACACCAACAGCTAAAAATCCGAGAGCGTAAGCGTCATCTACGTTATCAATTAAGGATACTCTGCCTTTGAATTTAGGATCAGCAAAAGCCTGAAGTGAACTTGCATCTTCTGCTGAAACTTCATCAGCATTATAAGTAAGAGCAGTTGCACCCCAATCTATTGGTAAAGCCCATTGAACTCCATCAACTTGAAACCCTTCCATTTCAGCAAATCCAGGGTCTACTTTATTCCAATTTTTTAATTTGTTTGTATCTATAGGTACAATAATTCCAGCATTTCTCCATTTTACTACAGATTGTGAGCAAGGATGTCCAAGGTCTGCCCTAAAACCAGCTCTTACCTTTTGAAAAGCTTCTTCTTCATCTGAAAAGAAGGAATATGTTGGTGAGTCTCCATATTTTTCAACATATGATCCAAAAAAACCAGGATCTTCATATCCGCCCCAGTCAAAAACAATTAAGTCACTGTCTGCTGCAACTGAAATATTTGCAAAAAACAATGAGAAAATAAATGCAAAAAAATTAATAGGATTTAATTTCATATTTTTCTCCCTTGTAAAATATAAATAATTTAGTCATTTCCATTCTTCTTGAATGTAAACATTATTTTAAATTTTTTTCAACCTCTGACACAGCATCATCTAAAATATTAAACATTAAATCAATCTCCGTTTTGGTTATTATAAGAGGTGGTGAGAATACACACATATTTATAATAGGTCTTACTAAAAGACCTCTTTTTTCAGCAGCTTTGTCTATCATAGTTCCAAATTGATGATCTATTTCTAAACGCTTCTTATCATCAAGTAACGGGTTGCTGTATCCTTCAAGGCAACCTAATAATCCAATTCCTCTTGCATCTGAAATACACTCATATTTTTCCCCTAATTTTTTTAATCTAGACTGGAAATAGGGAGTAATATCTCTTACATGATCTAAAATTTTTTCTTTTTCCATTATTTCAATAGTTTTCAAAGCTGCAGCAGATGCTATTGGATGTCCCGAATAAGTGAACCCATTGGAGAAAAGTAGATCATAATTATTTGAATTTTTTTTAATATTATTAATTAATGAATCTGAAATGATCATGGCGCCCATTGGAATATATCCTGATGTTAATCCCTTAGCACATGTTATAATATCAGGTATAAAATCAAATACATCTTCTGAAGAAAACCAATGACCTAGTCTACCAAATGCTGTCACAACTTCGTCAGAAATATATAAAACATCGTATTTTTTACAAATATTGTAGGTTTTTTTATGATATCCTTTAGGAGGAATTATTACACCTCCTGATGCTAGTATTGGCTCTGCAACAAAGGCTGCTACTTTATTAGGTCCAATTTCTATAATGGTATTTTCCAGTTCTGCAACTTTTTGATTACACCATTCTTCTTCTGTAATGTCACCTTTTAGATTTGGATTAACGTTACTTAAGAATTTTATTCCATTATCTATTGTATCTAAAACTCTCTTATCTCTTTCTTTTCCAGAAATACTGGCTGAAAGTAAGGTGGATCCATGATAGCCTTTTTCACGTGCTATTATGGTTTTTTTGTCACTTTTGTTTATACAATTGAAATAATAATGAACAAATCTTACTGCACTATCTAATGCTGTCGATCCACAAGTTGTAAAAAAAACAGTATTTAAATCTTTTGGTGTGAGGGAAGCTAATTTCTTGGCTAACAAAGCTGATGGCTCAGCAGTAGAAAACCAAGGACTAAAATAAGGGAGTTTTTCACATTGTTTTGCTATTTCTTGTGCAATTTCTTTTCGACCATACCCAAGATTCACACACCACATACCTCCAGGACCGTCAATATATTTTTTCCCACTCTCATCAAATAGGTATATTCCATTTGAATTTTTTATAATTTTATAATCAGAATTATTATTGCTACAATCTTCCCAAGGATGTAGAAAATATTGATTATCATAATCTTTAATGAAATTTTTATTTATAGAAGAATTCATATTGGCCTTTACTTTCAATAACTATATAAACCTTATCTTGTTAATAGGATAAAAGTCCATTAGATTTGTACTTATCTGTTATTTTTATTAATTAATGGTTTATAATTTTGTTATTGAATAAATCTATGGAATATATAACCCATGACGAAAAAGGGTGATCAAGCTTTCAGAGTTGAAAGTAGTAATCAAAAATGGAATGAAATGACTTATGGAGGAGCTATAAGTTTTTTGAGGAGACGATATTCTAGAGATTTAAGTAATGCAGACATTGTGATTTCTGGTTTGCCTTATGATGCTGCAACTACTAACAGACCCGGTGCAAGGTTTGGGCCTAGAGCTATAAGAGAAGCATCAACACAATTAGCAGAACTTAAATCCTTTCCATTTGGTTTTGAAGTTACAGAAATATTTAAAATTATTGACTGGGGTGATTGTTTTATTTCTCCCCATAAACCGGCTACTATAGTGTCAACAATAACAAATCATGCAAGTAATATTTTAAACAATAACTGCAAAATGTTAACTTTTGGTGGTGATCATTTTGTTAGTTATCCTTTAATTAAAGCCCATGCTGAAAAATATGGTCCAATAAGTTTATTACAATTTGATGCTCATTGTGATACTTGGGAAGATGATGGTTATGTTATAGATCATGGAACAATGTTTGCTAGAGCAGTAAATGAAGGCTTAATTGATGTAAATTCATCAACTCAAATTGGCCTTCGTACATTTAATGATGATGATTTCGGTTTTGAGATCTTATCTGCACCCTGGGTTCATAAAAATGGAATTCAGAAAAGTTTGGAAATAATAAAAAAAAGAGCCAAAAATAAACCTATGTATATTTCTTTTGATGTAGATGGATTAGATCCAGCTTTTGCTCCTGGTACTGGGACACCAGTATCTGGTGGACTAGCCAGTTGGCAAGCTTTAGAATTAATAAGAGGATTGGATGAATGTAACTTAATTGGTTTAGATATTGTAGAAGTATCTCCTCCTTATGATCATGCTGAAATTACTTCAATTCTCGCAGCAACTATCGCATATGATTGGCTTTGTGTTTTGGCAAAAAAATATGGAGCTAAAGAAAATAAAATTGGTCGGATATAAAGAAATTAGATGTTAAAAAAAACTTATAATAAGTTTCCAAAGGTTCTGCAAAATTGGTTAGGACACAAAAAAATTGAAGAGATAGAATGTGTTATTTCTGATATGGCAGGTGTTGTAAGAGGTAAAGCAATGCCTCTATCAAAATTTGAAAAATTAGATAATGTATATATGCCTTTGTCAATTTTTTATCAAACAATTTCTGGTGATTATGTTGACTTGCCTATTGCAGATCAATGGACAGAAAATGATATGGTTCTTACTCCTGATCTCTCTACGGCGGTATCTTCACCTTGGGCGGATGACGTAACTGTTCAAGTAATATGTGATGTAAATGACTTAAATGGAAACCCTATAGATATTGTCCCAAGAAACGTGCTTAAAAAAGTCATCAATTTATACAAAGATAAAGGTTGGGCTCCTATTGTAGCGCCAGAGATTGAATTCTATCTTACCAAACCAAATCTTGATCCTAGTTCGCCAATAGAACCAACGATAGGTAGAACAGGTAGGAAAGTTGCTTCTCGCCAGGCTTACAGTATGACAGCTGTGGATGAATATGGAAGAGTTATTGACGATATTTATGATTTTGCAGAAGCTCAAGGTTTTGAAATTGACACTATCAATCAAGAAGGAGGAGCTGGTCAAATAGAAATAAACCTTGTTCATGGTGATCCTCTCAAACTAGCTGATCAAGTCTTTTTCTTTAAAAGAATGATAAGAGAAGCAGCTTTTAAAAGGGATTGTTTTGCTACTTTTATGGCAAAACCTATGCAAGAAGAACCTGGTAGTGCGATGCACATTCACCAATCTATATGTGAAATAGACACAAAACAAAATATATTTACAAATAAAAAAGGAGAGGCTAGCAAGTATTTTTATAATTTTTTGGCTGGTCAACAAGAATATCTTCCTAAAGCTATATGTTTATTAGCTCCCTATGTAAATTCCTACAGACGTTATGTTGCAACTGGATCAGCACCAATTAACCTTGAATGGGCTCGAGATAATCGAACAACTGGTTTAAGGATTCCCATTTCTTCACCAAGCGATTTAAGAATTGAAAACAGAGTAGTAGGTATGGATTGTAATCCCTACTTAGGAATTGCAGCATCCTTAGCTTCAGGTTTATTGGGAATTAAGAAAAAATTAAAACCTAGAGAGGCTCTTCAAGGAGAAGCTTACTCTATGCCTAGGGCACTTCCTCAAGGTTTAATTGAAGGGTTGGAATTATTTAATCAGGCTCCTGAATTAGAAAATATTTTAGGAAAATCATTTTGTTCAATTTACAAATCTTTGAAGAGATATGAAGCTGAGGCTTTTTTACAAGTAATAAGTCCTTGGGAAAGAGAACATTTATTATTGAACGTTTAATATGGACTTATTAAAAATAAATGATCCAGAAGGTGAGCTTCCAAATAGCTTTTATACTCATTCAATTAAAAAAAAGACAAATTATACTTCTGTAAAAAAAGACATGATCTGTCAAATATGTATTATTGGTGCAGGCTATACAGGACTCTCTGCTGGGTTGTCTTTAGCCGAATTAGGATATGAAGTTGTAATTTTAGAAGCAAATAGGGTAGGGTTCGGAGCATCAGGACGAAATGGTGGTCAAGTTGGTTCAGGACAAAGATGGGATCAAAATAAATTAGAAAAACATTTTGGATTTGATCAAGCTAAAACCTTTTGGGAAATTTCAGAAGCTGCGAAACAAGAAGTAATATCTCGTATAAAACAACATGACATAGAATGCGATTTTTGTTCTGGAATTATTAATACAACTGTGAATAAAGATAATGTTTCGCAATTATTCAATGAAGTTGAATTGCTCAAACAAAAATATAACTATAATAAACTTGAAATATTAAATTCTACAGATCTTTCAAAAACTTTAGATACAAATTTTTATGCCGCAGGTTGTTTGGATTTAGGAGCAGGGCATTTGAACCCTTTAAAATTTGCAATAGGTTTAAGTATTGCTGCAGTTAAAAAAAGAGTAAAAATTTTTGAAAAATCTTGCGTAATAAAAGTAAAATATGGAATAAAAAACACAATATTCCTCGATAATGGTTATCAGGTCAAATGTGAAAATGTTTTATTTTCTTGTAATGGATATTTAGGAAATTTAGAACCAAAAATTTCTAAAAAAGTTATGCCAATAAATAATTTTATTTTAGCAACTGAAATCCTTGAAAAAAACTTATTAGATTCATTTTTTAAAAATAACTATGCAGTGGCAGATGATAAATTTGTACCAAACTATTTTCGACCTTCTCCAGACAAAAGATTAATCTTTGGTGGTGGTGAAAATTATACATATAAATTCCCAAAAGCTATCAAAAAATTAGTCAGAAAGAGAATGATTAAAGTTTATCCACAACTAGAAAACACACAAATAGACTTTGTTTGGGGTGGTACTTTAGCAGTAACAAGAAGTAGGCTTCCTTATTTTGCAAAAATCAAACATAATGCTTTCTCAGTTTCTGGATATTCTGGTCATGGAGTAGCATTATCTGTTTTATCGGGAAAAATTATTGCTGAACTAATAAATGGGAATTCTAAAAGATTTGATTTTATGAATAAAATTCCAGCAAAACCTTTTCCAGGAAATTCGAGTTTACAATGGCCAATGTTAGTACTAGGTATGTTGTGGTATTCTCTAAGGGATAGGTTGAGGTAAAAAATAAATTTCTGGTCAACAAATGTTGACTTTAAATAGAAATTCGTCGTAAGGCTTATATAAAAATTTCTGGAGGCAATGATGACTATTAAAGTTGGTATAAACGGGTTCGGCCGAATTGGCAGAAATGTCCTTAGGGCTATTTTAGAGTCTGGACGGACTGATATCAAGGTAGTTGGAATTAATGACCTTGGTCCAGTTGAAACTAATGCACATCTTCTGAAGTTTGATAGTATTCATGGAAGATTTCCAGGAAAAGTTAAAGTTGTTGATGGAAAAATTGACGTGGGTTCTGGTCTAATTAATGTTTCAGCTGAAAGAGATCCTTCAAATCTGCCATGGAATGAAGTTGACATTGCGTTAGAATGTACAGGAATTTTCACAGATAAAGAGAAAGCTTCACTTCATCTTAAAAATGGTTCGAAAAGAGTTTTGGTTTCTGCTCCTTCTAACGGTGCTGATAAAACTGTTGTATTTGGTGTTAATCATGAAAGTCTAAATTCAGATCACATCATTGTTTCTAATGCATCATGTACTACTAATTGCCTAGCACCTGTCGCTAAAGTTTTACAAGATAATTTTGGCATAAAAACGGGATATATGACGACAATTCATAGCTACACAGGTGATCAACCTTCATTAGATACTATGCACAAAGATCATTACAGAGCAAGAGCTGCTTCATTAAGTATGATTCCAACTTCTACTGGTGCAGCAAAAGCTGTATCATTAGTAATGCCAGAACTTGAAGGTAAAATGGATGGTGCTGCAATTAGAGTACCCACTCCTAATGTTTCATGTGTTGATTTAAAATTTATGACAGACAAACCAGCTACAGTTGATGAAATTAATAAAGCAATAAAAGAAGCTGCGCATGGAAATCTAAAGGGAATTTTAGGTTACGATGAAAACTCGCTCGTTTCTATAGATTTTAATCATTCTTCAGAATCATCGACTTTTGCTGCACAACAGACCAAGGTATTACCATCTGGAATGTCTAGAATTTTGTCTTGGTATGACAATGAGTGGGGATTTTCTAATAGAATGGCTGATACCGCAGTTGCTATGGGAGCATTATTATAAAAAAACTTATTAATTATGCATTTTACATCAACTTCTGAAAAAGTGTGTAAAATATAAATTTGTAATTTCTCAATGGCTGTAATGAAAATTCCAAGTCCTTGTATAGATGTTTGTAAATATAAATACAAAAATCATTGTATAGGATGCTCTATGACAAAGATACAAAAGAAGACTTTTAAAAAACTATCTACCATAAACCAAAAAAAAGACTTCCTCAATTTTATAATCAATCAGCAAACATTTTTGGGTAAGTTCAAACACTGGGAAAAAGTATATGAGAAGAAATGTATTAAGAAAGGCTTAACTTTAAAAAACCTTTTATCTGATGTGGGAGTTAAGTAACCAAGCAAATTTTTCGTGTACTTGTCCTCTAGTTATAGCAAGGTCTTGAGTTAGTAGATCACCACTTTTTTCAGCAATAGCTGCAACACCACTTAATGTAGAGGCTACTGTAGTTTCAGCATCAGCCAATAACTTAATCATTTCTTTGTCAGAGATTTTGCCATCACTTTCTAAAACTTTTGATTCAGAAACCATTTTGCTAAGCATTCCATTAGCATGACCACCAATAGCTTTTATTCTTTCTGCTAGTTCATCTTGGGCTTCAAAGTGGTCTTCATAAATTTTTTGAAATAATTCATGGAGAGGTCCAAAAGCCATTCCTGTAACATTCCAGTGAAAATTTTGCGCCATCATAGTTGTTACAACCAATTCTGAAATACTTTGATTTAATGCTTCAGATATTGCATTTTTTGAATCAACACTTAAAATTCTTTCTGTTTGTCCCATTTGGCTTATCCTTCCATTGCTATAAAGAACCTAGGTCTTTTACTAGACCATCCATTAGAAAAAATATATAAGATCTCTTACTTAAGTTTTCTACCCTACTTTTAATTAAAAATTTAATACTTGTTTGGTCATTTATTTTATAAGAAGTTATTAGGCTGGCAATCCATTGTTCATCAAAACTAAGATTTTTTTCTCCTGGGTTTCTAAAAACAGGTTTTTTTCCAATAACTTCTTCAAGAGTTCTTAAAATATTGTGGGCAAAGTAATGAGCAGACGTTTTTTTGTCTATTTGTATCAGTTTACAAGCTTCATCTATGCTTAATCTTGCATCTTTTCTACATCCTATCATTAGGAACCGTAACTTATTTATTACATTAACAATATCCTGGTCCCCAGAAAAATCATTCTTTGTATCAATTTTTTTTGTATATTTATCTGATAAATACATGCTAAATTTTCCCCCGATTCATAATATAGTATTTCATTCAAAATTCATCAAACAACTTTTTAAATAAATTATTTTTAAAAATTTTTAAAATTATCTTGAATTTTTTTTTATTTATAAAGTACCCTCACATTTACATCAGATTCTAATATAACATTCATCTGCTCTTTAAGTACTGACCTATATAAGGATGATCAAATGAGTAAAAAATCAAAAATTAAGAAAAATAATTTAAAAAAACTTTCTAAAGAACATTATGAAAGTGAATTGCAAAGACTTCATTTTGAGTTAATAAAATTACAAGAATGGGTCAAGAAAACTGGCAAAAGGGTTGCCATAATTTTTGAAGGTAGAGATGCAGCTGGTAAAGGTGGTGCGATTTCCCGGATAATATCACCGCTTAATCCAAGACTTTGTAAGGTCGTTGCATTAGGTACACCAACTGAACGAGAGAAAGGTCAATGGTATTTTCAAAGATATATCCAGCACCTACCAACAGCTGGTGAGATAGTAATTTTTGATAGAAGTTGGTATAACAGAGCTGGGGTTGAAAGAGTTATGGGCTTTTGTTCTGAAGCTCAATACAATAATTTTTTATCTTCATGTCCAATTTTTGAAAATTTATTGATCCAAGATGGTATAAAATTAATCAAATATTGGTTTTCAGTAAGTGATGATGAACAAGAAAAAAGGTTTCAAGAGAGAGCAAGCAATCCATTGAAAAACTGGAAATTAAGTCCCATGGATTTAGAATCTAGAAATAAATGGGTTGAATATAGTAAAGCAAAAGATTTAATGTTTGAGCATACTGATACAGATAGAAGTCCTTGGTGGGTTGTTGATGGTGAAGAAAAAAAACGAGCAAGACTTAACTGTATAGAACATTTGCTAAGCCAATTCGAGTATTCTGATTTCAAAAAGACAAAAGTGAAATTACCTACAAGAAGAAAAATTAAAAAATTATCTAGACCACCAATTGATACCCAGAAATTTGTTCCAAGAATTTGGTAAGGAAATTATGTTATATTGTTAAGAAACCAAGATTTAAATTTTACCATGGTAACCTTGTTCCGTCATAATTAATAAATTGTCCACTATTAATGATACTGGTATTGGAAATGACATCAACCATTCCATTCACACTTTCCTCTACTGATATAAGTGCATTTGGTCCTCCCATTTCTGTTCTAACCCATCCAGGATGTAATGATATCACTGATATTCCAAGTGGTTTAAGATCTATTGAGAGAGATTTGACGACCTGATTAAGAGCAGTTTTTGAGGATCTATATATGTACATACCACCACTTTTATTATCTTCAATTGAACCTACTTTTGAACTTATAAAATATATTTTTCTTTCTGAGCTTTTCTCTATATTTTTTATTATTGATTGTGTTATCAGAAGAGGTGCAATTAAATTTACTTTAAGTACGTCTAACCAGTTATTTGAGGAAACAGATTTAAAATGTTGAGCTGAATGTCCAATCACTCCAGCATTATTAATAAATAAATCTATTGTCTCATCTCCTAAAAAATTTGATAAAATATTTGGTGAATCTTTATCCAGTAAGTCAAGTTCACAAATCTCAAGGTTATCATTGTATTTTTCCTTACATAATATTAGCTCTTTGGATTTAGAAATATTTCTAGTTGTACAAATAACTTTTTCATTATTTTTTAAAAATTTTTTTACCAACCCAAGTCCAAGGCCTCTATTCGCACCAGTTACTAAAATTTTTTTTATCATCACAGTTCTCCTACAGATTTATGATGTTTATTATTCAATTCAATTTCTTTAATTTATTTTCATAAAAAATGAATTAACAGACTTCTTGCTTCAATTTTTCCATAGTCATATTTTTATTTAACATACCAATCACTTTAATATGTTTTATCATAAACCTTCCATTACAAAAATTTATATATCGATAGGCTTTTCATTTCTTTTACGGCTTATTTTTTTAATTTGATTTAAAGTCTCTCTATAACTTTTTAAAAATTTAATTAATTGACTTATTAGCAACATAAGGATATCGTTAATTGTTTTCAAAAAATAGCTAGTAGATGCAAGCGATTGAGGGGAAGTTAAACTGGTTTCTTCTTCCGCCAGTAGTTTGTTGTCAACTTTAATTAATTTCCCCTCTTACGTATTAAATTTATAATGTGATTAAGGGGATTAAAAATGTTTGATTGGTTTATTTGGCATTCATTAGTTGTAGTTGCTCTATCTTCCGCAAGTTTTGGATTAGGCTTTTATACTTGTTTATTTTTAAAAGCTAGGGAAAGAACTAAGTACAGGAAAATATTTACAAAAAAATAAAATTCAATTTTTTTGCTAATGAATAAAAAAAAACCAGAGTGGATTAATAACGAACAAGTTATTATTCAACATATGAATAGTGATCACTCTAATTCTATTGTCTCAACTTTAAATGCTCAACATGGAATCAAAGATCCTGAAGCAAAAATGAAGAGTTTAGATGTGAATGGATATTACGTTTTATCTTGTAATAAACCATATTTTATAAAATTTGAAAAAAGTTGTAACACCACATCTGAGTATAAAGATGAATTAATAAAACAGGCAAAAAAGTATAGAAATTTCGAACCTGGAAAAAATAAGAGTGACTAATTGTATAAAATTTATTTATTAGTTTTTATTTTTACATTGATAGTTCCTACTTATATTTTAGGAAGTTATAGTTATAAAAATAATAATATTAAATATTCTTTTCCGAAATCAGTTTTGGTATCTAAAAAAAGTGATACATTTTTTTATAATGATTTAGGCTTTAGATTGTTTCAGGGTAATTGTTTAATCGGTAATATTTACACAACTTTTCCATCAAAAAAATCAATACAATTAATAAGAAAAATTGAAGATAAATTTATCAATGTTGACTTTGGAGGAGAAATTACAACCGTCAAAATTAGGGAAGGATTTAGTAACTCAAATGGTAGTATTATTTTAATTGATTTAGGTTGGAAGTCTATTGAAGATATAAAAAATTTTTTTGACAATAAATTAAAAATTTCACTAATCTTAAAAGGTGGACAAGGTTTTGATTTAAATAATTATTTTAATACTAATTCCAATTCTTGGAACATAGTTGGAATTAGTAAAGCCTTAGATGAAGCTACAAAATTGTGCAACAATTTATAATCTCTTATTAAAAATTTAAATTACTAAGGTAAATATCAAAGTTTAAAAATGGTAAAATCTGGTAGGGTGAGCATGAAAGAAATTTCTGTTTACCTAGGACATATGTCAGTTGTTGTAACAGA
>ENA-OSEY01000205-OSEY01000205.1-marine-metagenome-genome-assembly--contig:-NODE-205-length-43551-cov-4.387473_pt1 | contig 43551 bp, 48 predicted proteins | sample MGYA00248465_ERZ534230 | MGnify/ENA primary metagenome ERZ534230 (study PRJEB26409, sample SAMN06344110) | marine metagenome | isolation source: Sea water from surface | place: Atlantic Ocean:Southern... | reverse complement strand
CTTGATGTTGATAAAGGAAGAGTTGTGAAGGGTGTTAACTTTCTCAACATAAGAGATGCGGGAGATCCCCTTGAAATAGCTAAAAGATACGATGATGAGGGCGCAGATGAAATTACGATGTTGGATATAACTGCAAGTCACGAGACAAGAGATACTACCTACAAAACAGTTGAAGATATTGCTAGTCAGGTATTTATTCCTCTTACTGTAGGAGGAGGTGTAAGGAATACAGAAGACATCAAGAAACTTCTTCGTTCAGGAGCTGATAAAGTTAGCATTAATACCTCTGCAGTTGAAAATCCAGATTTTGTAAAAGCTGCTGCTGATAAATTTGGATCTCAATGCATAGTTGTAGCTGTAGATGCGAAAGCTTTAGAAAATGACAATGAAACTTGGGAAGTGGTGACCTATGGAGGTAGAAATAGGACGGGTTTAGATGTCCTGGAATGGACTCAAAAAGTTACAGAATATGGTGCTGGAGAGATTCTACTTACAAGTATGGATAGAGATGGAACTAAGGAAGGTTTTGATAATAATCTTGTTTCTAAGATTTCAACTGGTATTCCAGTACCTGTTATAGCTTCGGGTGGCGTGGGGAATTTAACCCACCTAGTTGATGGAATTAAGATTGGAGGAGCAGAGGCTGTTTTGGCTGCAAGTATTTTTCATTTCTCAGAATACACTATCAAAGAAGCCAAAGAAGCTATGAAGGCTGAAGGTATAAAAGTTAGATATTAATTAATCCGATTTATGGATTGATCTAAACATTCATAAATAAGAGGATCACCCGTAGATATTTCTAAGCCTACTATCTTATCTGGACTTATTTTTTCTAATTCCATTACTAGGGCTCTTAGAGAATTACCATGAGCAGCAATTAAAACATTTGATCCCTCCTCAATTTTGGGAAGAATTTCAGATCTAAAGTATGGTAGAACTCTCTCTGCCGTATTTTTTAAACTCTCTCCACCAGGTGGAGGAACATCAAAAGATCTTCTCCAAATATGAACTTGATCTTCGCCCCACTTTTCTCTGGCATCATCCTTATTTAAACCCGCCAAATCTCCATAATTTCTTTCGTTAAGTTTTTGGCTCTTAACAATAGCTATACTTTCTTGATTCATCACCTTTAAGATTATTTTGCCTGTTTCTTGAGCTCTGATTAGATCAGAGGTATACATCACATCAAAATTTAAACCAAGCGAGTTAAGATGTTGCCCAGCTTCAGTGGCTTCTTTTATTCCTTGTTCAGTTAAATCTGGATCTTTCCATCCTGTGAATAAATTTTTTTTATTCCATTCACTTTGACCATGTCTGACAAGCACAAGTGTTGATTTTTTCATAACCATAAAAATTTTATATTTTAACTTACTAATCTATATAATCCTGATCCGATATGAATAAATTCTCTTTATTTATTAGCGAAAACTTTCTAGCTGTTATTTTGCTACTCTCACTTATCTCGATACTTATTATTTATGAGAGAAGAAAGGGTGGCAAAAAGGTAGATACCGCAGAGATGACAAGATTAATCAATAAAGAAAATCCCTTTGTATTTGATTTAAGGAGTGCTGCGGAATTTAGTGCAGGTTCTGTAGCTGGGGCATCAAATATTCAGCCATCGTCTTTGGTGAAAGGTGACGCTTTATTCAAAGCCAATGAGAATGACTGTATTGTCTTGATTTGTAAAACTGGGACAACTTCCTCGAAATCTGCAGGCGACTTGAAGAAACAAGGTTATACAAATGTTAATGTCCTCTCAGGCGGAATGACAAATTGGACGCAGAGTGGTTTACCTTTGGTAAAAAATTAGAGATTAACTCTCAAGACCTAACTCTTTAATTTTTCTAGTAAGGGTATTCCTACCCCATCCCAGTAGCTCGGCAGCTTCTTTTTTTCTTCCCATGGTTTTATTTAAAGCAACCTTAATAATTGTCCTCTCAAATTCAGGTATGGCTTCCTCCAAAAGATTATTTTTTCCTTTTGATAAGTAGTTTTCTGACCAGCTTTGTAGAACTTTTGTCCAGTCATTAAGATTCTCAACGTTTTCAACTTTCAGATCATCAGGAAGATCCTCTAGTTTTACTTCTCTTGTTGGGGACATTACTGTGAGCCATCTGCAGGTATTTTCCAGTTGTCTAACATTGCCCGGCCAAGAGAGTGTCATGAAGTAATCTTCCACTTCAGCAGAAAGGTATTTCTTTTCCTCTTTAAGCTCATCTGATGATTTCTGAAAGAAATGTTTTACGAGTGTCGGTATATCTTCTTTTCGATCGCTTAGTTTTGGCAGAGAAAGTTTTATAACATTGAGTCTGTGGAAGAGGTCTTCTCTAAAATTTCCAACCTTTACGAGTTCTTCGATGTTTTGGTGAGTTGCAGTTATTATTCTTACGTCAACTTTTATTGGCTCTCTACCTCCTACTCTATAAAACTCGCCGTTCGATAGAACTCTTAGAAGCCTTGTCTGAGTTTCAAGTTGCATGTCGCCAATTTCATCTAAAAACAAAGTTCCACCATCAGCTTGTTCAAATCTACCTATTCTTTTGTCATCAGCACCAGTGAATGCCCCTTTTTCATGTCCAAATAGCTCAGCTTCTAAAAGTTCTTTTGGAATGTCAGCCATATTTAGTGCTATGAAGGGTTTATCTCGTCTGGGGCTATGCTGAAAAAGGGCTCTAGCAACTAATTCTTTGCCAGTTCCCGATTCTCCATTTAGTAAAACAGTGGAGTTGGAGTTAGAGAGTTTACCTATCGCTCTGAATACCTCTTGCATAGCAGGTGCTTCTCCTATGACTTCTGCTTGAGTCTCTGATGCTTCATCCTTTTTATCTTCATCAACAGCGGTAGCGCGCTGTACCATTGCAACTGCTTCTTCTATATCAAAGGGTTTAGGAAGATATTCCCAGGCACCATGTTCATAGGACTCAACTGCACTATCTAGGTCCGAATGAGCAGTCATGATTATTACGGGTATATCTGGTCGAAGCTCTTTAACTTTATCTAACAGCTCTATACCACTTGGACCTGGCATTCTAATATCTGTGAGAATCAACTGAGGATTTTCAGTTTCTAATTTCTTTATGACCTTATTGGCAGAATCAAAAGTTTGGACATCCATACCGCTCTCGGCAAGGCCTTTTTCCAAAACCCATCTTATTGATTCATCATCATCAACAACCCAAATATTTTTATCCATTTGCTGATTTTAAGTCTAATCCTTTTTTAGAGTTGATGGGTATATTTATAAAAAATTCTGTTCTTTCTGGTTCACTATTAAAATGAATATTTCCATTATGTTGTGAAATAATTCCTTGTGTAATAGATAAACCAAGCCCTGTTCCTTTATCTTTACCAGTAATCATTGGAAAGAAAATAGAGTCTTTTATCTCTTCAGGTATACCAGGCCCATTATCAATTACAGAGATTTTACAAACAGTAGTATTTTTTTCACCGTCAATCATTTCTCCATAAGCAATTCTTGTGACTATGGTGATTTCAGGCGAAGATGTTTCAGAATCCATTAAGGCATCTCTTGCATTTTTTGTCAGATTTAGGATGCTATTTTCAATTAAATTACTGTCTATAAAGAGATCAGGTATGCTTGGATCAAAATCTTTTTTTATTTTGATTTGATCGTATCCACTCTCTTTATCAATAAGCTTAAGAACATTTTCGATGGGGTAATGAATATTTTGGAATTGGAAGTCAGGCTTCTTGTTGGGTCCAAGTATGTTGTCTACCAGTGAAGTCAGTCTATCCGTCTGCTTGATAATAATATCTGTATACTCCTTGAGATCGAATTCTTTCAGCTTATTTCGTAGCAATTGAGCAGAGCCTCTTATCCCACTCAAGGGATTCTTTATTTCGTGCGCTAGTCCTCTAACAAAATCTTGAGAAATCTGTTGATTTGTCCTCATTCTGTATCTTTCTATCAATTCCGAAGAAGCCTCTTTGTTGACTATTTCAAGTAGAAGCCCATTTTCTTCAAGAGTATTCAAAGGATGCACAACGTACGTACAAAGGACTTTATTCCCTTTTTTTAAATTTAAGATAGCATCTGTTTTAGTGAAACTTCTTTTTTCATTTATTGAATCTTCAAAGCTCTGAAGGCTTTCGGGCTCCTCAAAAAAAAGCTGATCTATTTTCTGGCCAAAGGAAGCCTTTTCGGTAGTGTCTAGAATATTTGATGCAGAGGGATTAATGAAAATAACCCTTAAAGAAGAGTCTAATATAACGATACCGGTATTGAGTTCTGAGAGGAGAGATTTAACCAATTTTATACTAAAACATAACCGGAGAATTAATCTCCGGTTACATTACTTTAGTTAATTATGAAGTTAAAGTGCCTACTATGTGCGCAACAATTTTGTATGGATCGGCATTAGAAGCAGGTCTTCTATCTTCTAAGTAACCATTCCAGTCGTGTTCAACTGTATAGATAGGAATCCTTATGCTAGCTCCTCTATCACTTACTCCAAATGAGAAAGTATCTATACTTTGAGTTTCGTGAAGACCGGTTAGGCGCATGTCATTATCAGATCCATAAAGGGATATACCTTCTTTATGAACCTTACCTAATTTTTCACACATACCGCTAAAGAGCTCTTCAGATCCTGCAGTTCTCATTTCCTCGTTTGAGAAATTTGTGTGCATACCAGAACCGTTCCAATCACCTGTTTTAGGTTTAGGGTGTATATTTACTGATACGCCGAATTCTTCTGCAACTTTGTAGAGAAGATATCTGCTAACCCAAAGATCATCTGCAGCTTTAATGCCTTTACCGAAACATTGATATTCCCATTGACCTAGGGCAACCTCAGCATTAGTTCCAGTAAGCTCAATGCCGGCATCGAGGCAAGCGTCTAAATGAGCATCACTTATTTCTCTACCTTTAACGTTACTTGCTCCAACCGCACAATAATATTCTCCTTGTGGTCGTTCAGGTGTTCCATCTTCCCATCCCAAGATAGTTCCATCTGGATTTGTTAAAAAGTACTCTTGTTCGAAGCCAAACCACCATTCATCACTAACAACTGCTTCTGCAGCAGCTCTAAAATTAGATGGATGCGTCTCATGCTCACCAGTTTCAACCTGACAAAGAACCAAAGATCCTTCGTTGGTTGGATTTTCATATTGTTGTACTGGTAGAAGCAAACAATCCGAGCTTCCGCCTTCTGCTTGCAGTGTGGAAGAACCATCGAAGGACCACGCAGGAGGTTCACCATCTGTGACCTTTACTTTACTTCTCAAGTTGGCTTCAGGCTCATATCCGTCAAGCCAAATATATTCATATTTTGTCATTACTTTCTCCTTACATAATTAAAAGTTGAAGAATATTATCATGCAAAATTAGATAAAAGAACAAATTTTGTGCAAAATTATTGTAAGTTTGAGCTTAAAAGTAACTATTTTGTGCAAAAGCACTATATCAGTGCATTTTCTATAATTCCCAAACCGTGGTTTTGAGTATGATTTAGGAATTCTTCGAGAAAGAAATTCCATTGAAATTTTTCATCTTTACTCAGCATATTTCTATTTGGATATCTATTTCTCAGCCAGAATTGCTTCTTTCCGTTAAACTTTCTTACTTCTGCTAATTTTGCATCATGGTATAAATAGATTTCTATTTCAGTATTCTGAAGTATTTCTAATGATTTAGTTTTTTTAATTTCTATCACAGATGTATGATTAGAAAGATTTCTGCAGAAAATATTTATTTCTTGATTCTCAATACCTTCAGGAATCAGGTAATTTATTTTTTTATCAACCTTACTTGAAGGAAAGAACTTTATAAGTTTTTGATAATTTCTTTCATAGAGTCTTATCAACTCATTCAGGCTTCTCTTACTTTGGTCTATTTTGATAGATTTATTCCTTGTCATAAGTTGACCACAATATTAACGCAGCTACTGTTCTGAAGGGAGACCATGGTTCTGCAATTTTTTCAATTGTCAAATAATCAGGTCTTTCTTGCATACCTTTCAATCTTTGTATTGCAACAATGAGACCTAAATCTGATGAAGGCCAAGCATCTATTCTCTTCAAGCAAGCCATTAAATAACATTGAGCAGTCCATTCACCTATACCCCTTATCTTTATGAGCTCACTTATAACTTCAGAGTCATCTTTTTTCGAAAGCTCATTTAAGTTTAATTCTTTTTTTTTAATCATTTCTGCAATTCCATTACAGTAATCTATTTTTTGTTTACTTAATCCAGCCTCTTTAAATTCTCTATCATCGACTTTGAGGAATTCTTCAGGCTCAAATGGAGTTACTATTTTTTTTAAACGATTGAATATCGCCTTTGCTGAAGCTACGGATAACTGCTGCTCAACAATAAGGGCTATGAGGCCTTCGAATCCAGATTTTTTACTGAAAGGTGCAATGTTGTAATTTTTTTCTTCAAGAATCCTTTTGAAAGCTGTTTCTTTTTTTGCAAGATATCTAAAACCCTCCTCTAGAGTGTTTTTGTTTAGAGTTTTAAATTTTTTCATATAAATTAGATATTATTTCTTTTCTAAAAGGTAAGAGTGACTTTCTGTCTTCGTTGTATTGAAGAATATGAACTCTCTCCCTATTCAAAAAATCATCGATAGCCTCTTTAAATCTTATATCCCTTATCCAATGGGCAGAGTATGTTTCTATAGGGCAAAAACCTCTTTTTATTTTATGTTCGCCTTGGACACCCGGATCGAATGATTTTAGTGCGTTTTCGATACAAAATTCTATACCTTGATAGTAACAAGTTTCAAAATGCAGAGAATCATATTCTTCCAAACATCCCCAGTATCTTCCATAAAGCTTCTCATCATCATAAAAATTAAAAGCGCCAGCCACAAAGTCTCCGGATTTATTCACAGCCATAACCAACATTATCGATTCTGGTATGAGCTTTATGATGCTCTCAAAAAATTCTAAATTTAGATATCCTCTCATACCTCTTTTTAGGTAAGTAACTTGATAAAACTGGTAGAAGCTTTCTAACATTGAAGAAGTTATATCTTCTCCAATGTATCTTACTAAATGAACATCCTGGTCGTGGATCTTCTGTCTCTCTTTTTTTATGTTCTTTCTTTGTCTTGATGTCATATCCTCCAGATAGTGATCAAAATTCTCATAATTATTATTGAACCAGTGATATGAATAACTTGTTCTTATGCTGAAGCCTTCTTCAGAAAAAGCGTCTAACTCATTTTGATTAGCAAGCAACACATGAGAACTTGAGAAGTTATTCTCTTGAGTAAGATCTTTCATAGCGTCACTTACAGCCTTAATCATTTCCACATTTTTGTTTTTATCAATGCTTAAAAGCCTAGGACCACTAGCGGGTGTGAATGGAATAGAACTTACTAATTTCGGATAATAATCTAGGCCGTTTCTGTAATAAGCATCAGCCCAAGACCAATCAAAAATAAATTCTCCTTGAGAGTCAGTTTTTACATACATAGGCATAGCACCTATTATTTGATTTTTATCTTCTACTGTAATGTGTAGAGGAGTCCAACCTTTGTTTGAAGCTACACACTTGGTATCTTCTAGAGATTTTAGGAAATCATATTTCAGGAATGGATATTCATTTAAATGGATCTTATTCCAATCATCTTTTGATATTTCAGCTAGCGCCTCAACAAAATCAATTATCATAGCGTTACACCTAAAATTGAACCACACAAGAAAGAGAGTCCAACTAGATTATTGTTTTTAAAAGCTTTTAAGCAATTCGTGCTGTCTTGGTCTTTTATCAGAAAACATTGATAAATAACCATGGCTGAACTTATAGAGGCAAAAAAATAAAAGCTAATATGAAAGTTTTTTAAATAGGCTATGAAAATCAATATCGTTATAGAAAGAAAATGAAGAAGAAAGAAAAAGGTTGTTACATTTTTTCCAAATGTAATTGCTGATGAATGTATGCCTAAATCTAGATCGTCTTTTTTATCGCAAAGTGCATAGGCCGTGTCATAGGCAATTATCCAGAAGAAGCAAGACAAGAATAAAGCTAAGCTTAAAATATTTATCTCACCTAGCTGGGCAGAAGAAACCATAATAATTCCCCAGGAAAAAGCTAATCCAAGAAATACTTGGGGTATAGGAAAGAATCTTTTTGAAATTGGATAAAAGGTCGCTAATCCTAATCCAAGCAATGCCATTAAGAACGTTAGAAGATTCATAAAAAGCAATAAACAAGCTGAACATAACACTAGAAAGAAGAATAAAAGAAGAGCTTCATTGGGTGATATTTCTCCTGCCGCAATTGGTCTTTCTTTTGTTCTTTCTACATTTCCATCGAAGTCTCTGTCGAAGAAATCATTGATGACACATCCTGCGGAGCGCATAAGAATAGTTCCAATTATAAATAAGCTCATCAAAAAATAATTAGGGTTACCATCAGTAAGGAGATAAAACGACATAAGAGTCGGCCAAAGTAACAGAGCAGATCCAATTGGTTTATCTGCTCTCATCAGCCTTAAAAAACTAGAAAGTTTTGTTTTACTATTCATTGTTATTTTCTGCTTTAACAGAAGGTTGTTACTTTAGTCTAAGTTGATTACAAAGTTGAGTTAGAATGTGATTTTTTGAATAAGGAGTATGCATTGAAAAAATGGGAATGTATTGTTTGTGGACTAATCTATGATGAAGAAGAAGGTTGGCCCGATGATGGTATAGAGCCAGGTACAAAATGGGAAGATGTGCCTGAAGATTGGGTATGCCCTGATTGCGGAGTAGGTAAAGAAGACTTCGAAATGGTAGAAATTGATTAAGACATGAATTTAACTTCAAGAATTATTCTGGCTATGGTTCTCGCAATGGCGGGAGGTATTTTTCTTAAATTCATAAATGACTCAGGGTATCTGGGTGATTTAGGTCAGTTAATTCTTTTAGATTTTTTTACCGAGGGAATTTTGGATGTAGTTGGTCAGATATTCATAGCTTCTCTAAGGTTAGTGATTGTACCTTTGGTATTCTTTTCTTTAGTTTGTGGTGTAGTTTCAATATCTTCCTCCTCAAGGCTTGGAACTATCAGCTTAAAAACACTTTCCTTATATCTTTTGACTACTGCTATTGCTATCTCAGTAGCTCTCACCTTTGCTTTAATATTCAAGCCGGGTGTAGGAATAGACCTAGCTTTACCTACAGCATTTGAAGCAGCTGAAGCTCCGTCTCTCAAGCAGGTTTTGATTGATATATTTCCAACAAATCCAATTGCCGCTATGGCAGAAGGAAATATGCTGCAAATAATAGTTTTTTCAATCTTATTTGGAATAGCTCTAAAAAGTTTAGGAGAGGCTGGAAGTTCCTTGAAGAATTCTTTTGAAGTAATCAATAATGTAATCCTTAGTCTTGTGAGAATGCTCATCGAACTTGCGCCTTATGGAATATTCGCGCTATTGTTCTCTTTATTTGCCGTTCAAGGCTTCGGGATGATTGGTGATTTGGCAAAATATTTCTTCTTACTAGTTTTTGTTCTTTTGTTCCATGGATTCGTAACATACGGAAGTCTTTTAACTCTAATTGGCCGTTTAAATCCAGTTCAGTTCTTCTTGAAAGTTAGATCACTTGCAGTATTCGCATTCAGTACCTCTTCAAGCAGCGCAACCATGCCGGTAACACTTGAAACTGTCAAAAATAAGCTTGGAGTCAATCCATCTGTAGGGTCATTTACAGTGCCATTAGGTGCTACGATAAATATGGATGGGACAGCAATAATGCAAGGAGTTGCAACCGTGTTTATCTCACAGGCATACAATATAGATTTATCTTTGGTTGATTATTTAATGGTCATATTAACTGCAACCTTGGCATCCATAGGAACTGCTGGCGTCCCTGGCGTAGGACTCATTATGCTGGCAATGGTCTTACAACAAGTAGGTTTGCCGGTTGAGGGTATAGCTCTAATTATTGGTGTAGACAGGTTATTGGATATGACTAGAACAGCCGTAAATGTATGTGGCGATGCTATGGTTTCTTGTCTAGTGGCAAAGTCAGAAAATGAATTCGAGATTAGTACTTTTCATTCAGAAAATTAATATTTTAATTAAGGCTCTATTCCGTTAGACTTTCGCGCTATTATTAGGAATACCACCTTTTTTGAGGAGAAAAAATGTTAGAGAGTTATCTTGCAATACCACCATTATTAGGTGTCTTGGGTTTATTAGTAGCTTTGGGGATATATATCGTAGTTACTAGATTTTCTGAAGGCGATGACAACGTAAAGAAAATAGGTGATCAAATCCATCTTGGTGCAATGACCTTTATGAAAACAGAATATACCTATCTTAGTATCTTCGCTTTAGTAGTAATAGTTCTAGTTTGGTTTTCTCTGGGAGAGGGAACTGCGATAGCTGTTTTAGCTGGAGCATTATCATCTTCAATAGCAGGATGGATTGGTATGTATTCAGCCACAAAAGCCAATGTTAGAACCGCTACTGCTGCTTCAGAATCAGGTGCAGAATCAGCCTTATCAGTAGCATTTTATGGCGGCTCAATCATGGGATTGTGTGTTGCCTCTTTAGGTCTAATTGGACTCGGAACTTTATTTTATATTCTAAGTGGAGACGCGCATTCAATAGAAGGATTTGCCATGGGTGCTTCAATCGTAGCCCTTTTTTCGAGAGTAGGTGGAGGTATCTATACTAAAAGTGCTGATGTTGGAGCAGATTTAGTTGGGAAGGTTGAAGCTGGAATTCCTGAAGATGATCCCCGAAATCCAGGTGTTATCGCTGATAATGTTGGAGATAATGTGGGTGACATTGCTGGAATGGGTTCTGATATTTTTGAATCTTACTGCGGTTCAATGGTGGCATGCATAGCAATTGCATCGACTTATCTAATCACCACTGAATTTTCTCAAGCACAAAAAGAAGGAATGATGTTCCTTCCTTTAGCTCTGGCTTCCATAGGTCTCCTTGCATCTATTCTAGGCATTGTAATAGTTAGACTTTTCTCAAAATCTTCGCCAGCAAATGCCATGAGATGGGGGACAATGGGAGCTCCTCTGATTTTTATAATTGCAGCTTATTTTTTAACTAGTTTTCTTGTAGGAAATAATGGTTTTGATGTTTGGTTGGCTGTAGTTTGTGGTTCCGTGGGCGGTATAGCTATAGGTCTCATAACAGAGTATTACACAGGCTCTAGCCCTGTAGTAAAAATAGCTGAATCTGGTCAAACAGGCTCAGCTACAGTCATGATTACTGGACTTTCGGTTGGAATGCAGTCTGTGGTTCTCCCCATAGGTTGTATTATCTTAATTATTTATATTTCTACTCAACTTACTGGACTCTATGGAGTTGGAATAGCCGCGGTAGGTATGTTATCCACTGTCGGAATTACCATGGCTATTGATGCTTACGGTCCTGTTGCAGACAACGCAGGTGGTATTGCAGAGATGGCCGGTATGCCATCTGAAACAAGAGTTATAACTGATGAGCTTGATGAACAGGGCAATACTACAGCCGCTATAGGTAAGGGCTTTGCAATTGGTGCTGCAGCTTTAGCAGCGCTTGCAATCATTTCTGCTTTTGTGTCTACAGTATCAGCAAATAGATCTGAGCCTCTTGAGCTTCTTCTTTCTAATCCTCTTGTTCTAATAGGAATTTTCATTGGAGGAGCTATACCTTTCTTAATAGCATCTATCACCATGACAGCAGTAGGTGATGCAGCCTTTGAAATGATCAATGAAATCAGAAGACAATTCAGAGAAATACCGGGTCTTTTAGAAGGTAATGCAGAACCAGATACAGCTAAATGTGTTGATATTGCTACCGCTGCAGCCTTGAAGAAAATGCTTTTGCCTGGAATTATTGCTGTATCGGCACCACCACTTGTGGGCTTAGGTATTGGTGCGGAAGCTTTAGGAGGAATGCTGGCCGGCGGACTTCTTGTTTGCGTTCTAATGGCACTTTTTATGGCTAATGCAGGAGGCGCTTGGGACAATGCCAAAAAGTACATTGAAAAAGGAAATTTAGGAGGTAAGGGTACAGATACTCACTCAGCTGCTGTAGTGGGCGATACAGTGGGTGATCCTTTTAAGGATACTTCTGGACCTTCCATGAATATCTTAATAAATGTCATGGCAATTGTGAGTCTAGTTATTGCTCCTTTGCTCTAAGAAATAAAATCTTTTTGCATAGTTTTGTGAGGTATGCCTGTATCAGATTGATACGTGCCTATTTCAAAATATCCTAAAGCTAGGTAAAAATTTATAGCATTTTCTCTGGCATTAAGGATCATTTTAGTTGCTCCATTGGATACAGCATATTCTTCTAAACTTTTAACTATTTCAGTCCCCAGCCCTTGTCTTTTAAAACTATCATCTACAGCCATATAGCGAATTTGTGCTTCTTTATCAGAGTTAAAATGAACTCTTCCAGATGCTATTACATTATTTTCATCATCCACGCCCATCAAGTGATGGCTTTGATCCTCTAATTCGTCAGATAGAGAATCTTTAGACATACCTAGAGGCTTACGAAGTAATTCCCATCTAAATAAGAGATACTTTTCCCATTCTTCTGAAGTTTTAGGAGATCTAATAATGTAATTAGGCATTTTTAAAAATAAAATTTTACAATAACGACTGTGAGAAAGCAGGACAATATCTTTGAAAAAGGGAATTTAGGTGATTTACCTTTCACTTTCAATGACGAAGTAGCTGAAGTTTTTGAAGATATGATCGATAGATCAGTTCCAGGCTATAAAACAAGCTTGAAACTGATCACTCTCTTTTCAAAACAATACTATAAAGACAATACTAATTGCTATGATATTGGTTGTTCACTAGGAGCATCTTCTTTATCTATTCTTCGAGGAGCTAAATCGGCAAAAGTAATAGCAATAGATAATTCTGAAGCGATGATAAATGCTTGCATTGATGGTCATAAGGAACTCATTTCTCAGGATAAAATCTTATTTGTGAAAGAAAATGTGTGCGATGCTAAGTTAGAAAATGCTTCTATTATTGTAATTAATTATGTAGTCCAATTTCTTGCAATACATGAGCGCGATAAACTCATAAAAAAGGCTTATGATGCTTTAGTTCAAGGAGGGGTTCTAATAATCTCTGAAAAAATCCACTTCAAAAATCCATATGAAGCGAATAGACTTTTTAAATTGCATCATCAGTTCAAACTAGCAAATGGATATTCGGAGTTAGAGATTGCAAGTAAGCGCGATTCCTTAGAAGGAGTGCTTCTTACAGAAACACAGGAGGATCATACTCAAAGAGCTATAAGAGCAGGTTTTACTAGAGTTGAGAAGGTTCTCTCAAATCTCAATTTTGTAACTTATAGGTTTGAGAAATAAAAGTGTTCATCACTAGAGAAGTCGACTCCCTTTCTTCCCCCTATCTATCTAATCCCTTTGGCGGTAAGAGCGATAAACGGAAACAAATTTGGTTAGATATTCTTGATAAATTACCTAAGCCAAATAATCCAAAAGTAGATTTTTTAGAACAAGTAAGAGTTAATTTTGAATATGAAGAATCAGATCAACTAAGAAGTCTGCTTATGGAATTGAAACCATGGAGAAAGGGGCCATTCCAAATTAATGATATAAGTATAGACAGTGAATGGCTTTCTAATGAGAAATGGGAACGGTTTAAAGAGCTCAATGTTAGTTTAGATGGAAAAAATATTCTTGATGTTGGATCTGGCAATGGTTACTACGCATTTAGAATGTTAGGTGAGGGAGCAAGTAAAATTCTTTGTTTAGAGCCAAACCTCATGCATGTCTCTCAATTTTTGGCTATCAACAAGATGATGTCTTCCGAAAGTATTAGGATGGTGCCAGAGCGTCTGGAAGATATGGCACTCAAGACTACTACATTTGATATTGTCTTTAGTATGGGTCTTTTATATCACCAAAGAAATCCTAGTAAGCACATAAACGATTTAAAGGAGATGGTCAAAGAAGGAGGTAAACTAATTATAGAAACAATTATTTTGCCAGATGAGTGTGGACTCTTTCTTGAACCAGATTTAAGTAGATATGCATCTATGCCAAATGTCCATTTCGTGCATAGTGACATAGGTTGCAAAACTTTATTCGAGGAGAGCAAACTTTTTTTAAGAAATGAATCTTTAGCGATTAAAACCACTAATCAAGAACAGAGAAAGACCAAGTGGATGCCATTCAAATCATTTGAGTCCGCCTTAAACCCAAAAAATAATAATGAAACTATTGAAGGTTATCCTGCTCCCAAAAGAAAGTTTTATGTTTTAGAGAAGTAATTTAAGACTCTGAATAATCAACCCTGTTACTTATCCATCTTTTTACAAGTATTTTGGCAAATTCCTTCTCGTTTTTACCAAGTTCTAAAGCCTCAGTTTGAGCCTCAACTAACAACTCTGAATCCCTGATAGGATTTGCTATCTTTAAATCCATTAGACCTGATTGCCTAATACCGTATATATCTCCTGCTCCTCGCAACTCCAAGTCCTTTTCAGCAATTTTGAACCCATCATTAGTAAGTTCCATAGTTTTTATTCTCTCTTCAGCCATCCCAGATAAAGGTTCCTTATATAACAGTAGGCAATGAGAGTCTGTATTGGCTTTACGACCTACACGACCTCTAAGTTGATGAAGCTGAGAAAGCCCTAATCTCTCAGGATTTTCTATAATCATTAGGGTAGCTTCTGGAACATCTACTCCAACTTCAATTACGGTTGTGCATACTAGCAACTGAATATCACCTTCTCTAAATTTTTTTATTACAGTGTCTTTATCTTCTTTTTTTAATCTTCCATGAACTAATCCCACTTTAAGTTTAGGAAGTGAATTTGATATTTCTTTAAATAATTCTTCTGCAGATTGCGCTTCTAGTTCATCTGAATCCTCTATGAGAGTGCATACCCAATAGGCTCTTTTTCCAGTAAGACAAACCTCTTCTACCCTTTTTATAACTCGGTCTCTTAAAGAATCTGGTCGTGATGAAGTCTGAACAGGATTTCTTCCGGGAGGTAACTCATCTATTACAGATGTTTCTAAAGAACCATAGACAGTCATTGCAAGTGTTCTTGGTATTGGAGTCGCTGTCATAATTAATTGATGAGGACTAGAGTTTTGTTTTCCTCCTTTTTCCAGCATTGAAAATCTTTGATGAACACCAAATCTATGTTGCTCATCTATTATAGTAAGACCTAAACGTTTAAACTCTACCCCTGATTGAAAAATAGCATGAGTGCCAATTAATATATCAATCTCTCCTAATGAAAGTTCTTTAACTATTAATTTTCTCTCTTTTGCTTTTGTAGAACCTGTAAGCAATTCGGTTTTCAAGCCCAATTCATTAAACCACGCCTGAAATGAATTGAAGTGTTGCTCTGCTAGTATTTCAGTAGGACAAAGCAAGGCAGTTTGCCACTTATTTGAATAAGCATGTAATGCTGATAGGGCTGCAATAAGGGTCTTGCCTGAACCTACATCACCTTGAAGTAGTCTTCTCATTGGCTTTACATCAGTCAAATCATTTCTGATTTCTTCCCAAGATCTTTTTTGAGCATTAGTTAGATCAAAAGGTAAGGTATCTAAAAAACGGTTTTCTTCTTCTGATTCATTTCCCATTGAAGGACCTGTTCTTCCTTCAAGCTCATTTTTTAATATACCAGCACATAACATATGAGCTATCAATTCCTCTTTAATGAGTGACTTCTGAGCTGGATGTTTACCTTCGATCAACTCCTCAATATCTGTATTGACAGGTGGTTTGTGCAGGAATTTCAGTGTTTCTAAAAGATTACCAAATTCAGAATAATTACCGGTATTCAGATTTTCTTTGAGTAAATTGTGTTCTTCACAAAATCTAAGACTGTCTTCGATAATTTTTTTTAACTTGTTCTGTTGCAGACCTGAAGTAGTTGGATAAATAGGAGTAAGATTTTCTTCGATTTCTATTTCAACATCCTTTTCAAAAACTTGATATTGAGGATGAATCATCTGTTTACCATTAGGTCCAGGTGTAATGTTGCCGTAACAGCGAATCATCTTGCCTTCTTCTAAAGCTTTGTGTTGTGCCATGGCAAAATTAAACATCCTCATTGTTAATTTTCCTGTTCCATCATAGATCTCTGTAAAAAGCATACGCCTGCCCCTAAATACTACTGAAGATTTCATTATTTCGCCTTCAATGAGCACTGGTGCTTGATAATTTGCTTCTCCAATCGGTGTTATGAAACTTCTGTCTTCATACCGAAAGGGAAGATGCATTACGGCATCAGGAATTGTGAAAATACCAAGATTATTAAGGAGGGAAGCACTTTTAGGACCAACTCCTTTTAGACTTTGTATTGATTGAAGATCTTGAGATTCTTCAGTCATAGAGATTATAAGTTCTTCGTTAAGATGGCTTCTACTTCAATAGATGAGTCTAAAGGCAATTTGGCAACCTGCAGAGCAGCTCTTGCAGGAAATGGCTCATCAAACAATTCTTTCATTATGTCATTTACCAAACCAAATAAACCAAGATCTTGAAGGGACACATTAAGCTTCACAATATGATCGAAGCTAAGGTCTACTTCCTCACAGAGGGCAGCTATATTTTTAAAAACCTGACGTATTTGGTTCTCTTCTCCAGTAACTAATTCCATTGTTTCAGGATCAAGCGGAATTTGACCTGACAAAAAAATCAATGTGTCGGTTTCTATTCCTTGCGAATATGGGCCAATAGCAGCAGGAGCTTTGTGAGTATTTATTTTCTTTTTCATATTTAATGTAAAGCTTTTGCTCCTCTCATCTCATGATCATGTATTCTTGTGACAGAGGATAGACTTTTGAGTGTTCTTATTTTTCTTAAAATTTTTGATAAATGAAGTCTATCAGAAACTTCTAATGCCAAAACAAATTCATGCATTCCTGTATTTATATCTGTTGTTCGAATGGAGCTAATGTTTGTGTCTTGGTCAGTTATCACCGAGGCAAGGTTTGCAAGAAGACCAGGTTCATCTTGAGCAATTACTTTTATCTCAGCCGTAAAAATCCTACCGGATGGCTTTCCCCAGTTAACAGGAAAACATTGTTGAGGATCTTCTCTGACAGATAATATATTTTTACATCTCTCTTGATGCACTACTAATCCTCTCTCTGCCGTAAAATGGCCTATAACTGCATCACCGGGTATGGGTTTACAGCATGGTGCATAATTAACAATAAGGCCTTCAGATCCAGTAATCTCTAGGGGTACTAAATCATTCTGTTGTATTTTGTCGCTCTTTTTTAAAAAACCTATCATTTGTTGAGCAACGATATTACCTACTCTTTGACCTAAACCTATTTCTTCTAACAGCCTGTTTAGACTTCTTACTCCAATGTTACTAAGAAACTTTTTCAGATCATTTTTTTCAATTTCTCTAAGCTTTATATTCATATTCCCCAGAGATTGATCCAAAAGTTTTTTACCAAATTTCCTTGCTTCGGATGTCTTTAGATTACTCAGATAATGTCTAATGCTGTTTCTTGCTCTGGGTGTAACAGCAAAATTTAGCCAAGCTGGAGATGTTTGAGGTACTTTTTCTGTAAGTATCTCAATGGTTTGGCCACTTTCTAGGGGTACACTGAGTGGGGCTAATCTTTTGTTAATTCTACATGCTCTACAGTGATGACCAATGTCTGTATGAACAGCGTATGCAAAATCTATGGGAGTAGACCCTCCAGACATCTCAATTATTTCACCCCTAGGTGTAAATACGTAGATCTCATCAGGAAAAATATCAGTTTTAACTGATTCGATAAATTCCTCGGTAGACTCATAGTTCTCTCTCATTTCCAACAGGCCAGCCACCCATCTCCTTGCTTTAATTTGAGGACTTGTATCAGATTGATTGCCAGATTTATATAGCCAATGAGAGGCGATACCATTTTCAGCCATATCATTCATCTCTTGAGTTTTTATCTGTACTTCAACCGGGAAACCTTTTAGACCAACAACTCCTGTATGTAAAGATTGATATCCGTTAGATTTAGGAATGGCAATGTAGTCTTTAAATCTACCCTCGACGGGCTTGTAGAGACTGTGAATGTGTCCAATAGTCCTGTAGCAGTTTTCTGGTGTATCAACGATAATTTTTATGGCATATACATCCATTATCTCCTCAAAAGATCTATGTCTTTGTTTCATCTTTCTATAGATACTGTAGATATGTTTTTCTCTACCTTCTACGACTGCTGGAATTCCTTGATCCAGAAGTTTTTTATTTAATTCTTTTTGAATTTTATTTAAGGTTCTTTTTTGGCCACCTCTGTTTTTCTTTACAGCCGCTGTAAGTCTCTCGTACCTTTTGGGATACATCACTTTAAAGGCTAAATCTTCAAGTTCCCTGTATACATTATTCATTCCAATCCGATGAGCTATAGGTGCATAGATTTCTAATGTTTCCTTGGCTATTTTCACCTGCTTATCACGATCCAGATACATGAGCGTTCTCATGTTATGAAGTCGATCGGCAAGTTTAACTACAATAACTCTGATATCTTTCGACATTGCCAAAACCATTTTTTGAAGATTTTCTGCTTGAGCCTCTGTTCTACTTGTTATAGATAATTGATCTAATTTACTTACGCCGTCTACAAGTTCAGCCACCTCTTTATTGAAGTTCTTCTCAATAATGCTCTTTGGTATTCCTGTATCCTCGATGACATCATGAAGCATAGCTGCAGATAGGCTATCTTCATCCATTCTGAACGTGCTCAAGATTGAAGCTACTGCGATCGGATGTGTTACGTAAGGATCGCCACTTGACCTATATTGCCCAGAATGAGCTTCGCAAGCAAATTTATAGGCTCTATTTACTTGTTTAACTTTTTGCGGATCAAGGTAGTCCGAAAGTTTCTTTGATAAGGCTCCTATTGATTCCATAACGTTTCAAATCAGAGACAAAGTATCTCTGTTTTTTACCGTTAAAGCGAATATTTTGTTATTTTTATGACTGAGGTAAGTCTTCAGCAGAAAGTTCCTCGGAAAATTCTTGTTCAAGATCAGCAATATCAACCTTTAAATCGTTGATATTATCTGTAGTTACTGTCCCTGCTTCAATTTCTCTCAGGGCCATAACGGTGGGCTTATCGTCCTCCCACTCAAGAGTAGGTCTTCTACCGCCAGTTGCAAGTTGTCTTGCTCTCTTTGCTGCAAGTATGATTAATTCATATCTAGTTGATACCTTTTCTAAAGCTTCTTCTACTGTGATTCTAGCCATGATTAATGATCCTTGTTATTTAAGAGGTGAGCATTCTAAAGCAATGTAGCTTTTCAATCTAGTAGTTGATCTAAAGAAATTTTAACTGCTGATTTTCTTTCTTGAGTGAGATCTTTCCCAGTAAACATAAGTGTTTTTAAATCTTGTAGAGCTTCATTAAATTCGTTATTTACAATAATGCTATCGAAATTTTTTCCATCCAATACCTCTTTTTTTGCTTCTTTTAATCTAGATTTTATTACTTCGGTGCTGTCTTGATCTCTATTTTGTAACCTTTTCTCTAAATCTTCATAACAGGGAGGAATTATGAATATTGTTATTGCATCCGGAAATGTTTGCTTCACTTGTAGAGCACCCTGTATGTCTAGCTCTAATATGACGTCTTCTTTTTTTTCTAATGTAGATAAAACCCAATCTCTAGGTGTCCCATATAGGTTTCCAAAAACCTCTGCATACTCTAGAAATTCCTCATTTTTAACTTTTCTGTCAAACTCCTTTTTAGAAATGAAGAAATATGAGACTCCATCTATCTCTTTCGGTCTTTTACTTCTAGTAGTGCATGATATTCCAAGCTTACATGATGAAGCTCTTTCATCTTCTAATGCTGACTTTATAAGTGATGTTTTGCCCGTGCCAGAAGGTGCAGAAATTACAAATAATTTGCCCATAATTAAAAAAAGTTTATTGTAGGTGAAATATATTTAAAATAATTAAGTTTTTAGATTAAATGTCGACTAAGGAAACTAAATTTTTTGATTTGGCGATGAAGTCAGATTCTCTTCTCTTGGGTGATTTCACATTAAAATCTGGTAAACAAAGCCCTTACTTCTTCAACATAGGATCATTTTTTAACACAGGTTTAATTAATCAACTTTCTGATTTGTATAGTGAGCTCATTTTGGAAAGTGATTTTACCTTTGATGTAATTTTTGGACCTGCTTATAAAGGTATCCCTTTAGCATCGGTTGTCTCAGCTTCTTTGTCTAGCAAAACTAATAAGTCTATTCCATTTGCTTTTGATCGAAAGGAAGAAAAGAAACATGGTGAAGGTGGCAATATTGTCGGCGTATTGAAAGGTAAGAAAGTGTTAGTTATTGATGATGTTTTAACAGCTGGTACTGCTTTAAAAGAGTCTATAGGCTTCATCGAGGCAGAAGGGGGAGCTCTTTCAGCCTGTGTAGTTGCATTGGATAGAGAGGAGAGAGTTGATGGGAGTATTGCTAGAGATGTTATTAAGGAAGAACATGGTATTGAGATATTTTCTCTAGCTCGCATTTCAACTTTAGTTGATTATCTGGATTCCCTTGGAAAAGAGCATGATGCTGAGATAATAAGAAATCATATATCTAATTTTTAATGTTTACCGGTATTGTCCAAAAAATAGGTTCTGTTGAAGTAAAGGAATTAACCGAAGCAGGAATTTCACTTAAAGTTCAAGTCGACAAAGCTTTTCTTGAAGGTATTGAAGTAGGCGCCAGTATTGCTGTCAACGGTGTTTGTTTGACCGTTGTTACATTTGATGAGTCGAGCGTTTCTTTTGATGTTATTCCTGAAACTTTAAGGGTCACCAACCTCGAAGAAGTATCTGTGAATGCTAATGTTAATCTTGAAAGGTCTCTGAAATTTGGAGATGAAGTAGGCGGTCATATTCTCTCGGGTCATATTTCCTGTAAAGCGCCCGGAGAGCTTGTCAAGACAGAAAGTGAGACTGAACTCGTAATTAAATGTCCAGATGAATGGATAAATTATATCCTTCTAAAAGGTTATGTATCGATAAATGGGGCGAGTTTAACTGTTGCAAAAAAATCTGATGAAAGCTTCTCTGTTTTTTTAATTCCGGAAACACTTCATGCCACAAATTTATCGGAAGTAGAATCGGGAGACTTATTGAATATAGAGATTGATCAAGCAACTTATGCGGCTGTGAAGGCCGCTGAGTCAAAAATAGAACAAAATTAAAAGTTATTAAGCTAGATTTTCTTTTACAATCCTGCTTACTAACCCCATATCTGCATTTCCTTTTATTTTAGACTTTAATGCTCCCATGACTTTTCCAATATCAGCAGGTTCACTGGCTTCAGTAGCTGAAATCGCTTCAGTGACCAATTCCCTAATTTCTTCTTCGCCGAGTTGCTCGGGAAGGAAGTCCTGAAGTATTGAAATTTCTTTCTCTTCTTTTTCAGCAAGCTCTGTTCTTCCTGCATCTGCAAACTGAGAAATCGACTCTTTTCTTTGTTTGATCATTCTTTGAAGAATTCTTAATGCATCTTCATCAGTCAATACAATCTTTTTATCGATTTCTTCTTTTTTGAATTCAGATATAGCCAACCTGAGAGTTAAAGTCCTCTCTTTATTTCTTTCCTTCATTGAAGTTTTAACATTCTCTTCAATGAGATTTATGATGGGACTTGCCATAGGGGCGTGTTTAGAACCTAGGAGGTCTTCCTAGTCTATTTTTTCTTTGATTTTTTTGTTCTCTTTTAACGGCAGCAGCTTTCTTTCTTTTCAGGACAGAAGTAGGTTTCTCATAGAATTCCCTTTTTCTAACCTCAGGAATGATACCTGCTTTTTCACAAGCTCTTTTGAACTTCCTGAGCCCTACATCAAAAGATTCATTTGGTCTTATTTTTACTGACGGCATATATTATCCTTAGCGGCGGGCAATTTTATAGGACCATTTTCTATTTGGAAAGTGTTTCTTTTTTTTTTATTTCGACGAAAATATCTTTTTTTATCATGAAAATACTTGGGATAGAAACTTCTTGCGATGAAACTGGCGTAGCCATCTATGATACTTATTCTCGAAAGATAATCTCTGAACAACTATATAGCCAGGCTTCCAAGCATGCTAATTATGGAGGGGTTGTCCCTGAGCTAGCTTCTAGAGATCATCTAAAGAAATTAATACCCCTAATAAATCTTACAATTAAAGAATCTGGTTCAGATTTAAATAATATTGGAGGCATAGCATACACATCAGGTCCGGGGCTAAGAGGCCCACTTTTAATTGGAGCTTCTGTAGCTAAGTCGATAGCAATGTGCCTAGATAAGCCCTCCATTGGGATACATCATATGGAAGCTCATTTACTAATAAACTTACTTGAAGACCCAGCTCCTTCCTTTCCTTTCTTAACATTATTGATCTCAGGGGGTCATTGTCTTCTAATTAATGCCAAATCTTTGGGAGAATATGAAATTGTGGGTCAAACTATTGATGATGCTGTTGGAGAAGCATTTGATAAAGTTGCAAAGATTTTAGGCCTAGGCTACCCAGGAGGTCCAAAAATCGAGGAACTTTCAAAAGAAGGTGATCCCGATGCTTTTCAGTTTCCAAGACCCATGATTGATAAAAAGAACTGTGACTTTAGTTTCAGTGGACTAAAAACAGCTGTTTTCTATGAATACAAAAAGATACAAGAAACTTCTGATGCCTTTAAAGCAGATTTAGCTGCCTCATTTCAGGCCGCAGTAGCTGAAACACTATTGCATAAGGTAAGGATGGCGATGACGAAAACAAACTTAAATGAGTTAGTCATCGGCGGAGGAGTAGCCTCTAATACGTACATACGAGATATATTAATCAGGGGGCTAAATGATAAAAAGATATTTTTTCCACCCATCTCTAGATGCACTGATAATGGTGCTATGATTGCTTATGCTGGCAGTTTTTACCTAAAAGACGTCGAGAAAGATTTGACACTTAACATCAAACCTAGATGGCCGCTTTCAGACTTGAATGATGGATAAAGTTTTTATAAAAGGATTGGAAGTTGAAGGAATAATTGGAATATTCCAATGGGAGAGAGAGGTAAGACAACTAATCTCTGTCGATATTGAAATGGATTTTGATAACCAAAAGGCGGCTAAATCAGATTCGATTGATGATGCTCTGAATTATAAGCTTGTTGGGAAAAGGGTTACCTCATTAATAAAGAATTCAAAATTCAAACTAGTTGAGGCTATGGCTGAAAAGATTTCTTCTATTATCCTGAAGGAGTTTCCGGTGTCAAAAGTCAAAGTATCATTAAGTAAGCCTGGCGCAATGAGAGGTTCCAAATCTGTCGGAATCACAATTGTGAGACCTTAATGAAAGAAGCCTATGTGAGCATAGGAAGCAACATAGATGCTTCTAAGAACATCCAGGCTGTAAAGTCATACCTCAGCATTTTCGACGATATAAGGTATTCAAGTATATATACAACTCCCGCCGAGGGATTCGAAGGTGAAGATTTTTTGAATTGTGTTTGTAATTTTAGAACTGCAAAAAGTCCTTATGACTTAAGAAACTTACTAAAAAGAGTTGAAAGAGATATGGGCAGAACAACTTCACAAAAAGGCATGTCCAGTCGAGTTATTGATCTTGACCTAATATTGTATGGAGATTTGGTTGTGCATGATTCAGAATTGGAAATTCCCAGTGAAGACATTGAAAAATATAAATTTGTCCTTGAACCTTTAGCTGAAATTGCACCAGATAAATTTCATCCTACCTTAAAAAAGTCATACAAACAGCTTTATTCATCTCTATTTGATAAGGATAAAACTTAACCAATGTTCAGTACAAAGCTATAAGTCCCTCATCTTTCAGTGTTGGAAGAAGAAAGGAATGAGTTTCTAAGGTATTTAAAAACTACTGAACCTGGATACTCAATTTGGCATCCAGGTTTTCTTAAAATCTTATATAGGAAATGTAATCAGATTTGAGAAAAATGAGTGTGTGTAATTTCCCAACTTCCGTTCTCTTTCACCAAGACCATTGTTGCGTTATCCATTGAAGGAGGCGACAGTTCACCCTCGCTAGGAATGAAGTCGAACCTTCTAATAAAATGAGCAACTGCAACATCGCCAAAAATCTTTACTTTGGGAGAAATTATTGTCTGCATAATTTTCCATCCAGAGTCTCTTTTTAGGGTCGCAGCTCTCCTCTCATTCTGAATCATTAAATTATCCTTTTGATCCGGCCATACATAAGATCCAGCAATCATTACCCTGTCGTCACGGATTAGTTTTGCTTGTTCATTGAGATCTCCTTCAAGTGATGCCCAAGTTTTAATTACTTCAATTACTTCATCTTCTTCAGCACTGAAAAGTGAGATTGGACTTAGCAAAAAAATCATTGCTAAAAATGTAACTTTAAGTGTATTCATATTTTTCTCCTTTTTAAAATTCACGAATTAATTAATTTCCCTTAAATAGATTCTCCAAGAGCTCTAGCTCTCTCTGTGACAGACTCCTCATCTTTCTTTAAATTTTTAGCGGCCATGAATAAGGCAACAGAAGGTATTAATAAGATTAAGAGAATTAAAGCCATAGAAGTCTGCATCGCATCTCCAGGCGCATACCCTTGAAACTCATATAAATCGCTTATTCTTCCCAAAGTATATGGTCCAAGAGCCAGACCAATCATGCTCAATGTTAAAATGAAAAAAGCACCTGCCATTGCGCGCATCCTAGGAAGAACTAAATTTGTCACGGTGGTCGCCGCACAGCCAACATAGACCGAACTACCTACATGATAAATGAAGTTGAATAGTAAAGAGATATTCTTAGATTCTGAATAAATCATACCAAGACAGCCTAGGACAGTTATTAAAATTCCTCCTGCAAAAATTACATATAATCTACCACCTACATATTTTTCTCTCAGCTTATCTCCAAAATAGCCTCCACCAATAACACCTATGAAAGATCCTACAGCGGTTATTAAGCCAATAAGTGTTCCTATTTCCAATGCAGACATCCCATGGTAATTAATATAAAAAGAGGGAGTAAAAGCGGAGTAGGCGTATCCAACAAAAGGGATACAGGGAAATGAAATGAATGAGTAAAGAATCGCTTTGCTCTTAAACATCAGATTAAAAGCAACGATATCTCTTTTACTTAAACTTTGTATCCAAGTGCAAACCAAATAGGTACCTATACCCCATGCAATCCATTGCAGAAAATCTCCTGTTAGCTTGTAAAGTGAAAAGCACAATAAAAATATAATTGCACCTACAATCAAATTGATACCTAGAGATCTTATAGTATCTTTATTACCTAAAAGTGATAATGGTGTTAATCCTATGAATTCTTTGAATGTTTCTTTAAATGGCTCCTTACTGGGTTCTGTTTTGATTCCTTCACTCAAACCTCTAACCGGTTCCCTAATGAACAGGAAGGTGAATACCGATAAAATTATTCCTGGTAAACCTACGCCCATAAAAGCAGCTTGCCAACCTTTGAGCTGGAAGGGTGCCTGAGTATGATCAGGATATGCAGAATTCCAGGTGTCTAGTATTGCACCTCCTAAAAAAAGACCTATACCCGCTCCTATATAGAGACCACTTGAATATATAGAAAGAACAGTAGCCCTAACTTTTGGTGAAAAATAATCTGAGAGTAATGAATATGCAGAGGGAGTAGCGCTTGATTCGCCTATGCCTACTCCAAATCTATAGATTGATAAGCTAAGAAAGGATTTTGCAGTTCCTGAAAGAAAAGTCATAAAACTCCAAAAAGCTAAACCAATGCTAATAAGATTTTTTCTATTCCATGAATCTGCAAGCTTGCCCATAGGTATGCCTACAACTGAGTAGAAAACACCAAAGGCAGTTCCAAATAAAAATCCAATGTCACTATTTGAAATACCGAGATCTGCTTTGATGTCCTCTGCTAATATAGAGAGTATCTGTCTATCAATGAAATTAAAGATATAAACAAGCACCAGAAGGCTGAGCGCAATTTTTGCGTGATAGCCACCGACCTCAGAATTTTTTTCTTCTGACAATTTATCTCCCCTTAATACTTTAGGATTCTATTCTGGCTGTAGCATTTCCAGTAATAACGGCTACATCATTTTGATTTGTTGTTTCGATCATTAAATCAACAACCTTCTCTCCATCTTCCTCGCGTATCTCAATTATTGTTGTTTTGCCGGTGAGGGTATCTCCTGGCCATACTTGATTAGTAAATCTAACTCCATATTTTTTTAAAGCTCCATCTCCGACGTAATCAGTAAGCATAGTGCCAGTGAGTCCCATTGATAACATACCATGTGCAAAAACACTGGGATATCCTGCAACTTGAGTTGTGAATATTTCATCTGTATGAAGTGGGTTGTAGTCCCCGGATGCACCGGCATACTGAACTATTTGGGTTCTTTTAAGGTCTTCAACTAATACTGCGCTATGAGTATCACCTACTTTTATTTCATTTTCTTTAAGCATAATTTAATCCTTAACTATCAACAGCTCTTTCTGTTTGAACTCCTACGCCAGTAGCTGTTATGACTAGGTCGCCATCTTGATTTCTATACTCAGTAACACTTTCACTAAATTTTAGTTTGCCCGCTCTTTTGCTCTCTTTTTCCCAAGTATTACCTGGTTTAGTAGTAGCGGTTAGAACATCACCAGCTTTTACTGGTTTATGATATTCAAAATGCTGCTCTGCATGAAGGCCCATCGCAGCTCCGCCACCTCCGCCACTGGAATCTTTTGAGGGTTTAGCTCCACTTGGCTCTTTGCCTGAGCCAAACCATCCCTCACCACCGATTTTTGGTCTCAGAAAGTAGTCCGGATCAAATTGTGCACTTGATTGTGCGAAAGTAGGGGGTGCAATGATACCACCAAGCTCTGTTTTATTTGCATAGTCTTCGTCATGATAAATTGGGTTCGCATCACCTACGGACCTCGCAAACATCATGATATGACTGGCTTCAACCAAAAATTTATCAATAGCCATATTTCTCTCCTATAAAAAATTTTTCTCTACTAAATCCCACGCTTTATCAGATAAGTTTCTTACACCACTTGCTCTCTCAGCTGCATTTTCATGCGCTGCAGTTCCATCTCTAACTCTTCCAAGAATACCTTGAAGTATTCCGGCAAGTTTGAAAAGATTGTAAGCAGAATATAAATCCCATTCTTCAGTTAAATCTATTTCAATTTTCTCTGAATACATTTTTACATAGTCATCAATAACGGGAATACCCTGATTTTTGCAATACTCTTTGTCTGCCAGCTTAGGATTCATCGTATATTGTAAGCAGTGGTAATTAAAATCTGCACAAGGATCACCTAAAGTTGATAGTTCCCAGTCAAGTATTGCAATCACATTGGGATCATTTTTTCCTATCATTACATTGGTAAGGCTATAGTCTCCATGAACGATCCCTGTACGTTTCTCGGTAGGCAAATTATTAGGTAACCAATCAATTAGGCTATTCATTGAGTCAATGGTTTCTGTTTCTGAGTCTATATACTGTTTGGACCATCTTGATACTTGCCTGCCAACATAGTTTCCTGGTTTACCAAAACTTGATAGACCTACATGATCTGGATTCACTGAGTGCAGTTTTGCCATAGAGTCATTCATGGACTCATAAACACCTTTAGCTTCATCTTGGTTACTTTTCTCCATAGCCGGATCCCAAAGAACTCTGCCGTCTTTAAATTCCATTAGATAAAAAGCTGTTCCTATAACATCATCATCTTCACAAAGAGCATAGCTTTTTGGAACTGGAACATCTGTTTGGTTAAGTGCAGTAATCACTCTGTATTCCCGATCTACGGCATGAGCTGACTTTAATAATTTGCCGGGAGGTTTTCTTCTTAATACGTAAGACTGATTTGGTGTAATTACCTTATAAGTAGGATTGGATTGGCCGCCTTTAAATTCTTCAATTTTTATTTTCCCCTCAAATCCTTCTACATGTTCTTGCATATAGTCTTCAAGTTTAGAGACATCAAATTGATGTCTCTCAAGAACTTCCATAGTACCGGTATTCTCGTCAGCTTGATGAAGATCATTTGTCATCTCTCAATAATAAGATAGTTATAAAAATGATAAAAGAAAAAATTAGGTTAGATTACAGACCTTCCTCCATCAACTTTTATTACTTGTCCAGTGATGTACTCTGCTGATGACAGAAAGACTGCTACAGATGAAATATCTTCTGGGCAACCAATTCTGCCGAGTGGTACTTTGGTTAATCGAACTTTTTGATCTGCATCCGAAAGGTCCTCATCTTCTGGCCAGAGTATTGCACCAGGAGCAATAGCGTTTACACGAATTTCTGGTGCTAATTCTTTAGCGAGAGATTTAGTTATCCCCTCAAGTGCCGATTTCGCCCCCGAATAAAGGCTAAAATTCTTAATACCACTTGGTGCCAATGTATCTGAGATATTTATTACACAACCTTTACCTTTTTTAAGAAAAGGTAGAAGAGCTTGAGTTAGAAATAATGGCACAGTAGCGTTTGTAGCAAGAAGGTTATTCCACTCTTTCATGGAAGCTACCTCTAATGGAGTGGGGTAAAAGCTTGAAGCGTTATTGATGAGTACAGCAAGTTTATCTGTAATTTTTGAAATTCCTTCTTGAAGGCTATCTGCAGAAGATTCATCATCAAAGTTTGCTTGTAATATATGGCATGAATTTTTTCTTTTACTATTTAGCTCTTCAAAAATTTCCTCCGCTTCAGTTTTTGAAGAATTGTAATGGAAAATAATATTAAAACCTTCGTCATGGAAATGCTTGCATGTTGCTTTGCCAATTCTCTTAGCTCCTCCTGTTAAGAAAATGAATTTTTCGCTCATGTACTTCTAATATAGTTCTCTATAGCGACTAATCTATCTTCATGAAGTTTTTTTGCAATTATTTTTCCATTATTTTCCGACTTATCAATTTCTATCTTTGTAACTAGAGCAAAGATCTCTTTCCACTGATTTTCATTAAGTAAAGAATAAGTTGATACCAAAGAAGATGCCCTTTGGGCTTTCAAAAATCTTTCTGGTTTTCTAATCAAGTCACAACTTAAAAGCAGTTTAAGAAGTGGCTCAGCTTTTAATTCTTCTTTATTAAAAGTATTAATTTTTTCTGAGATAGCTGAAATCTCTGTAAATTCTTTTGGTACACCAAATGCTAGGTTAATTTCATCAAGATTCGTATTACCCGAAATTAGAACACTCCATAAGATGGAGATATCATCTTCTATCGAAGATGCTTGACTTAAATTTCTAAGATTTGGATTCATGAAGTTTATTATTTTTTCCAGTGCTCCCACCTTTTCAAGAGTAATAAAGTATTCTTCTGGATTTTGAGTTCTCAAAGCTTTCTGAGTTTCACCCCATATTCTTTCCTTACTTAACACTCCTAATTCATCAGAACTTGAAATTGCTTGCATCTGCTCGAGTGTCTTTTCTTCTATCTTAAAATCAAGATATTTTAATTTCGCATGGAATCTTGCCACTCTAAACACCCTCAAAGGATCCTCAGAAAAAGCTGATGAAACCTTCCTGAGTATTCTATTATTTAGATCTTCAAGACCTCCATAAGGATCAATAAAATTTCCTTTGCTGTCTTTAGCAATAGCATTAATTGTCAAATCCCTTCTCATCAAATCTTCCTCTAATGTGACCGAAGGATCGAAATTGAAATCAAAGCCTTTATGTCCTTTGCCTGATTTCCTCTCTAGTCTCGCAAGAGCATATTCTTCTTTGGTTTGGGGATGTATAAATACAGGAAAATCTTTTCCAACCTTTTTAAAATTTTCATCCAGAAGATCTTTCTCGGATGCGCCAACGACTACCCAATCTTTTTCAGTTACATCAAGTCCGAGCAACTCATCTCTTACTGCACCGCCAACTAAATAAGTTTCCATATTTATTTTAGCTTATCACATGAGAAGATTTGCTGATCTTCTAGACGCATTGCCGTTAATCTCCTTCCCCATGAACAGCCGGTATCAAGTGCAGTTATTCTTAATTTATTTGTTATCCCATCCAGTGCTGCCCAGTGACCAAAAAGAATATGAGTATTTTCTTTCATTATTTTTTGTTTACCTTCAAACCATGGTCTAAGGTATTTAGGAGCACCTTCAATTTTTCCTTTGTAATCCATATTCAAAGAGCCATTCTGTTCGAGAAAACGCATCCGCGTGAGAAAATTAATATTTAAACGTAAGTTATCTTCTGGTGAATTACATTCTTCAGGATGTGTAGGGACATTGCCAAAAATTGTTCTTAGAAAAATAGATGATTCTTTACCAGATAAGTTCTTGCTTAGTTCTTCTGATTTTCTTATAAGATCGTCTTTTGACCAAAATGGCGGAATTCCTGCATGCGTCATGAAATACTCTACTTCTCCTTGTTTGGTATCAATTTTTTTACTTATATGGAAGGGAAGAGTTTTTAACCAGTCAATTAGCTTATCAACATGTTTGTAGCTTAGAACATCATTAAATGTATCGTTTTCACCAATTTTCCTACCCACCTCATGTACCGCAATAAGATGAAGATCGTGATTGCCCAGAACTATATTGCAACTATTTCTGATTGAGTAAAGATAAAGAAGGCATTCCAAGGAGGACAAACCTCTATTTACCAAGTCTCCACATAACCAAAGTTGATCTCTTTCTTTGTCAAAGGAGACGATCTTGAGCAATTCTCTCAATTCCTCGAAACAACCTTGTATATCTCCAATTGCGTAATTAGACATATCAAAGAGCCATAGCAATTTTTACATAATCATCCACAGACAGGTTTTCTGCTCTGGATTTTAGATCAATGTTTAGCTCAACTAATTTATCTTCAGATACTAGTTTTTGAAGTGCTTTTCCAATCATTTTTCGTCTATGCATGAAGGCTATTCTAGTGATTATTTGTAATTTATCTGCTATTGGATCATCAAGGTTTCTACCTATAATTGGTTTAAATTTTATGAACACGCTATCTACCTTTGGCTTTGGTGAGAAACTGTCCGATTCAATGGAAAAACAATATTGTGGTTTCGTAAGATATTGAGTTATGACTGATGTCCTGCCAAAGTTTTTTGTATTATTTTTAGCAATAAGCCTTTCTCCAAATTCTTTTTGAAACATAAAGTGCATGTCTAAGAACAAATTCAAGTAACCGAAACTCCAAAGTAAGATTGAAGTAGATAGGTTATAAGGTAAATTGCCAACTACTCTTATTTTTTCCTCAGGGACTTCTTTAGGTGAAAATTTCAAGATACTGGTATTGTGTAACGTAAAATTTTTGTGACTTTCAAGTTTTTTCAGACCACCAACTAATTCTTCATCGATTTCGACTGCATCAAGTTTTCTAACAAGGTTTAATAGGGGCTCGGTTATTGCACCTCTACCGGGACCAATTTCTAAGAAATTATCACTTGGAAGCGGATTAAGATGTTGAATAGTTCGGTCTATGACTAATGGGTCTATTAAAAAATTTTGTCCAAGACTCTTTTTAGGTCTAGACATGCTTATTATTTTTGGCTCAATAGTGAAGCCATTTTAATAGCTGTTATTAAACTAGACTCATCTGCTTTTCCAGAACCAGAAATATCATATGCAGTTCCATGATCTACTGACGTTCTCACAAAAGGAAGACCCAAAGTTATATTGACTGTTTCACCAAATCCTAATGATTTGATTACTGGTAATCCCTGATCATGAAACATTGCTATGAAAGAATCTGCTTTTATTTTCTCATTCTTCTCAATAAATGCAGTATCGGCTGAAATAGGTCCCTTGAGATTTAATCCCTTTTCAATAAGCTTAGTTATTACAGGTTCAATAATCTCATTTTCTTCCTTGCCAATGTAACCTCCATCGCCGGCATGAGGATTTAAACCTAAAACTTTAATTAACGGGCTCTTAATGCCCCAGTGATTCTCAAGGGCGTTGTTAACAATTGAAATAACCTCTTCTAAGTGCTTTTGATCTATAGAAGAGGAGACTTGATTTAGAGGTATGTGTGTAGTGGCCAAAGCTATTTTCAATTTTTCATTTACTAACATCATAACAACCTTTTTTGCTCCTGAAATATTCGCTAGCTCCTCTGTATGACCAGTAAAAGAAATACCAGCTTCGTTGATAAGTTCTTTATTGATCGGGCATGTAACTACTGCTGAGAATTCTTTTTTTAAAGTTCTTTTTACTGAGTTCTTAAAAGTCTCAATGATATATTTTGCTGCTTTTATATCTGGTTTTCCCGGAGTTATATTTGTATCAATATCTGAATTAACAATCCACAATTTATCTCTTTTCAATAAGCTAACTTCTTCACCTTTGTATTCTTCAATTTCGACTCTTGTTTTGAGCATCTCAGCTCTTTCTTTAAATAAATTGATATTACCAAATATGATTGGGCAACAATTCATGGAATGAAAGTTTGAAAAGGCTTTGATGCATATATCAGGACCTATTCCGGATGGGTCTCCAGATGAGACAGCTATTTTGATCATGTACTCAGCTTTATATCAACGTAGGCTTCAGCTCTTAACTCAATTAGAGTACTTTGCAGTTCTTGTTCAAATTTCCTTTTAAAAATTATCTGATAAGCTCGATTTTTTTGCTCTTCTTGACTGACATCCTCATTTCTTCTGTCCATCACCTCTATGATATGCCAGCCAAAAGAAGATTTTACTGGTTCAGAAAGTTGACCTATCTCGGTAGCATTCAGAGTTTGCTCGAAAGCTGGATCATAGTCTCCAGGATTACTCCAGCCTAACTCTCCACCATCCATTTTTGAACCTGGATCTTCAGAAAATTGCCTCGCTAGTTGTTTGAAATCCTCTCCTTCAACTAATCTTTGATAAATACTATTGATCAGCTCCTCAGCTTGATTTTCAGTCCTAATTTCAGATGGTTGAACCAGAATGTGTCTTGCTAAAGTTTGGTCAAGGAATTTTACTGTATTTCCTCGTTTGTCAATTAATTTAAGTATATGAAATCCTGCTCCGCTTTTAAGCGGGTCTGATACTTCACCAACCTTCATGTCCAAAACTGCATCTGCAAACAAACTAGGAAGTTCAGCCGAAGATCTCCAGCCAAGAAATCCACCTTCTAAAGCATTTTGACCGGATGAGTAAGATGCAGCTAGTTTTTCAAAGTTTTCTCCGTCATTAATACGTTTTATAAGTGATTCAGCATTATTCTTTATTTCGGTAGTTTCTAATTCAGAGGAACCACTTTTTACTGCCAAGAGAATATGTTGGACATTGTATTGCTCTGCCAGTTGTGTTTTTCCTTCTTCAGAATTTATGAAATTTTCAAGCTCTTGCTCTGAGATATCTATTTTTGATCCAACTTTTCCTCTTTGAACTCTTTGAATAATTAGCTCTTTTCTAATGGTATCTCTAAAAGATTTATATGAAGTTCCTTCTCCTTCAAGCTTGATTCTAAAATCTTCTAAACTCAAGTTATTTTGAGAAGCTACTCTTGCAAGAGTTTGATTTAGTTCTGAATCACTGATTTTTATTCCCGCTCGTTCAGCTAATTGGAGTTGTATCTCTTCTATTATTAGCCTATCTAGTACCTGTTCCTCAAGCAAGTTTAAAGGCGGTAACTCCGCTTTATCACTTTTAAGCCTTACGAGAATTTCTTCAACTCTTGAATTTAGTTGAGATTCCATAATTATCCCTGAGTCAACAACTGCAACAACTCTGTCTAATAATTCAATCTTTGCAATTAAGTTAAACGAGATCAAAAAAAGACCTATTACAAAATAGATACGTTTTAATAAAGTTTTGGCAATCTTCAAGGAAATTGTTTGATTCATAGGCATTATTTTCTTCTTTTTTAATTTTCTTGCAATTATTCAAACGATCTTGACGAAACAACATCAGAGATCTGTTTACCTAATCGACCTAATTCTACTAGTTCAAAAAAGAAATAGACATTGTCTCTCTCCCTTTCCATGAAATTTAAATCTATAGAATTTAAGCTCTTATTATCGTAGGAATTCAATAGGCCATAGTAATCTTGATCTATCCACTTCCTCTTCATCAATCCTGCTTTTAAGCAGCAATTTGAGTATTGAAACCCAAAAGATAAGTCTTTTGAAGATGAAATTTCGTTATCTCTTATGACTTTACCAAATACTGTTATTTGATCTGAGATTTTCCATTGTGAGATCAATTCTACCTGATTTAATGATTGACCATCATCTTGCCATATTTTCTGAGAAGTAAGATATCTGGGTTTTTTCTTGTGCACAGATCTCAGTTGAAAATCTGTTCCTTCTTCCCACTCGTATATTAGCCCTAAATGACCTGAGATAAATTTATTCAGATCAGATGCAATTTCAAAAGAAGTTTCTAACTTTATATTTTTACCTAGATTGGCTCTTAGCTCCGAAATGAAAGGAGCTTTATCGGTTGAAAATGTTTGAGCAATATCTTCATTGTTTTCAAAGAAAGCTTTTCCAAAGGAAAAATAGATATCATAGCCAGTATCATAATCGTATACCGAATGTTCAGCTCCTATGACTATTCTGTTTCTATCAAAAAATAGATCTCGACCGCTATACCAGTTTTTATTGAAAAGGGTGTCAAAATTTAAATTTAATAACTTAGAATCAATGCTAGTTTCGAAATCTTTCTCTGAATCAACCCATATCAATTTGATTATTGGATTTAGGGCACTGAATCTATTTTTTTCTAATTTCTCAAGAAAGATTTTGTAACTTAATTCAACCCAATTATATCTATTTTCAAGTTTATTCTTTTTATTATCATGTTCAACAGATCTGCTGCCAACTTTGAATATTGTTGAGGAAAATGGATTATTTATCATCATTCCTATTGATGGCTCAACGAAACTTCTTTTTATTTCCTGCTCTCTGTTTAAGGGATTTGAAATTGAATCAAAGGTGAATTTAGAGAAATCCGATAACAATTCAAAATGAAATAAGCCAAATTCCTTTTTGTATTTAATTTCTATATTTGGCAGTGTTTCATAATCATTAGAAATTAGAGGATTCAAATTATCAAATTGATTTATTATTGCTTTAACACTTATATCTTTATTTATCCAAGAGAGCTGAAAGTTTTTTCTAAGATAATCCTTTTGCTGGCTTCCTAATATGTCATCATCCAAATCTTCAAAATAAAAGATATCACTTACATGCTCAGTATCAATTTCATATGAAAGACCAGAACTTAATTTTGAATGATTGAAAAAATTGGTTGCCCATCTTTTTGTATCTTGTGATGTTTGTTTAGAAAATTTCCTATCTTTTTCAAGATAAGAGAATGAAAACTGTCCCAAAGAATTTCTAGTTAAATATCTTCCCTCAGCTCCAATGACAGTTCCTCTTTCTTCAATAAATCTTGGTACCAGTGTCAGATCATAATTTGGCGCTAGACTAAAAAAAAATGGAATTGACAGGTCAACTCCATCTTTTCCTTGTTTTAGTGATGGAGCCAAAAAGCCAGAAAACTTCTCATCACCAACCGCAGATCTAATATAAGGAAAATAAAATATTGGGACTCTGCCAAGTTTTACCCAAATATCCTTGGAAACTACATTGCGTCTATCTTCGAGTATTACAATTTCTTCAGCACTTAAAAGCCATTCAGTATTCTCATTTTTACAACTTGTAATGGATACATTTAATAACTCTATTTTTCCTTCAGCCCTGATATTAACTATCTGAGCTTCACCAAAACCTCTTTCTTCAAATTTAAAAGAGGAGCTACTTAGGTAAAATTGTTTATTTAGAAAATCTGCTGTCATCGATTCAGCTTCTACAGATAGAGATTTTGAAAGGGCTTGAACATTACCTTTGAGTTTGATTAATTGCTTTTCTTTGTCATAGGTCGCCTCATCAGACCACAATTCAACTATGTCGGAATTAATAATGACGTTCCCTGTGAGTTTCAAGATACCATCCTCTTCTGATTCAATAATTTGTGCGCTTATAGATTTTATATCGAATTCTTGTGTCTCATCTGAACTGATGAGAGCAGAAAAAAAAGCAATCACTAGAAAGAGACCTTTGGCAGAAGAAGTGAATCGGTTAGACATTGTTTGCTTTAGAGTATTTTCAGCATAATTTGTTCCATAAACATGAAACATCTTCAAAGGATATCTTAAACATTTGCTGTAATATTATGACAGAGATGAATCATGACTTGTTAGATTGGGTTAAATCTGAGGGAGATAACCTCGGTTTTAAAGATATTACCTCTGCTGTGAAACTACGCGAACAAGCGAGCTTGAGACAGTACTTTAGAATTTTCACTGATGCAGGAACATACATTGGCGTGGTTGGTAGTCCCAATTCAGACGAAAATCAATTATTCCATACTAATGCAAAATATTTGAGATCAAATGACGTTCAGGTACCTGATGTAATAGCTCTAAATCATGAAAAAGGGTTTTTAATTGTTCAAGACTTCGGTGACTTATTATTGCAAGATCTAATAGGTAAAAATGAAGATGATTTTTTATATAAAGAAGCCCTTTCAAGTCTAATTAAAATTCAATCCTGTAAGCCAGAGCCGAATTTATCCTATATAAATATTGAAAACTTAATTGCTCAAATGCATTTGTTTGAGGAATGGTTTTTGAACGCGCTATTGAGGATAGATTTTCGTAATCAATACAATTTAATTTCAAAAGGTATTCAACACATTGCAGATGAATGTTCAAAACAGACCCGTAAGGTTTGTCATTTTGATTATGAGTTCAGAAATCTCATGCTTTTATCAAATGAAGCAATTGGTGTTCTTGATTTTCAAGACCTCTGTGTAGGTCCATACGGAATTGATTTAGTTGCCATTATTAAGGATATTGATAATCCATTGTCTAAAAAAAAATCAATAGAATATTCTGAGTTTTTTCTAGCAGAGTCACATAAAGTAAAAAATTTAAAAGAGATAAATATTGAAACTCTCCTGAGAGATATTGACTACGCAGGTTTTCAAAGACAACTTCGTATCCTTGGAACCTTATCTAGACTTCATTTGAGAGATAAAAAATCTTTTAGACTGCAGGACTTACCTCAAACACTTAGATATTTGATAAGTGGCATGGATAGGTATGATCCTTTAAAAGAATTTTCTAAATTCTTAGAAACGGTAGTTCAACCATGTCTGTTTGAAATTCTTGAGGATTTAGAATGAAAGCGTTTATGTTGGCTGCTGGATTGGGTAAAAGATTATTGCCACTCACACAAGATAAACCAAAACCACTTTTGAAGGTGGGAGGTATTCCTTTAATCCAAAGAAATCTGATGAAATTAAAGGACAGCAATATTTCTGAGGTAGTGATAAATGTGCACTATTTAGGTGAGCAAATCATTAATTTTCTCGGCGATGGGTCTGACTACGAAATGAAGATTTCTTATTCTATTGAAAAAGATTTACTGGGCACTGGAGGTGGTATTAGAAAGTCTATTCATCATTTTGAAGATCCTTTTATAGTTCTTAGCAGCGATACTTGGTCCGACTTTGATTTTAAACAACTCTCTTTAAATAAAGATAAGTTGGCACATATGATTTTAGTCCCAAATCCAAAAACTAATAGTTACGGAGATGTAAGTTTGAAAGGTGATCTAATAAGTGGAGACAAATCTGAGGAAACTTTCACCTTTTCGGGAATTTCTATTATGTCTCCAGAGATTTTTCTAAATTACTCTAAAGACCAGACGGTAAGTCATCTATGGAATGACTTTCTAAGTGTAGCAGCATCTAAAGACCTTGTTACCGGAGAAGTTTATGAGGGAAATTATGAGAACCTTAATACTATAGAGGACATCGAAAGATTAGACGGCTTACTAAGCGAAGAGTAAACTTGCACTTTAATGAACATTAAGGACTATATTATTGCACCATCCATATTGTCTGCAGATTTTGCTAGGTTAGGCGAAGAGTCTAGTAAAGTTCTTGATTGTGGCGCGGATTGGATACATTTTGATGTGATGGATAATCATTATGTTCCCAACCTTACAATAGGTCCAATGGTCTGCAAGGCCTTGAGAGAATTTGGAATCGAAGCACCAATAGATGCTCATCTTATGGTAAAGCCTGTAGATAGCCTGATAGAGAGTTTTGCTGAGGCAGGAGCTTCTTACATAACTTTTCATCCCGAAGCTTCAGATCACATCGATAGGTCAATTGAATTAATTAAAAGTTACGACTGCAAAGCAGGTTTGGTTTTAAATCCTGCATCACCGGTTGGTTTAATTGAAGAGTCTTTAGATAAGCTCGATATGGTATTACTGATGTCGGTAAATCCTGGATTTGGGGGTCAAAAATTTATTGATTCTGTTCTGAATAAGATAACGAAAGTTCGTTCATTAATTGAAAAAAATAATCTCAATACAAGACTTGAGGTGGATGGTGGAATTAATTTAGAGAACATATCCCAGATTGCTTCTGCAGGTGCTGATACATTTGTAGCAGGCTCTGCAATTTTTAATGAAAATGACTATTCTGCCGTTATCAAAAAGATGAGATCCTCTCTAGAAACAATCTAAAAGTGGACGAAAAGTACAAAATTCCAGTTTCAAGAGAAATCCTTGCTGATATGGAAACTCCATTGAGTGTTTACAGGAAACTTGCTAATTCTCCCTACACATATTTATTCGAGTCGGTTGAAGGGGGTGATAAATGGGCGCGCTATTCTCTTATTGGTTTGAGAGCAAAAAAAGTCTTCAAGATTATAAATAAAAATATTGAAGTTTTTGAAAATAATAAGTTGGTAGAAAGTTTATCGGTCGATGATCCTTTGGATTTCATTGATAAATTACAACAAAGTTACAATCTTATCGAAGATCCTAATCTTCCCAAATTTAATGGAGGTCTGGTAGGTTACTTTTCATATGATTGTATAAGGTATATTGAAGATAGATTAGCGCACTCGTCACCACCAGATACTATAGGAACACCGGATGCATTATTCATGCTTTCAGAAGAGGTGGCAGTTTTTGATAATTTAAAAAATAAGTTGCACCTAATAATCCTAATTGATGCGGAAAACCAAAAATCAGAAGCAAATAAAAGACTAGATGAACTGGAAGATAAACTTAAACAGCCCTTGCCTTTTGAAGATTTTAGCGCCCCAAAAGAGACAATTAGTGAATCTGATTTCATATCTGGATTTGGAGAAAGTGAATTTAAACATTCCGTTGAAAAGGCAAAAACATATATTGAAGAAGGAGATATTATGCAAGTAGTCTGCTCGCAGCGAATGTCTCTCCCATTTACAGCTGATCCTGTTGCCCTGTATCGATCAATAAGACAACTAAATCCCTCGCCATATATGTATTATCTTAATTTAGAAGATTTTCATATTGTTGGTTCTTCTCCTGAAATTCTAGCTCGTCTTGAAGATAAAAAAGTTACAGTCCGACCTATTGCAGGTACAAGACGAAGAGGGAAGGATGAAAAAGATGATCTTGCGATGGAACAAGATATGGTCAATGATCCTAAAGAGATTGCAGAGCATTTAATGTTAATTGATCTTGGAAGGAATGATGTTGGAAGAATAGCTGAGCCCGGAAGCGTTGAGGTTACTGAAAAATTTGGTATAGAAAGATACAGTCATGTCATGCACATGGTCTCAAATGTAGAAGCTAAGATAAAAGATAATCTATCAGCTATTGATTTATTCCGTGCAACTTTTCCAGCTGGAACTGTGTCTGGAGCTCCAAAAATTCGTGCGATGGAGATCATAGATGAATTTGAACCAGTCAAAAGAGGTATATATGGTGGTGCCATTGGTTATCTCTCTTGGCAAGGCAACATGGATATGGCTATAGCTATAAGAACTGCCATTATTAAAGATCAAGTCTTGTATATTCAGGCAGGAGGTGGATGGGTAGCTGATTCTGTGCCTGAACTTGAATGGAAAGAATCACTGAATAAAGGTAGAGCAATCTTTAAGGCCGCTGAGATGGTTCAAGAAAAATTAGAGGGTTAAGAAATGTTATTGATGATCGATAATTATGATTCTTTTACCTATAACTTAGTTCAATACTTTTATGAGATGAATCAAGATGTTGAAGTTTACAGAAATGATGAAATAAGTATAAATGAAATTAAATCTAAAGCTCCAGAATATTTAGTTATTTCACCAGGTCCATGTACTCCAAAAGAAGCTGGAATCTCCGTTAAGGTTATTTCTGAGTTTGGTGGGTCAATACCTATATTGGGTGTTTGTTTAGGACATCAATCAATTGGAGCCGCATTTGGCGCCAATATCATAAAAGCTGATAACATAATGCATGGAAAATTATCTAAAATTCAACATAATAAAAAAGGCGTATTTAGGTCGGTAGATCAAAACTTTAGCGCTACACGTTATCACTCTCTTGTGATTGAGGAGTCTTCTTTAACAGACGATTTTGAGGTAACAGCTAGATCTGAAGACGGCAATATTATGGCGATACAGCATAATTCATTAGCTATTACTGGAATTCAGTTTCATCCTGAATCAATTGCTACGGAGTTTGGAAAAACTATATTGAAGAATTTTTTAGATCTAAAATAGTATGAATATTCAAGAAGGCATTAGTTTAGTTGCATCTAATAAAGATCTTTCGCAAGATCAAATGTCTGGAGTCATGTTAGAAATACTTGGCGGAAATTGTACCGATGCTCAGATAGGTGCATTTTTAGTAGCCCTTTCAATAAAAGGTGAAACTGTAGACGAGGTTGTTGGAGCTGCAAATTCAATGCGACAACTGTCTGTAAAAGTTCCAATTGAATCATCAAACCTAGTAGATACCTGCGGAACAGGAGGAACAGCCATTGGTGTGTTTAATGTCTCGACAACTTCTTCCTTCGTTGCTAGTGATTGCGGAGCAAAAGTTGCCAAACATGGAAACAGAACTGTAACTAGAAAAAGTGGAAGTGCAGACCTGCTTGAACAGGCAGGTGTTAATCTTGCATTAAAGCCCGAGGAGGTTGCAAAATGTATAGGTGAAATTGGATTGGGCTTTATGTTTGCCCCATCTCATCATAGTGCTATGAAACATGTTGTTGGCCCAAGGAAAGAGATCGGCCAAAAAAGTATTTTTAATGTTTTAGGACCTCTTACAAATCCTGCTGGTGCAAAAAAACAAGTTATGGGTGTTTATGATAAAAGATGGATGCTTCCAATAGCCGAAGTTTTAAGAGAACTAGGAAGTGAACATTTACTGATTATTCACTCTGAGGATGGACTTGATGAAATTAGTATTGCATCTAAAACATATGTGACCGAAATGAAAGAGAATAAGATTTCGGAATATGTTATTTGTCCTGAAGACTTTGGTTTTGAAACCACTTCGCTTGATGAGCTTATTGTTAATTCTCCTGAAGAAAGTTTAGAGATAGCTAAGTCTGCTCTGAAAGGAGAGCACAAAACAGCTGGTGCGATGGTTTCAATGACTGCCGGAGCAGCCTTATATGTCTCAGGAATCTCTGGTAATTTAGAAGATGGTATTAATCTTGCCAAAGACTGCGTTGCAGAGGGTCGAGGAATGACTAAACTCAATCAATTAGTTGAATTTTCATCTCAATTTTAATGTCAAGTTATCTAGATAGAATTATCAAGACCAAGGTTGAAGTTGTAGAGCAACAAAAAGCTCTTCTAACTCTCAGTGAGATTCAACATAAACTTGAAAATATTTTTCCAACTCGAGATTTTATAAAGACTATTGAATCTAGAAACATCGAAGGTCAAATTTCTGTCATTGCCGAAGTTAAAAAAGCATCTCCAAGTAAAGGTGTAATAAGAAAAGACTTTTCTCCAAAACAAATTGCTAAACAATATGAATCCAGTGGAGCAACTTGTTTAAGCATCTTAACTGATGAAGAATATTTTCAGGGATCGATACACTACCTTATGGACATACGCTCAGAAGTCAAACTACCTCTTTTGAGAAAAGATTTTATCATCGACGAATATCAGATTTATCAAAGCAGGTTATTTGGTGCAGATTGCATACTTTTGATTGTATCCATTCTTTCAGACGATCAACTTGGAAATTTTAAGAACATAGCAGAGAGTCTAAACCTTGACGTTCTTGTTGAGATACATGATTTAAATGAACTCGACCGAATTAGACCTTTTGATTTTCCTCTCGTCGGAATAAATAATAGGAATTTAAGTACTTTTGAAGTTGATTTAGAGACTACCAAAATTATAGCTGAAAAGATTACGCATAGACTTTTAGTTTCAGAAAGTGGAATCAAAACTAAGTCCGACATTAACCAAATAGTCTCTTATGATGTAAGAAACTTTCTTGTAGGTGAATCTTTCATGAGAGCTAAAGATCCCGGCGAGGAATTGAAAAGGTTATTTTTTTCTTAATTCAAAATTATGATAAAAAGAATTTTGCCAGACTTCATGCCTGGCAAAATTTGATTCTTTTAAAGCGAAGGAATTTTATTCCTTCTTTAGACGATTAGTCTCTTGGTTTGGCTTCGTTGACTCGGAGATCTCTTCCCCCAAAATCAACTCCGTCAAGAGCTTCAATAGCTGCTTGTCCAGCTTCTTTTGACTCCATCTCAACAAATCCAAATCCTTTAGATCTACCTGAGTGACCCTCTGTGATTATTCTGACTGCGTTGACGTTTCCAAACTGGGCAAAATGAGTTTCTAATTCTTCCTCAGATGTGCTCCAGGGAATATTTCCAACGTATATATTCATCAATTTTCCTTATCTAAAATGTAACATTATTGCTACGCGCGCAACTATACCTAGGTGAGTTTATTTATCAATAAGTAATTTCAAAATTAGCAAGATTTAAATATAGTAACTTGTCTTTGTCATAACCTTAGCTATGACGGACATTAAACTTTTAATACCATCAGGAAGAATCTCCGCTCCGGAGCTCAGGGCTTCCTCGCTGTGATTAGCTTCGTCTAATTTCATTTGTTTAAGTACGGCAATGGTTTTAGCATCATTGGGCGATAGCTTGTTAAGATGATCTTCGAGATGTTTCACTACCTGATGTTCAGTTTCATGAACAAAACCGAGACTCCATTTATCGCCAGCCGCTCCAGCAATAGCTCCCATCCCGAATGACAAGCCATACCATAGAGGACTTAGAAAGCTTGGTCTTTCGTTTAATTCATCAAGTCTTTTATTACACCAAGATAGATGATCTAATTCTTCTTGAGCTGCTCTATCCATTTTGTCTCTTGTTCCTTCCAATCTAGCTGTTAATGCCTGACCTCTGTAAAGACCTTGTGCTGCTACTTCCCCTGAATGATTTACTCTCATTAGGCTTGCGGAATGACTTCTTTCAGTTTCATTGAGATTGTCTTCGGGCAGATCTTTGGCAGGATAATCTCTTGATTGTTTTTGATAGTTATCCATAGAGAATTTTAATCCTTTATCAATCTCACATATAAATTTATCAACTATATTCATTCTTTTCTCTTTCAATTGCCCTGTATCCTATATCTTCTCTGTAAAAAGAATCATCCCATTTTATGGATGAAAGTTTTGAGTACGCTTTTTTCTGAGCGGATTGTACAGAATTCCCAAGCGCTGTGATACACAAAACTCTTCCGCCATTTGTTCTGATATCTCCATTTACAAGTTCTGTTCCTGCATGAAATACCTTAAATCCATCATATTCTTCAGGCAAATTTCTAATTTCTTT
>ENA-OSEY01000204-OSEY01000204.1-marine-metagenome-genome-assembly--contig:-NODE-204-length-43609-cov-4.620073_pt1 | contig 43609 bp, 34 predicted proteins | sample MGYA00248465_ERZ534230 | MGnify/ENA primary metagenome ERZ534230 (study PRJEB26409, sample SAMN06344110) | marine metagenome | isolation source: Sea water from surface | place: Atlantic Ocean:Southern... | reverse complement strand
AAATGAGATAAATATTGGAAAGTATCAAGGTATTGTTCCTAGTATTCAGGGGAGTGCTCGAATTACGGGATACAATAAACTAATTTTAGATCCAGAAGATCCTTATGTTAAAGGATTTCAAGTAGTCTGATATGGTCAAAAAAAAAGTTGTTGTATTGGGGGGTGGCATAGTTGGTTTATCAACTGCTTATTATCTAATCCAGGAAGGACATGAAGTAACAATTATTGATAAGGGTAGATTAGACTCTGGAGCTTCACATGTAAACGCAGGTTATTTAACACCTAGCCACATAGTTCCGATGGCTGCACCAGGAATGATTTCAAAAGGAATGAAATGGATGTTTAATGCTAAAAGCCCTTTTTACATAAAACCACGTTTTGATTTAGATCTGATTAGATGGGGTTTAAAATTTATAAAATCTTGTACAAATGAGCATGTCCAAAGGTCAATGAAATCGATTCTTGATATAAATCTTTTGAGTAAAAAGTTGTACTTAGAAATGCTAAAATCAGAATTATTCGACTTTCACCTCGAAACTAAAGGTCTGCTAATGGCCTATAAAACTTCTCACGCCGAAAGAGAGGAATCACAGGTCTCAAAATGGGCAAAAGATTTGGGGATTAAAGTAGAGCAATTTTCAAAAGAACAAGTTTTAAAAACACAACCTGACATTGCTATGGATATAGCTGGAGCCTTTTGGTATAAGAGTGATGCACACACTACTCCAGAGCTATTCATTAATAATTTAAAAGATTATTTGATTAAAAAGGGTGTTGGATTTAAATTAGAGAATACAGTAAAATATTTCCAAAAAAACAACAAACAAATTCAGAAAGTAGTAACAGATAAAGGAATTTTCGAAGCAGATGAATTTGTTTTGTCAACTGGAGCTTGGTCACAACAAATTCTAAAAGACTTGGGCATCAAATTATTTATACAACCAGGAAAAGGTTACAGGTTAAATGTTTACAAATCTACAGGGATAACATTGCCAGCAATTCTTTTAGAGTCTAAAGTAGCTGTAACACCCATGGACGGTTTCACGCGTTTTGGTGGGACAATGGAGATATCAGGAATAAATCATAGAACCAATATTAGGCGTGTTCAAGCCATTGCAGATTCAGTAACTAAATATTATCCAACTTTAGAAATACCAAAAACTTCTATTAATAATGTTCAAAGCGGTCTTAGACCACTTTCACCTGACGGTCTTCCTTTTATTGGCAGGCATTCAAAAATTAAAAATATGGTTTTAGCTACGGGTCATTCTATGATGGGATGGAGCTTGGGACCAGCAACAGGGCGACTGGTTACTGAGGTTATCTCAGGTAGAAAAACATCAATGGATTTAAAGCCTTTCTTACCTGAGAGGATCTAATTAATTTTTAAATTAATTTTACAGCTTCTTCAGCAAAATATGATGCAATCATTGAAGCTCCAGCACGTTTAAAACTTAAAAGTTGTTCCATCATTATTTGATCATGGTCTAACCAACCCCTTTCAGCTGCGGCTTTGAGCATTGCATATTCCCCACTTACTTGGTATGCTGCAAGGGGAGCAGAGATATTTTCCTTTAGATCTCTAATGATATCTAGATAGGCTATACCTGGTTTTATCATAATAATATCAGCTCCTTCATCAATATCCCTTTGAGCCTCAACGATTGCCTCTTTTCTGTTTCCAAAGTCCATTTGATAAGTTTTCTTATCACCAAATCCTGGTGCAGAATCTAAGGCATCCCTAAATGGACCGTAAAAACTGGAAGAATATTTAGCACTATAGCTCATAATTACTGTATCCTGATAGTTTTCTGATTCCAAGAGTTGCCTTATTTTTAAAATTCTCCCATCCATCATATCGCTTGGGGCAACAACATCGGCACCTGCTTCTGCATGTGATAATGCCATTTTTGATAAAACAGTAATAGTTTTATCATTAATAATTTTTCCCTTTTCGACAATTCCATCATGACCATATGAGGAATATGGATCGAGTGCAACATCAGTCATTACCACCATATCTGGGACAGCATCTTTCACCTTTTTTATAGCGCTGTGCATCAAACCTCCAGAATTTAATGCTTCTAAACCTTTGTTGTCTTTTAATTTCTCTGAAATTTTAACAAAAATCAAAACTGATTTTAATCCCAGACTCCATAGATTTTTTACATATTCTGGAATTAAATCGAGTGTTATTCTAAAGTAACCAGGCATTGAAGGGATTATTTCCCTTTTTTGTTTTCCTTCAATAATAAATAATGGAACAATAAAATCATCAGCACTTAATTTGTGTTCTTGTACTAGTGCTCTAAGACTTGGACTACTTCTTAATCTTCTATTTCTTTGAATTGGATACATATTTTTTATTGGTTTTCATTATCGTCTTGTTTTGAATAGTTTGGGTCCAGATCAATTTCTATTGGAACAGATTCGTCTTCGTTGAATATATGTTCTCCAACAGCTTGGGTTTTTTTAATTGTCCCTAAAAGCATCACTATCATCGAAGTTAGAATAACGACAAGCAATACACGCTCATCAATAATACTTTGATCTAAATTGATGAAATTTATATCCTTTAACTGAATAAATAGTAGAATACTAATTAGACCCCTTGGTGACATATAGGCAAGTGGACTGGGTTTTAGCTTTAAATTTGTTGTAGCAAAATATAAATAGCGAATAAAAATCATTACTATAATAATTAAAAGACCGTAAAATAGTGGGGTAACACTTAAAAAGTCAATTATTTTGATAGAAAATCCAAAAAACACAAAGAAAAATGTCCGGACTATAAAAGTTGATTCAGCCGTAAGGGTATGAAATTCACTTAGATCTCTTTCGGAGGCATCTAGATCAAGATTTCTTTTTAAGAATTTAGGCAGTAAACTTTTAACATTACTTAAAAATATTCCAAACATAAATATAGTTACAAGTGCTGGAAGATGAAATAATTTACCAAAAGCATAAACTAAAATTAGTAGTGCCAGAATTAAAAAGAATTTTACTTTACTATTTATTTGGCGCATTAATTGAAATAATATGTATGTTATAACAATAGAAATGAATATAACTCCAACAATTTGAAGCCCAAGTGCAATCAAAGATTCAGCTCCTATTAGTGCTTTATCTGATTCGAGCTGGCGAAGAGCATAATTAAAAATCATAATTCCTAAAATATCTGAAAAAGTAGATTCGTATACTACAAATTCACGTTCTACTTGCAGTAGACTAGATGCTGAAGGTATGGCAACGGCACTGCTTATAATTGCAAAGGGTATAGAAAATAAAATAGCACTTGCTGGTTCCATTTGAAGCACTAATTCGAATATTAGATTTAAGGCAAATATATTTGCTATCAGAATAATAAAGGCTGCAAAAAAACCCTTAAGAATTAGTGGTAATTTCTCAACAGTTATTTCTAATTCAATAGCTCCTTCCAGAACTATCAATATTAATCCTAAAGTACCTAAGACTGGAATCAGATTTTCTAAAAAAGAAAAATTTTCATAATCTGTGAATGATACAAGAATTCTAATGATAATTCCAGTTGCCATAAGTAAAATGACAGATGGAAATTTAGTTTTCTTAGCAAATGCATCAAATAAATAAGAGAATATTATTAGTAGTGGTAGAACAAATAAAATTGTAAGTGTGCTCATTTAAAACTTAGATAATAAATTAAAATACAAAAAATGTATTTATTGTTTTTTTGTGATTTCTCAAACCCAATTTTTTGGTTTTTTAAGTACATCTAAAAGTTTTTTTTCTTCACTTCCTTCTTTAGGTTTATGGTTGTATTGCCATTGTACTTTTGGAGGTAGACTCATTAAAATACTTTCAATACGACCATTTGTTTTTAAACCAAAAAGTGTTCCTTTATCGTGTATAAGATTAAATTCAACATAGCGACCTCTTCTTATCTCCTGCCAATTTTTTTGAGCTTGGGTAAAACGATGTTTCATTCTTTTTTTTAAAATTGGCATGTAAGCATCTAAAAAAGATTTTCCAACTGCTGTTACAAAATCAAAACGATCTTCTAAACTAAAGTCTTTATCTTTTTTTAGATAGTCAAAAAAAAGACCTCCAACACCACGAGCTTCATTACGATGATGATTAAAAAAATAATTGTCACACATCGTTTTAAATTCTGAGTAATAGTCAGGATGAAAATGATCACAAACATTTTTGCAGCTTTGGTGAAAATGTTTCACATCTTCTTCAAAAATGTAATAGGGTGTTAAGTCTTGTCCTCCACCAAACCACTGATCGATTATATTTCCTTTTTTATCATACATTTCAAAATATCTCCAATTACCGTGAACAGTGGGTATCATAGGGTTAAAAGGATGTATCACTAAACTTAATCCACAAGCAAAAAAATCAACTTTATTAACATTAAAATACTTTTGCATACTCTCAGGTAGAGGACCGTCAACTGCTGAAATGTTAACTCCTCCCTTTTCAATTACATTTCCATTTTCGATTATTCTACTCCTACCACCTCCACCTTCGGATCTTTCCCATAGATCTTCATTGAACTTTGCTTTACCATCAATATACTCAAGCTCTTTTGTAATTTTATCTTGTAAGCCCCTAATAAAATTGTAAAACTGATCTTTCATTCTATTTTAATAATAAGATTTTACAGCATCAACAAAAGCTTTAGCATGATCCACTGGTATATTTGGAAGTATTCCATGTCCAAGATTAACTATGTAGCGGTCTTTACCAAATTCATTTATCATTTTATAAACTGCCTCTGTAATTTCTGGGATAGGAGACAGTAGTCTTGAAGGATCAAAGTTTCCTTGTAAAGTGACTTGTCCACCCGAAAGATATCGAGCATTCCTTGCCGAACAAGTCCAGTCTACTCCAACTGCAGAAGCACCTGATTTTCCCATATCGTGTAATGCAAACCAACATCCTTTACCAAAAATTATGACTGGAATTTTATTCTTAATCTCATCAATTATTTGTTGAATGTAAGGCCATGAAAAAATATTATAATCTTCTGGAGAGAGAATACCTCCCCACGAATCGAAAATCTGAATTGCGTTTACCCCAGAATTTATTTTTTGTTTGAGATATAAAATGGTAGTAGTTGTTATTTTCTGGAGTAAATCATGTGCAAGTTTAGGCTTACTAAAGCAAAATGCTTTTGCTTTATCAAAGGTTTTTGAACCTTGACCTTGAACGGCATAACATAGTAAGGTCCAAGGCGAACCTGCAAATCCAATTAATGGGACTCTTTGATTTAATTCTTTTTGTGTAAGTCTGATTGCATCCATTACATAACCAAGATGCTCCTCGATATCCGGGATTATTAATTTATCCAAATCTATTTTTGATCTTACTGGATTTGCTATCCACGGACCTACATTATCTTTCATTTCGACTTTCAATTGCATTGCTTGCAGCACTACTAAAATGTCACTAAATAAAATAGCAGCGTCTGGACCAATTTGATCGATTGGCATAAGTGTAATTTTGGTAGCTAATTCAGGTGTCTGGCAGCGGGTAAAAAAGTCATACTTCTTCTTAAGAGCCATGAAATCTGGAAGATAACGTCCAGCTTGTCGCATCATCCAAACAGGAGGGCGAGTAACTGTTTCACCATTAAGTGCTTTAAGGAAAAGGTTATTTTTTAACATAGTAATTAGAGAAATAATTAATTATTGTCAGTGACAATTGATCTTCGTTTGGATGTTTTGCTTCACTATATTTAGTAGTAAATTTTTTTAAAGTTTCTGCGGTGCTTTTCCCAATACAAAAGCCATGACAATCTTTTGGCCATTTATTGTTTTCAAAAAAACTTAAAACTGCTGAAGGACTGAAAAAAATTATTCCATCAAAAGGTCCCTTAATTTTTTTATTTACAAATAATGTATCGTAAAGCTCATGAATTTCGACATTCATGTTTTTTATTTTAAATAATGACTCAATTTCAGATCTCCTTTTTTTGCCACAAAAAAAAGAAAATGAATTTTTATTATATTTTTCAACTAAAAAATGGGCCAAGTCATTTGCATTTTCTCTCATTTCGATTACTTTAAAACCAAATTTTTCTAAAAGTTTTCTTGTTTTTTCACCAACACAAAATGATTTTTTACCAATAATCTTATTTTTTAAAGCATTGTTTTTATTGGCTAGTATAACAGCATTTTGACTTGTAAAAATAAGCATCGACTGAATTTTTTGATTGGTTAAATGCAATGGTTTTATCTTAATAAGTGGGTATTCTACTATTGAAGTTCCAATCTTTGTTAAATGATCCTTAATTCTAGGACTCAATGTTTTTGTTGAGAGTAGTCTCATTTCATTTGACGTTTTATTTTTTCCATCAATTTTGAGCCTCCTTTTTTCAAGACCTGAAAGGCTGATTTTTCTCCTAACCCCTTAGCTTTATCCAAAGGAATTTCAACTTCATGAAAGATAGCTTCTTTACCCTCAGTAGAGAAAATAGCAGTTTTAAAATGTATTTTTTTGTTTTTAATATACGCATAAGCCCCGACTGGAGCCGAACAACCTGCCTGAATGGTTCTCAGAAAATTTCTTTCAATCTCAGCACACAGCATTGTCTCTTTACAATTTAGTTTTTTAATGATACCAGCAATTTTTTCATTTTTTTTCATACTCGCTATCCCAATAATCCCTTGCCCTGGCGCTGGAATCATCCATTCTAAAACGGAGTAACTATTTTCATTTAACAGGTCTAAACGTTCAAGCCCAACTTTTGCAAAAATAGCCCCGCCCCATTTGGATTTATTCAATTTCTTTAACCTTGTTTGGATATTTCCTCTCAAATTCTCCGTTTTGTGTTTTGGAAACTTTCTCATCCATTGAGCTCTTCTTCTTAAACTTCCAGTACCTATAATATCACATACATCCCAATCAACAAAATTGGGATTATATACCACTATATCATACGGATTATCTCTTTTCAAATAAGCAGAAATTTCAATCTCTTTTGGAAGTATTGTAGGTACGTCTTTTAAGCTATGAATAGCAATATCTATTTTGTTGTTTATAAGAGCGATATCTAAGGATTTTGTAAAAACACCTCTGATACCCATAGAATAGATAGGTTGCACTAAATTCTTGTCACCTAAACTTTCAATAGCAACTAATTTTGAAGCATAACCAATTTTTTTTAAATGATCTTTAACTTGATTTGCCTGCCATAGGGCCAATTCACTTTTTCGAGTTCCAATTTGGATCATCAATCAATTTTTTCTGAATTGAGCTCAAAAACATCAGTAATTAAATCTATAGTCTGCTCAGCTTGGTTTGGGTTTTCCCTAATGTAAGCGGCAATTTGTCCTGTAATTTTTTGTGCAATTCTCTGCTTTCTTTGAAAACCAAAACAGTTATTCAGGTAAACTTTTAGCTCACTTTCTTTTTTTTCTGAAGTAATTATTTTCTCTTTAAATGCATTAAGCGCAGGGATATATTTCCTGTGTTTAATCCAGCTCAGAAACTCATTCTTAATCTCGTTTAAAATTAACTCAGCTTTAGGAATATATCTTTTTCTTATTTCAAAAGTAGCATCAGTAATTTGCGAAAGCTCGTCTAAATGTATCACTTTAACATTTTCAATTTCATTAATTTTTGTATCTACATTTCTAGGGATTGAAAGATCAAGTATAAGTAGAGGTTTGCTATTGTGAATTAATTCTTTAGAAATTGTTGGGTTTTGAGCTCCTGTTGCAACTATAAGGATATCTGCTTCATGAATGCAAGAGGTTAGCTCAGAAAAAGGTTTTACAACAACAGGAAATTTATTAGCAATTTTATCTGCCCGAGATTGGGTTCTATTAATTAAAGTAATTTGGTCATTTTGAGTGTGTTTTATAAGGTTTTTGCATGTGTTAGCCCCTATTTTACCTGTGCCAAAAAGAAGAATATTTTTTTTTGATATGTTCTGGGTATTTTTAAGAATATATTGGACTGAAGCAAATGCTACAGAGGTTGCACCACTTGAGATTTTTGTCTCGGTTTTTATTCGCTTGCTAGCATTAATAACAGCATTTATGAAATGCTCCAAATATCCTTCAGCTAAGCCCATTTTTTTTGAGCGAAAAAAACTTTGCTTTATTTGACTAATAATTTCAAAATCACCGAGTATTTGGCTTTCTAATCCAGTTCCTACACGAAAGACATGATTTATACCGTCTTCACCTTTAAGTATATACCCAATTTGTTCAAAAGACTTTTTATTTCCATCACTATGATCACAAAGTAGGTTTATTAGAATTTTGGAATCTGGCACCCAAGCATATAGTTCAGTACGATTACATGTATTAACAACAATTAAATCTTTGATTTTTTGTTTTTGGGCTTCTAAAAATAACGCGTGATGTTGTGTGTCATTTATACTAAATTTACCTCTAAGATCAATATTTGCAGTTTTGTAACTAACCCCTACTACAAAAAAATGATGCATATCCATTATTCAATTCTATCAAAATCCATTGCAAACTTAAGACACATTAATTAAAAAAAATAACGCTAAAAAGTTTTTAAATAGCTGATAAAGTTTTAAGGTAAAAAAACTCGAAAATCAAATTAATGCAATAGTTTTGCATGAAATTATTCGATTAATTGAATATAGCCTAATTGATTTATAGATATGAAAAATAACGGTATAAGTTCTTCCTATAACACTGAGATTGAATCCGGTTTTTATGTTTTGCGATTCAAGAATGATACTGAAAGAATTATAAGAAAGAAACATCCTGTAAATCAAGATGTTATTCAATTTCATTTTTGCTTGAAGGGACAAACTAATTTTAGTTTTAATAATGGAAACTACTCATTTCAGGTGCGAGAAGAGCACTCAATGCTACTATATAATCCACAAAAACCATTACCTATTAATGTAGAATTGTCGCCAGACACATGGATGGTGAGTATTTTAATTTCAATTTCGAAATTCCATTCTTTATTTTCCTCTGATGCAGACCATATATCATTTTTGAGTTTTGAAAATAGAACAAAAAAATATTATGATAATCAACTATTTACTTCATCCATAGCTGTTGTTTTAAGTCAAATATTACAATTAAAAATACATGATAGTATAAGATCACTCTATATTAAGGGAAAAGTATATGAACTATTAAGTCTTTATTTCAATAAAAGTGAAGACCCTTCAACAGAAAAATGTCCTTTTTTAATTGACGAGGAGAACGTTCAGAAAATTAGAGCAGCAAAAGATATCATTTTAAAACGAATGACTGATCCACCATCACTTGATGAATTAGCATCTGAAATTGGTCTTTCACTTAAAAAATTAAAAGATGGATTTAAACAAATCTACGGGGATACTGTCTTTGCATATTTGCTAGACCATAAAATGGATGAGGCAAGAAAAATGCTTGAATCACAAAAATATAATGTTAACGAGGTGGGCTTAAAACTAGGTTATAGTACTTCAAGTCACTTCATTAACGCTTTTAAAAAGAAGTACGGAACAACACCAAAGAAATATTTGGGTTCTGTATCTTCGTAAAAAATTGAAAATGAAAGGAGTTCTACTTGTCAATCTGGGTTCACCAGATAGCACAGAGAGAAATGATGTCAGGGATTATCTAGATGAGTTTTTGATGGATGAAAGGGTAATAGATTTACCCAAATGGTTTAGAAGTTTTTTAGTAAAAGGGATAATATTAAAAACCCGTCCAAAGAAATCAGCTGAAGCATACAAGAAAATTTGGTGGAAAGAAGGGTCTCCTTTGATTGTACTTTCTAAGAGATTAATGGATAAAGTTCAAAGTAGAGTGTCAGTACCTGTAAGTCTTGCGATGCGATATGGAAATCCTACAATCAAAAAGGGCATGGAGATCCTAGTAAATAAGGGTGTTAAACACATTCTAATTATCCCACTCTATCCACAGTTTGCAATGGCAACTACCGAAACAATATTAGTCTTAGCGGAACAAATACAAAATGAATTTTTCCCTGATCTAGAACTCACCTCACTGCCCCCTTTTTATAATCATCCAGACTATATAAAGGTTTTAGGGAACTCAATTCAAGAGGCACTCCAAGGAAAGAATTGGGATCATTTATTATTTTCCTACCATGGAGTACCAAATAGGCACATAAGAAAATCTGACATTACAGGAACACATTGTAAAATGAACGGTAAATGTTGTTTTGAGGAATCACCAGCACATAAATACTGTTATAAGCATCAATGTGAGATGACTTCTATAAAAGTTGCTGAATTTTTAAATCTAAAAAAGGGGAGTTATTCGACTAGTTTTCAATCTCGTGTTTCGATTTTAGGCACATGGTTAAAACCCTACACTGATAAGACTATCGAAAAATTTGCAAAATCTGGAGTTAAAGAACTAGCGATTGCAACTCCTGCCTTTGTTTCAGATTGCTTAGAAACTTTAGAAGAAATTGGAATGGAAGCAGCTGAAGATTTTGAAGATAATGGAGGTAAAAATTTACATGTAATACCATGTATTAATGATAGAGAAGAATGGGTAAATGTGCTTAGCCGTTGGATAGATGAATGGGCACATTTGAAGGTTGAAAAATGAGAGGAGTCAATAAAGAACCATTAGGATCTCTTCCAATATCAAAACTTTTGATTCAGCAGTCAATTCCAGCTTCAATTGGAATTTTGGTTATGTCTTTAAATATTCTAATTGACACAGTTTTTGTGGGTCAATGGATTGGTTCAGAAGCAATAGCCGCTATAAATGTAGTTTTACCAGTTTCTTTTTTTATTGCAGCACTAGGTATGTCAATTGGGGTTGGAGGAGGATCAATTATTTCTAGAAGTCTGGGAGAAAAAAACATCCTAAAAGCTGAACAAACTTTTGGAAACCAAATTACTTTAACATTAATTCTTACAGTTTTACTTGTGATTTTTGGTTTGCTATATGCAAATCAAATTATTCCTCTTTTTGGAGGAAAAGGTTCATTATTTACTCTTGCTAAAACTTATTATGTAATTGTTATGTATGGAGTACCTGTTTTGGCTTTTTGCATGATGGCCAACAATACAATTAGAGCTGAAGGTAAACCAAAAAACGCAATGTATGCGATGCTTTTACCTTCAATATCTAATCTAACTCTTGATTATATTTTTATTAAGATTTTTGATTGGGGTATGATGGGAGCAGCGTGGGCTACAACAATATCTTATGGTGTTTGTGCTTTATACATCTTATATTTTTTTGTTTCGAAAAAGTCTATTTTAAGATTAAAACTTAATTGTTTTAACTTTAAGTTAAGTCTAGTTCGAGAAATTTCTTCCTTAGGTTCGGTTACTTTAATCAGGCAGGCAATGGTTAGTGTCACTGTTTTATTGGTAAATAACATGCTTTTTGTGATAGGAGGAGAATCTGCCATTACGGTATATGCAATCATAAGTAGAATGTTGATGTTTGCCTCCTTCCCAATTTTTGGAATTACACAAGGATTTTTACCAATAGCAGGCTATAACTATGGTGCTAAAAATTGGAAACGTGTTCATACCACTATTAAAACCTCGATTTTATATGCTAGTACTCTAGCTACATTTGTTTTAGTAGCAATTATATTTTTTTCTGAATCAATACCTCAAGTTTTTTCGAAAAACATACAGGTGACCCAACAAGCTCCAATAGCATTACGATACGTTTTTATGGCGTTGCCAATTGTGGGAATCCAACTTATTGGGTCAGCTTATTTTCAAGCTATTGGGAAGGCAAAACCTGCCCTTTTACTTACATTGAGCCGCCAAGCATTTTTCTTTATACCACTACTTTTTTCTCTACCTTTATTTTTTGGTACATTGGGTGTTTGGCTTGCTTTTCCATTAGCAGACTTACTTGCAACTATAGTAACAGTCTACTTTCTTAATAAGGCAATTCGAAAAGAATTAATATAGTGCTATAAGCTAAATTAACATCTAAATAGAATATAATTTTATAATTTTAGTGATAGTGAAAAATATTAAAAGAGTATGAAGTCTAAGTTTTGTAATTATTTATTTGCCTATTTGTTTCTATTTTTCCTTTCTAATAATTTAACAAACGGTCAATCGAAAAGAGTATCTAAGAAGGACATAATCAAAATTTCTGAAAGCAACTATGAATCATTAAAATATCGTTCCATAGGCCCACATAGAGGTGGTCGTTCGTCAGCTGTAACGGGAGTACCTGGAAAACCAAACTTATTTTATTTTGGTTCTGCAGGAGGCGGTATTTGGAAAACTGTTGATGGAGGAGATACCTACGAAAATATCTCAGATGGTTTTTTTGGAGGTAGTATAGGTTCTGTATCCGTTTCAAAGAGTGATCCTAATGTTATCTATGTCGGTGGGGGCGAGGTGACACTCAGGGGAAACGTTTCATCTGGATATGGTGTTTGGAAAAGTGTTAATGCAGGTAGGACTTGGTCTTTTTCAGGATTACCTAAATCTAGACATATACCTAGAATTGTTATTGATCCTAAAAACCATGATATAGTTTATGCTGCTGTGTTGGGTAATATATATAAACCAACAGAAGATAGGGGTGTCTATAAAAGTGTAGACGGTGGACAATCTTGGAGTAGAGTTCTTTTTTCAAATAAACATTCTGGTGCAGTTGAATTAGTAATTGATCCCTCAAATCCTAGAATACTATACGCTTCGACATGGAGAGTTAACAGAACTCCATATAGTTTTAATAGTGGTGGTAAGGGTTCTGCATTATGGAAAAGTGTTGATCAAGGTAAAACTTGGAAAAAGATCAGCACTAATAAGGGTTTTGCTGTTGGGGTTTTAGGTATTATTGGAGTTACTGTTTCCCCAGTAAATCCTCAAAAAATTTGGGCAATTGTTGAAAATGAAACTAGCGGTGGAGTTTACCGCTCCGATGACGGTGGGTTATCTTGGTCTTATATTAACTCTAGTAGGTCACTTAGGCAACGTGCATGGTATTATTCAAAAATTTATGCAGACACACAAGATGAGGATATTGTATATGTTATGAATGTATCTTACCATAAATCAAAAGATGGAGGAAAAACTTTTGAAAGTCATGACGCGCCGCATGGTGATCATCATGACTTGTGGATAGCACCAGAGAACAATCAGAGAATGATTATTGGAGATGATGGAGGAGCTCAAATTTCATATGATGGTGGAGAGACATGGAGTACCTATTATAATCAGCCAACAGCTCAATTTTACAGGGTAACAACTGATAATTCTTTTCCTTACAGAATATACTCAGCTCAGCAGGATAATACAACATTAAGAATAAGACATCGATCTTCTGGAAATGGAATATCAGAAGATGATTGGGAACCAACTGCTGGTGGAGAATCAGCACATATTGCAGTTGATCCATTAGACAATGATATTGTATATGGGGGGAGTTATGGAGGCTATTTAACTAGGTTAAACCATAAAAATAATTCTGAAAGAGGAATTAATGTTTGGCCCGATAACCCAATGGGTTACGGTGCTGAAGGTATGAAATATAGATTCCAATGGAACTTTCCAATTCATTTCAGCAAACACAATCCAAAAAAATTATATACATTTTCTAATCATGTTCATTTATCAGAAGACGAGGGACAAAGCTGGAAAGTTATTAGTCCAGATTTGACAACCAATACTCCTGAAAAATTAAAATCTTCGGGTGGCCCAATAACTCAAGATAATACTGGTGTTGAATACTATTGTACAATTTTTGCTGCTAATGAGTCTCCAATTAAAGAAGGATTAATATGGGTTGGAAGTGATGATGGATTACTACATTTAACTAGGAATGGAGGTGAGAATTGGGAAAATGTAACCCCAAAAGATTTACCAGAATGGTTAATGGTAAACAGCATTGAGCCTTCTGCTTTTGATCCAGCCGTTTGTTATGTGGCAGGGACTTTGTATAAAACAGGAAACTTTAAGCCTTATCTTTACAAAACAGTTGATTATGGGAAAAATTGGAGTTTAATCACAAATGGAATTGATGCAGAACATTTCACACGTGTTTTAAGGGCAGATCCTCTAAAAAAAGGTTTACTATTTGCAGGTACCGAAACAGGAATGTATATTTCACACGATGATGGAATTTCGTGGAATCCCTTTCAGTTAAATTTACCAATTGTTCCAATTACTGATTTAACTATTAAAAATGGTAGCCTTATTGTTTCAACCCAAGGGCGTGGCATTTGGATATTAGATGACTTAACAGTTATTCATCAAATTAATCCAAACACTATCAATCAAGAAATTAAACTATTTAAACCAAAAAAAAGTTATCGTATTCTTGACTCAGGTGGCTTAGAGGAGGTTTTAGGAAAATCAGATAATTTATTTCTTACTCAAGGTACTAATCTAGCAAATGGTGTGATTATTCATTTTAACATTAAAAGATATGATTCTGTTATGGATAAAGTAGCAATTAGCATAAAAGAAAAAGATGGTACTCTGATAAAAAAATTCAGCAACAGAGATAAAAATAATAAGCTTAAAGTAAAAAAAGGCGGGAATACTTTTGTTTGGAACACACTTTATAATGGCCCTGAGACCCCTAAAGATATGATTTTTTGGAGTGCTTCTTTTGATGGAGCAAAAGCGGTTCCAGGGGAATATAAAGTTGTATTAGAGAAAAATCAATTATCTGAAGAACAAGATTTTACGATCTTGCCTGACCCTCGTTCAGAAGTCTCAATTTCTCAGATGAAAAAACAATTTGATTTTATAAATAATATAAATAAAACTGTAGATAGAGCACACAGGGCGATTAAAAATATTCGAATTATTTGCAAAAAGCTGAAAGATTTTGTCGATAATTACTCTGACGTCCAGAAATATAGCGATTTAATGAATAAAGCGAAAAGCTTATCAAAGTCCCTAAATGATGTTGAAAAGACACTTTACCAAACACAAAACAAAAGTGCCCAAGACCCATTAAATTTCCCTATTCGTTTAACAAATAAATTAGGGTATTTAAATAGTTTGGTAGCTAATAGTGATTTTCCACCAACTAATCAAGATGAGTTGGTCCGAATAGAGTTGACAAATAAGGTGAATTTTTGTTTATCAACTTATGATAAGTTAATATCTGAAGATTTAGAAAATTTTAATAAAGCATTCGCAGAATTAAACCTAGATTATTTAACGATAAAGTAAACGATATTGTATTATAATTATATAAAAGCGTTACACTTAATTTTTGTAATTACCTGGTTTGCTGGTTTGTTTTACATTCCGAGATTATTTATTTATCATATTGAGGCATTAAAGAAGTCAAAACGAGATTCAGAAATCCTAATCCCTCAATTTAAAATTATGACAAAAAGACTTTGGTATATTATAACATGGCCATCAGCTATATTAGCAATGATATTTGGAATTTGGCTCATATTATTAGTTCCTTCATTTATTTTACAAAGTTGGATGCATTTAAAAATTACTTTTGTTTCTTTTCTAATTGCTTATCATATAAAAACTCATCAAATGTTTTTAAAACAACAAAATGATAAATTGAATTACAGCAGTATGTTTATGCGAATATGGAATGAGGGAGCAACTATTTTACTTTTCGCAATTGTTTTTTTAGTCATTCTGAAGGATAGTTTGCATTGGCTCAGTGGGCTTATTGCTTTTTTAGGGTTAATAGTTGTATTGATGTTGGGTATTCGTCTCTACAAAAAAACTAGAGAAAAATAATGATTAATAAATTTAAATTCCCAAAACGGATTTCATTTAGAACGCGACTTTTCATTGTGATGATTGGGATGTTGATTATAGCTGGATTAATGATACTAGGAACTACTACAATTCAATATGAATCGCAGAGAGAGAATTACCATTTGGGTAGGCTAACAAGAAAAGAAATCCAGATAAAAAGGCATATTGACTATTTATCAAGTAAACATAATTTAAGTGAAAAACCAATTGATTTATGGAAAGAATACAGCTCAGATTTTGAAAAAATTAATACTATCCATAATGTACAATATTCGCTTTTCACCGTTGATGGGGATCCTATTTTTATTTATCATACTCCACTTGAAGTTGTAGCTAATAATTATAGGTTAGGAGACGTTTTACTAGATAAAATAAAAGCTTCTGGAAATGGCAGTTATATTGAACATTATAAATCGGAGATCGATAATTTTCATGCTTCATACAATGTATTAAAAGATGAATTAAATAATCCTTATGCTATATTATTCTTTCCTTACTTTGAGGATATTTCATTTTCCGAAAATGAACTCAATACATTTATAGAAAACCTATATCAGATATATATCCTACTGCTAATTGGTGTAATTTTAATAGCATACTTTTTATCAAGATTTGTTACCCGTTCACTGGAGACAATAAGAATAAGAATGGGACAAATGCGATTGGAAAAAAAGAATGAGAAAATTTACTTAAAAAATGCAACTAGAGAAATCAATAGTTTAATTATATCCTATAATAAGATGGTTGATGACCTAGCTGATAGCGCAGAAAAACTCGCTAAGACAGAACGCCAACAAGCATGGCAGGAGATGGCTCGTCAAGTAGCTCATGAAATAAAAAATCCATTGACCCCGATGCGACTAACAATTCAAAGTTTTCAGAAACAATATGATCCAAACGATCCTGAAAACAATCAAAAATTAAAAGACTTTTCAAGTTTATTAATTCAACAAATCGATACAATGAGCGAGGTTGCAGAAGCATTTTCTGATTTTGCCTCTTTACCCAAACCTAAGATGAAAAAAGCAGATTTGGTAGAAGTAACAAAAATGGCAGTAAGTATTTTTGACAAAAAGCATATTATTTTCTCTTCTAATAAATCTCAAATTTTTCATAAACTAGATAAAACACAGTGGATTAGAATAATAACTAATATTGTTCAAAATGCACTTCAATCTGTTCCTAAAGAAAGAAATCCAATTATTGGAGTTCAATTATCCTCTGAAACGGATAAAACAATTTTATCTATTACAGATAACGGAGATGGAATACCCCATGAAATTAAAGACAAAATTTTTGAACCTAAGTTCACTACAAAAACTTCTGGGATGGGCTTAGGCTTAGGTATTGTAAAAAAAATTATTGAATCACATAAAGGATCAATAGAATATATATCAAAAAACAGAAAAGGAACAACTTTTACAATTACTCTTCCAAATTTTGGAGATTAGCTCATGACTTGTTTATGGATTGTAGCTTCTACTTTATCAATTAAAGATTCAAAATTCTTCAGATTATTTGATAAAGAATTATGAAATCTTATTATAATTTTTACGCCTAAAGGCATTGGAAAATAATTTTGGCTTGAAAATTTCCATGAATTTTTAATACTTATGGGAACAATTATAGCATCAGGTATATTTTTGAATAAAGTTTTTAGACCTGATCGATGAAACTTTTTAACTTTTCCATTTTTCGATCTTGTCCCTTCTGGAAAAATTAGTACTGAAAAGTTTTTTTTAGAAAGAAATTTCCCAAAATTTTTTATTGAATTAATAGCCTCCTTTGGCTTCTCCCTATCAATTAATATTGAACCCCCATTTCTCAAGTTATATGAAATACTTGGAATTCCCCTGCCTAGTTCTTTTTTACTTACAAATTTCATGTGGTAATTACGTAATTTCCATATCAATGGTGGTATGTCATAGGTGCTTTGATGGTTGGCTATAAAAATTACATTTTTACCTGGTGGCGGTAGATTTGATTCAGCCTCAAAAAAAATCCGTGTTTTTATAATGGAAAGAGAAAGTAGAATTAGGTAATTTAAAATGTCGACACTTTTTTTATGAGCATAATATCCGAACATATTTAAACAAAACCATTGTATTATTTGAAATGAGAAAAGCAATGTCCCAAAACATAGGTAATAAAGTATACTAAGTGAATAACTTAAAATAGTTTTCATACTTAGTTATTCTTACACAAATTTAAAAGTTAGCAGTGTTGATTATAAGCTTCTTTAAGATTTTCTGCGATCAGTTCTGCTGGTCTACCTTCAATATGGTGTCTTTCAATCATGTGAACTAAAGTACCATTTTTAAACAAAGCAATGCTTGGGGAGGAAGGTGGAAAAGGAATCATCATTTCTCTTGCACTATTTGTAGCTTCAGTATCAACACCAGCAAAAACTGTAACTAAATTGTCTGGCTTTTTATTATTTTGAAGAGATAAATGAACTCCAGGTCTTGCATTAGCTGCTGCACAACCACAAATAGAATTTACAACAATAAGAGTGGTCCCAGCTTTTTCTAGAGCAATGTTCACGTCATCTCTTGTTAAGAGCTCATTGAAACCAATGCTAGTCAATTCCTCTTTCATCGGTTTTACTATTTCTTCTGGATACATATTTTTTTTTCAAATATATGAATTAATGAAATTGTAGTGTTTTGCAAGCACAATTTAATTTATCAAATTTGTAAAATAAATGATTACAGATTTATGGTTAAATGGTTTGTTGCTTTCTTAGGATATTACTTTTTTAGATTTCCTGGAGCACTTTTTGGCTTTTTTATTGGAAGTCTAATTGATCAATTAAATAAAAACTCAAGTTCTCCCTTTCAATCATGGGTTTCAACTAGTTCGAAATCTAAAACATTTCAACTTAATTTACTTGCCCTTTCAGCAACTGTTATTAAAGCTGATGGCAAAATAAAAACTGAAGAGCTTCAATTTGTGAGAAACTTTTTTATTTCAAATTATGGAACTCAACAGGCTTCAATAATATTTGAAACCTTCAATGAGCAAATCAAAAATGAAGTACAAAATATTCAAAAATTAGCAAAAATATTTGTTGAAAGTTCTCCTTATGAGACACGTTTACAAGTATTATATTTTCTCTTTGGAGTTGCTAAAGCTGATGGTAGTGTTTCTCAGAGTGAATTAAGTAAAATAGATCAGATTGCTTCTGCGCTTGGTATCCGGATTTCAGATTTTGAAAGTATAAAGGCAATGTTTTTTGAAGACTCTGATAGTGCATATAAGATTTTAGAAATTTCACCCAATGTTTCAGATTCTGAAGTAAAAAAAGCTTATAGAGAAATGGCCAAAAAATATCACCCTGATAAATTACAATCAAAGGATCCTGCACTTATCAAGGGAGCTCAAGAAAAATTTCAAGAGGTACAAAAAGCATATGAAACAATTCAAAATGAGAGAGGTTTATGATTGAATTTTTGTGGTTTTATACCAAGCTTGGTTTTTGGCATGTTGTTGATTGGGAAGGTCTCGACCATTTTTATTTTATAATTACAATGGCAATTCCTTTCACATTTGTGCAGTGGCGAAAGTTACTGTGGTGGGTAACTATTTTTACCATTGGACATACCCTATCACTAATAGGGAACTTTTATTTAAAAATTCCCTTTTCATCGTATTGGATAGAATTACTAATACCAATCACGATAGCTATAAATTCCATCTTCCTTTTTTATCCAAGCCAAAATAATTTTTCAAAAAGGAAATTTCTTTACCCACTTTTAACAGGTGTTTTTGGTATAATTCATGGATTGGGTTTTGGAAGGTATTTTAAAATGTTAATTCCTGAAAAAGATGTCAGTATATCACTTTTTTCTTTTGCTTTAGGTGTTGAACTTGCACAGGTCTTAATTGTTATTTTAGTTTTAATACTTTCTTTTATTGTTTTAAAAATACTAAAGCAATCAAAAAATAAATGGGAATTTTTGGTAGGTGCAATGATATTATCTCAAGCTTTATTTATGATTTTAAACCGAATTTAAACTAGATTTCAGACTAAGTACTATATTAGTAGCGATGGTGCAAAAGAAACAAGAAAAGTACGACAGAGCTTATTTAGAGATGGCTAAAATTTGGGGGCAACTTTCATATTGCAAAAGGAAAAAAGTTGGAGCATTAATTGTAAAAGATAGAATGATTATCTCCGACGGATATAATGGAACCCCGTCTGGATTTGAAAATATTTGTGAAGATGAAGAAAATTATACAAAGTGGTATGTTCTTCACGCAGAAGCAAATGCAATTTTGAAAGTTGCAGCTTCTACACAATCTTGTAAAGGCGCTACGCTTTACATTACACTTTCTCCTTGTAAAGAGTGTAGTAAATTAATACATCAAGCCGGAATTGTTAGGGTAGTCTATTCTATTGCTTATAAAGATTCTTCAGGGCTAAAGTTTTTAAAAAAAGCAGGTGTTGTTTTAGATCATCTCCCTTAAATATAATTTATGAAAAATAATAATCTTTATTTAGGGCTAATAATTATTCTCTCAGTTTCCATAGGATATCTTTTGGGATCAAACAATATCATAAGTTCTTATTCAACAATTTCAGATAGCTCAAGCGTTAAAAAACTCAATAGGTTAATTAAATATCTAACTCAAGATTATGTGGATGAGATTAATTCAGATAGCTTAGTAAATATTGTGATTAAAGAAATAGTCAATAAACTTGATCCTCATTCAGTATTCATACCAGCAGTTCAAAGAGAATCACTCTCTGAAAGTATGAAAGGTAATTTTCATGGAATAGGTGTACAGTTTAGAATGTTACAAGACACTGTTGCAGTAAGTAGAGTATTAAAAGGCGGTCCTAGTGAAAAAGCAGGTTTATTGTCAGGAGACCGAATATTAACGGCTGATGAAGATACTCTTTTTCAAAAAGAATTGAATAGTGATCAAATTATTTCAAGGTTAAAGGGGAACTCGAAAACACCTGTACGGTTATCAGTTTATAGAAAAAAAGAAGACTCTATTTACAGTTTTGATATTGTTAGAGGTCCAGTACCACTTCCAAGTGTTAATGCATTGTATATGGTGGATGAAATCACAGGCTACATCAAAATCACTCGCTTTTCACAAACTACTTATCCCGAGTTTAAAAATGCGATTACTTTTTTGAAGGCTAAAAAAATGAAAAGACTGATAATAGATTTAAGAGGAAACCCAGGAGGATATCTACAACCTGCTAAAAAAATTGCAGATGACTTGTTAGAAGCAAAAAAGGGTATAGTAATTGTTGAGGCTAATAATGGAAAAAGAGTGCAAACATTTTCTACATCAGGAGGCCTTTTTGAAAAAGGAGAACTTTTAATTTTAGTAGATGAAGATTCTGCTTCTGCAAGCGAGGTTGTCGCTGGTGCTGTCCAAGATAACGATAGAGGCTTAATAATAGGAAGAAGAACTTTTGGAAAAGGTCTTGTTCAGCAACAAATGCCCCTAGGTCAAGGAGACCAAGTTCGACTTACTACAGCAAGATACTACACCCCGACTGGGAGATCTATACAAAGACCTTACGACACTTCAAATCGAACAGATTATTATGCTGAAGTTCGCAAACGACACCAAACAGGAGAAATGAATGATCCCTCAAAAATACCGATTAATGATAGTTTGATTTTTACCACACCCAAAGGGAAAAAGGTTTATGGAGGTGGTGGCATTACTCCTGACATTTATGTTTCCACTCAGGAAACAAAAGATGAGTTGTGGAACGATTATATAATAGGTTCTAACCTAATTGATCTTTTTGTTTTTTTAGAGTTAGATAAAAATGTAAAAAATTTCAACTTTGATAACAAACAAAAATTTTTGAATGAAGAGTTGCCGAATCCAAATGAGTTTATTGAGTCTTTTGCAGAATTTTGCAAGAAAAATAATCTCCCTATCAAAGTGACAAAAAAGAATAAAGAAAATATTTTAAATTCAATAAAAGCCTTTATTGCTCTCCAAGTGTATGACGAGAATACATACTTTAAGATTGCCAACCAAAATGATAAATTTGTGATTAGAGCAATGGAGACAGATTGATAAATGATATACTATTTTTTATTCAGTCTTTCAGCAATCTTTTTTGATAGAATGAGAATTATCAATAATAAAACTGCACTCGCAGATGCTATAGCACATATGACAGCAACTGCACTTTTTCCATTTATTGGATTTGACCAATCCACCTGAAATAGATTAAATATAAAGATGCTTAAAGCAATTAGAATGAGTATGTAATATAATACTTTCATAATTCTAAAATAGCTGACTGATGTTTGAAGTGAACAACTTTACGGCAATCGCTAGAAGAATAATTCCAAAAACCTTTCGGATTATGTTAATGCCTGATTTACCTAAAAAATTCTGAATATATTTTGATGATTTTAAAATTATATAAACAAAAATAATATTTATTATAATGGCAAAAATGATATTTAAAACTTGATATTCCGCCCGTAATGAAAGTAAAGATGTCATCGTTCCCGCCCCAGCAATCATTGGAAATGCAAGAGGTACAATTGAGGCTGTTTCTGGAGCATCATTACTAAAAATTGATATTCCGAGTATCATCTCAAGGGCTAGAAAAAAAATAATAAAGGAACCTGCAACTGCAAATGAATTAATATCAATTCCAATTAGGTTTAGTATCTCTTCACCTACAAATAAAAATCCAACCATAATAATTGCTGCAATTATTGAAGCTTTTTCTGATTGAATGTGTCCTACTTTTTCTCTTAGTGATATGACCAAAGGAATATTTCCAACTATATCAATTACAGCGAACAAAACTAAACTAGCAGTGAAAATTTCTTTTGCGTCAATCACTTTTATTTTTTTGCAAATCTAAATCAGATATTCGAATCAAAAAATCAATTATTATATATTTTTACAAAAAAAATCTAATGATTATAGTTAAGGATACCTTAGTTTCAGATGACGTATTATCTGAAGAATTTGCATGTAACATTTCAAAGTGCAAAGGTGAGTGTTGTGTTGCAGGTGAAGCAGGAGCACCACTGGAAAAAGATGAGGTTGAATATCTCCAGAAAAATTATTCAAAAATAAAACCCTATTTAAATAAAGAGGGGACCGAGGCTATTGAAAAACAAGGGGTTTATGTAGATGGATTAGATGGTGATTTCGAAACACCACTTGTTAGCGGAAAAGAATGTGCCTATGCAGTTTTTTCATCTACTGGTGTTGCCTCTTGTGGTATAGAAAATGCTTACAGAAATAAATCAATAGATTTTCAAAAGCCAATATCCTGTCACTTATATCCACTAAGAATAAACCAATATAATAAGACTATTGCCGTTAATTATCATAAGTGGAGTATTTGTTCAGATGCCTGTTCTTTAGGTAAGGCTATTAAAATTCCAGTCTATCAATTTGTAAAAACAGCTTTGATTAGAAAATTTGGAAAAGATTGGTTTAATGCATTGCATGCAAGTGCAAAAAAGACATCCTAAGAGTTTGCCAGTGTTTTTGCGGGTTGACAGAGATCTCTTTTTTTAATTAACTGATATACAAATATTTATAAAAACATTTTTTTTAGAAAAAAACTAAAAAATATAGTTTTTTGTTAAAAACTAAGCTCCATTGTGGAAAAGTTGCTCTTTCAATTTTGAATACAATTTAGAATCTTTGTTATTCATAATTCAACTTTCTTTAACCTAATTAATAAAACGACAAATGGCAGCAGTAGAACCTATTCTCCAAGAAAACGAAAATCGCTTTGTAATCTTCCCTATTCAACATCATGATATTTGGGAATGGTATAAAAAAATGGAGGCAAGTTTTTGGACTGCTGAAGAAATTGATTTACACCAAGACCTTTCTGATTGGAATTCTAAACTCAATGATGATGAAAAGTATTTTATCAAGCATATTCTCGCTTTTTTTGCTGCTTCTGACGGAATTGTAAATGAGAATCTAGCAGAAAACTTTGTTAACGAAGTTCAATATTCTGAAGCTAAGTTTTTTTATGGTTTCCAAATTATGATGGAAAATATCCATTCTGAAACCTATTCACTACTAATCGATACATATGTAAAGGATGATGTAGAAAAAGATAAACTGTTTAAAGCAATTGAGGTATTTCCAGCTATAAAAAAGAAAGCAGATTGGGCACTTAGATGGATTGAATCAGATTCTTTTGCTGAAAGACTTATTGCATTTGCTGCGGTAGAGGGTATATTTTTCTCAGGAGCTTTTTGCTCAATATTTTGGTTAAAGAAACGTGGATTAATGCCAGGGCTAACTTTTTCAAATGAATTAATATCTAGAGATGAGGGGGTTCACTGCGACTTTGCTGTTCATCTGCATAACAATCATTTAGTAAACAAAGTTCCTCCCAAACGAATTAAGGAAATATTGTTAGATGCCCTAAATATTGAAAGAGAGTTCATTACTGAATCCTTGCCAATAAGTCTAATTGGAATGAATGCAAAACTGATGACTCAGTATCTTGAATTTGTTACAGATCGTCTTTTGGTTGAGCTTGGTATCGAAAAAGAATTTAATGTAAGTAATCCATTTGATTTTATGGATATGATTTCCCTACAAGGGAAGACTAATTTCTTTGAAAAACGTGTAGGAGAATACCAAAAAGCAGGAGTATTAAATAATGAAAAGAAAGACGAGAAAATAAGTTTTGATGCTGATTTCTAGTAATTCGTTTTTAAATTTTAAATCAATCTTCTTAATTCTAACCATAAATTAAAACAAAACTTAAAATGTAAAATATGTTTGTAGTAAAAAGGGATGGTCGAAAGGAGCCCATCATGTTTGACAAAATCACTGCGAGGATCCGAAAACTGAATTATGGTCTAAACCCATTAGTAGATCCTGTAAGAGTTGCTATGCGTGTGATTGAGGGACTTTACGATGGTGTGACTACTTCAGAGCTCGATAATCTTGCAGCTGAAATCGCTGCAACTATGACTACAACCCATCCTGATTACGCAAAACTTGCTGCCCGTATATCAGTATCAAACTTACATAAAAACACAAAAAAATCTTTTTCCGAGACAATGGATGATTTATACAATTATGTCAATCCTAGAACAGGAAAAAAAGCCCCTTTACTCTCAGATGAGGTTTATAAAGTAATCAAAAAAAACTCAGACAAACTTGACTCTAGTATTATTTATAACCGTGACTTTGGTTATGATTTCTTTGGTTTTAAAACCTTAGAACGTTCATACTTATTAAAACTTAATGGTAAAATTGTTGAACGCCCCCAGCATATGTTGATGAGAGTCTCGATAGGAATTCATCTTGACGATATCGAATCAGCGCTAGAAACATATGAATTAATGTCTAAGCGGTATTTCACACATGCCACACCTACATTGTTTAACTCGGGAACACCCAAGCCACAAATGTCATCTTGTTTTCTTTTGACCATGAAAGATGACAGCATTGATGGTATTTATGACACTTTAAAACAGACTGCAAAAATATCTCAGTCTGCTGGAGGTATAGGGTTATCTATACATAACATAAGAGCTACAGGATCGTATATAGCTGGAACTAATGGTACATCAAATGGAATCGTTCCAATGCTTAGAGTATTTAATGATACTGCAAGATATGTAGACCAAGGCGGTGGTAAAAGAAAGGGTTCCTTTGCTATATATGTTGAACCTTGGCATGCTGATATTTTTGATTTTCTTGAGTTAAAAAAGAATCATGGAAAAGAAGAAATGCGTGCTAGAGATCTTTTTTATGCCATGTGGACACCAGACTTATTTATGAAAAGGGTAGAAGAGGATGGTGAATGGACTCTAATGTGTCCTAATGAGTGTCCAGGCTTGTATGATGTTCATGGAGAGGAATTTGAAAAATTGTATGAAAAATATGAAGGAGAAGGTAAAGGTAGAAAAACAATTAAAGCGCGTGAGCTTTGGGAAAAAATTCTTGAATCTCAAATAGAAACAGGGACTCCTTATATGTTATACAAGGATTCTGCTAATCGCAAGTCAAATCAAAAAAATCTCGGCACAATACGTTCTTCAAATCTTTGTACTGAAATACTAGAATATACCTCGGCAGATGAGATAGCAGTATGTAATCTTGCATCTATTGCCCTTCCGATGTTTGTCAAGGATGGCGAGTTTGATCATAAATCACTTTTTGATGTAACAGTAAGAGTTACTAAAAATCTTAATAGGGTAATTGACCGGAATTATTATCCAGTAAAAGAGGCAGAAAATTCTAACTTCAGACATCGTCCAATTGGATTAGGTGTTCAAGGCCTAGCAGATACTTTTATAATGTTGCGTCTACCATTTACTTCTGAGAAGGCCAAAGAATTAAATCAAGAAATTTTTGAAACTCTTTATTATGCAGCCGTTACCGCATCTGCTGAAGAGGCAAAAAAAGACGGTCCCTACGAAACCTATAAAGATTCACCAATTTCTAAAGGTGAGTTCCAACACAATCTTTGGGGAATAAAGGATGAAGAATTAAGTGGTCGTTGGGATTGGGGAAAACTCAGAAAAACAGTAAAAAAACAAGGTGTAAGAAATTCACTTTTAGTTGCACCTATGCCTACGGCTAGTACCTCACAAATTCTTGGCAACAATGAATGTTTTGAGCCTTACACATCAAATATATATACTCGTAGAGTGCTTTCAGGCGAATTCATTGTAGTGAACAAACACTTGCTAGAGGATCTAGTTGAAAGAGGACTTTGGAATGAGGATATGAAACAGGAGTTAATGAGAAACAACGGATCAATTCAAACCATTGAGGCTATTCCAAGTGACATCAAAGAACTTTACAGAACCGTTTGGGAAATGAGTATGAAAGATATCATTGATATGTCTAGACATAGAGGATATTTTATTGATCAATCCCAGTCTTTAAATTTATTCATGGAAGGAGCAACTATGGCTAAACTCACTTCGATGCATTTCTATGGATGGAAATCGGGTCTTAAGACCGGTATGTATTATTTAAGGACAAAATCTGCCGTAGATGCAATTAAGTTTACCCTTGACAATAAGTCTAAAGAAGAAAAGGCTCCCGCTCAAATACCTGCTACCGCAATAACAGCAAATCAAGCTAATCCAGAATCAGCCCCTCAGCCTGTTGAACCTTTGTCTCCTGAAGAATTAAAGGAGATGCTTTCAAAGGCCAAGGAAAGCGAAGATGATGATTGTTTGATGTGTGGATCCTAGAAGATTATAGCATAAATTCTGATAAAGCTCGCTAATGTGGGCTTTTTATTTACCTGTAAATCAATGTATTGTGAGCTAATGTTAAGATAATGTTACCAAAACATTACTTAAATATATATTTTTTATTAAATTTGTGTTAACAAGGAAGTAACTAGTTCCAAAATGAAACATCTGATTTGTCTTTTTTTATTTACAACCTTAGCCTTGAACGCTCAGGAAAACGAGTCTAGACGTGAATTTGTTCAAGAAGGTGAATCAGTGAAGTTTACAGAATATCATGTAAATGGAAATATTTCACAAACAGGCTATTTTTTAGATGGCAAAAACCATGGAGATTGGGTAAGTTATGATCTTCATGGGAATAAAATTTCGGAAGGAAGTTTTGAAGCGGGGAAAAAAGTTAACCGTTGGCTTTTTTGGAATGGCGATTCTTTGATTGAGGTCGACTATAAAGACAACAAAATTTTAAGAGCAAAGAAATGGATTAAGCCAGAACTTTTGGCTTCTAGTTCTGATTAGCTTTAAAGTTTTTTCACAACACCGTAGTATTTTTCAACCAATTCATATTTGTGGGTAACAAGGTCTTTTGTTCTTATTAAAAAGTTAAAGTAGAGAGTAGTATTTTTCGGACTTGTCTCCTCACTTCTTGTTCTTTCAATTTGAGTATTTATTTTAGATTCTATAAGTCCAAATGAATTGTTTTTCTCAAACAATACCTCTTCAAATTCCTTTTGATTTTGGATAGAATTAAATGCTTCTTTCCCCTCTTTAAAAATTTTATTTACTGATTCTTCAATCAATAAGAGGTCTTTAATTTGACTAAAGGTTAATTTACGGTGGTTGTTATTAAGGTGATCATAACTGATTTTCGCTAAATAAGTCAGATCTTCAGATAGATCATGTAAGTAACCCAAAAGTTCAATATAAAATGTACTAGCTGGCAATGAACTTTCTTCTAGATTTCTAATAAAGTAGAAAAGATTTCCTTTTAAGTCTTCAATACTGTTCTGTAATTTTTTTGAATTCTTTTTTGCCTTCTCAAGTGGTTCCAAGTCATTGGTTGAGAGCCCTAATATTATAAGTTTATATACTTTATAACTTTTTTTCAGTACAAGTTCTATTGTTGAACCACTTTGATCAATCACACCTTGAAAAGAGTTACTTTCAACAATAAGAGCAATTTCTTCTTCTCTTACTGACTTATTTTCTTTTCTATGACTAACATAATTTTTTCCTATTATCAATAAAATGATAAACATGATTACTGCGATTACCTGAACTCCTCCAATATTAAGAAGATACACTATAATACCACCAACAGTAAATGCACTAAAAGCAGTTAAAAACCAACCTCCAATCACATTAAGTACTCCTGAGACTCTATAAACTGCACTATCTGAACTCCATGCACGGTCAGCAAGTGAAGTACCCATGGCTACCATAAATGTCACATAGGTTGTTGATAATGGCAATTTAAGTGAGGTCGCAAAAGAAATTAAAACAGAGGCTACTACAAGATTTATACTTGCTCTAAGCTTATCAAATTCAGGAATATTACTAGCATTGATATTTCCTTTTGGGTTGATTTGTTTAAAAGAGTTATTTAATAAAAGCTGAGTTTTTTCTGGAATAGCATTTTTAATAATTTCGTTTAGATTGATAAATATTCTAACTAAAATTCTTGATAAAAAATTAGGTTTAAATCGTTCACGAGTTCCATATTGATTGGAAAGATCCAAAGATGTTTTGACAACCTTTTTTGCTTTTGATGAAAACCAAAGAGTAACTATCATTATTGTTCCAGAGACAAATAAAAAAATAGTAGGTGTTTGAACTTTTTGAGTTAATTGTATCATACTAAAACTCTCTGCTGAAACCCCGGAACCTAACCAAGCTTTGTATGATTGAAAAGCAGCAATAGGGACACCTATAAAATTTACTAAATCATTACCAGCAAATGCTAGTGCCAAAGCAAAAGTCCCAACCCCAATAATAATTTTGTAAATATCCCATTTGATAAAATTGATTAATACTGAGAAAAAAAACCAAAGAATAAAACTTATGATTTGAACTGAAAGAAGATTGCCTTCTATAAAAGAGTTTATTGTTTGGGAATTTAAAAGCTCTAGTTCCAAATTTGAATATGGTGTACCTTTTATTCCTTTAATTAATATAAAATTAAAAATAGCAGCTAATGCAACTCCCCCAAAAAGACTATTTAACCAAGATGGTTTTTTTTCAAAATTAAATGTGTAAATAATTCGGGATATCCATTGCACTAATGCTCCGATAGAGAAGGCTATAAATACTGAAAGTAAGATGCCCAAAATAATCTGAGTTGCCTTTTCTGTATTTATATAGGTTGATAAATCAGACAGCAGTTGATCAGACTTAGCTATTTTAATTATGGCCATTACAACAGCAGCACCTAGTAACTCAAAAACAATAGAGACGGTTGTTGACGTTGGTAAACCGATAGTATTAAAAAAGTCTAATAATAAAATATCTGTCATCATTACAGCCATGAAGATGAAGATGATTTCATCAAAAAAGAATGCCCCAGGGTTAAATATTCCCTTTCTTGCAACCTCCATCATACCGCTAGATGATAGTGCTCCAAAAAGAATGCCTATACTAGCAAAAATCATGATTTTTCTAAACGAAAAAACCTTAGATCCAATAGCAGAGTTCAGAAAATTCACAGCATCGTTACTTACCCCAACTATTAAATCACCAATAGCTAATAGACTCAACAGGATAACTATAAATAAATATATGCTGTCCATAAGTTTATCAAGGTATTAAAATTTAACAGAGTAGCCTAGAGAATAAGTCCTTCCAATATTTCTAAATCTAAAATACTCTGTTGTCCCGCCATATCCCTCAAATAAACTTTCTCTTTCGTCATTTAGTAAATTTCTTATTCTAAATGTTAGACTTGTATTGTTTTTAAATTGTTTGCTTAAATTAAAATTTAAACTGTTAAATGGCATGGTATAAACGTCAGGATAAAATCCATCTCCAACAACTTCTAAAGTTTTTCCCTGTACATTAAAATATAAGTTTCCTCGAATTCCTTTTTGTTGATTATTGTAATCAAGTCCAGCATTTATTAAATATGGGGATTGACCCTGTAATGGTCTTGAGTCGCCTAAAGTTTCACCTTCTCTAAGCCCTAAACTCCTGAGCTTTAGCTCATCCTCACTAAATTTTTCATCAGAAATGATGTAAGAACCATTAAAATTTAAATTTAAATTTTTAATCCCCTTAAACCAATCACTTAATTTTTTTCTTAATTCAACTTCGAAACCAATGACATTCGCATTTTCAAGATTGAGAGGTTTATAATTTGAAGTAGAAGCTGCTACAAATCCAATTTCAATGGGATCGGTTAAATTTTTGTAAAACAGACTCATTGCAAAAAGCTGAGCATCCTCACCAAAAGATTCATATCTAAGATCAAAGTTATCTATGTAAGTAGGTCTGATATTAATATTCCCAATAAAAAATAAATTTGAAAGGGGATCATAAATTTCAGCAATTGATGCTTCTTTAAAACTGGGTCTAGCGGTTGTTAATGAATAAGCCAGTCGCAAATTCTTGTTATCTGTTAAACTATAAATAAAATTTGTTGAAGGGAATAAGTTGTTTTCACTTATAATTTTATTATTGTCAAATACTTGTCCAAGTTGACTATTTTCACCAGTATAAAATACCTGATAATTTTCAAACCGCAATCCAATAATAGACTTCAATTTTGAACTCAAATTAAATTCATTAGAAATATAACCAGCTAAATTTTGTTGTCTTGCATTAAAAATGTTTGCATCTTGTTTTATAGTTGTTTGCGGATTTATATAAGTCCCATTAAGGTTTGTCGATGAGATTAAATTAGTGGGATTAAAAAGTTGATTTGGATCTCCACCATAATTTGCCCAATCACTTTCGGATGTAAAATTACTGCTAACTGAATATTGAGCAATCGCGAAGTCGCGTTCTTTGAAAGAACTATATCCACCAAACTTTAACACAGCATTTTCTCCAAGAAAGACAAAACGTTTTGTTAAATCAACTTTCCCAACAAGATTATATTCATCAAGTGTTCTCCAAATTCTTTTAGGTTCAGTATTTTCCTGAAAGCTAAAAATCCCCTCCTCATCTTGAAATGTTGTATTTCTTACATCTTTGTCATGCACTTTGGCAAGTGTGCCAGAGAGTTTCCATTCCAATTTTAATTTTGATTCATCAAAGTTGTGCAAGCCTGAAAGTATTCCATTTGAAATAGCTCTTTCGTTATATTCCAAATTAAATTTGTTAAAATCAACGAAATCGGAAAATCGAGTTAGCTGGCGAAAACTACCAGAGGTACTTTCTCCGTTTTGAATATGAATCGCATTAAATCTGAACTTCGAATTATTTGTTTTATAGGTTGTTCCAAATAGACCGCTTAATATTATGTTTTCTCCTCCAATGGTACCATATTGAAGTCTATTTTCTTCGAAGTTTAGTTCGGACCTGTCAGGACTAAAATTGAAAATATTATCCTGTGAGTTTTCATAGACGGTTTGTTCTCTTCTGTATGATAGTGAGCCTAAATATCCAAAAGAGTGGCCGTTTTCAAAATTAAATTGGTTTCCATAATTGACGGCTAAATTATAATTCATACCACTTATGTCATTTTTGGGAGCCATTACAGGATTAAATTGATTTGAAACTCTATTGATAGTATTTAATCCACTAACCGAATTATTTAGTCTAGGATCAAATACATTTCCCAAAAAAGAATTAAAAATTTTATTTTTTCTTGTCCCGTCATCAAACCCTAAAAAATCAGTTCTACCCCCTTCATAGGAGAGATAACTGTTATTAAAATGCATATCAGGATTAAATGATGTGCTAATTGAAATTGAAATTTCTTCTTTAGATGGAAAGTCCTTAGTTATAATATCAATTACACCACCTGTAAAATCTGCTGGAAGGTCAGCTCTTGCTGACTTAATAACTAGAACATTTGATAATAAATTGGTTGGGAATAAATCCATCTGGATTGTATTTCTGTCTGGGTCTAAACCCGGAATGTCTACTCCGTTAAGGATTGATTTCGAATAACGATCACCAAGACCTCTAACATAGACATATTTACCTCCTTGAACAGATACTCCAGGAACATTTTTTACAGCACTTGCAATATCATTTGCTCCTATTTTTCTAAATGCTTGAGCTGAAATACCATCTAATAAACTCGCTGATTTTCTTTGAATTTCCAATACGGAAGATTCAGTATTCCTTCTTGCATCTACTGTAACAACAACTTCCTCTAGTCCCTGAGCTACTGAGTTTAAAACTACGTCTATATAAGTATAGTCGTTATCACCAACATTTATATTATTTAACTCTTTGGTTTCATATCCAACAAAAGAAAAAATTAGACTATAATTTCCTGGAGGTAATTCAATATTGTATTTACCATCAAAATCTGTAGTTACACCATTAGCAGTTTCTTTGACAAGTACATTTGCAAAAGGTAAGGGTTCATTGAAGTCTCCATCGATTACATTTCCAATAATTCCATACTGACCAAATAATTTAAATGATATAGTAGTAAAAAAAAGTATTAAATATTTTGGCCTGTATTGCATCATTTAACTCACTCTTTAAAAATTATTAATAACTATCTCATATAAAAAGTCCATGAAAAGGTAGAATCATCGGATAACCCATTACCCTCTTTTTGAACTGTAACAATTTCAGCAAAAGTAGAGGCGTCTGTTTCAAATGTGCTCTCATCGGATTTATCATCAAAAATTTTATCGACTGATTCAACATCTGAACAAACATTTCCATTATCATCTAGTGGATGTAGTATATCTATGTTTGCAAAAGTTAGAGTTCCAGCCGAATATGTTGAAGCATCAGCAGAGGCATCTAACTCAACATCTTTACCACCAGCAAAATCTTTGAATAAAATGTTTAATACATCACCAGTTGCCCCTTTTCTAAAATCAGCCATCTCACCATCTACACCTTCAGCATCACAGTCATCAGTTGCTCCAATTACTGTTGCATTTTTAAGGGTAAATCTTCCAGGTGCTGATCCTTCAGGGCCATCAATTTCAAAGCCATGATCTGAGGCAGCAGTTAAGACAACTAGAGCGCCGTCTATTGTACCAGCATATGCTTGGTCTATATCTATTGCATCATCGCCTTGCCCCCAGACAAGAAGATTTGTTGCGTTAACTGTACCACCAAAAAATTCAATTCCATCATCGACATTTCCCAAAACTTCAATTTGATTGACAGTAGTACCAGATCCAACCCCACCTAAAGTCAGACCATTAATTTCGTTACCCTCACCAATTTCAGCTCCTCCATGACGGATAGAAATATATTGAAAAGAACCAGAGTTATCATCTGCTACTGAGCCGCCGTAAAGTCCATTAGTATCTGAGGTTGGTATACCCTCAATTTGAAGTTCAGTTACATCACTTTTAAATGAACAAGGTGCTTTTCCTAATACTAAAAGTCCTCCCCAAAGACCTCGAGTATCAACGTTTAAAGCTGGACCACTTTCAGGATAAGTACCTCCAACTTCAATGTTATCAGCTGCGGCAGTCATTATGATTGGATTGTCAGCTGTTCCGTTTGCGATCATTTTTCCGCCTCTAGCAACTATTAATGTTGAGGCATCAGCACCGGTTCCTGATGCTGCTTTTATAATTGTTCCTGCAGGTATGGTCAATGTTGTACCATCAGTTACAGAAACTCTACCCTTAATTAGCCATATTTTTGAAGCATCAAGGGTTTTATCTTCTGTAATGTTACCTTCAAGAGTTGAATCTGCGTATGGATCTACTTCAACTGTATTTGTTTCAGTCACAGTTTCAGTAACAGTAACATATTCAATAACTGGGTCTTCTTCAGAACACGCTATAACTAATAAAGTAAATAGAAAGAAAAAAGATAGTTTGTAGTTTTTCATTTTTTATTGGAATTAATGTTTGCACAAATTTATTTTACCACCCTGATTATTTTTTTATCAGAAAGTTAAATTTGAACACCTTATAATTAAATAAATATTAATTAAAATTAATTTTGATAATCTTAGATTAACATAAGGATGATGTTTGGTAACTTTACCTTATGATTTGGGAATCACTTCTTTCATTAAAACGTTTTGGAGATACCAACAAGCGCCTAAGAATTGAGCAGGACAATTTGCGTTTGGGATTTGAAGTAGATTACGACAGAATAGTTTTTTCAAATGCATTTCGAAGTCTTCAGGATAAAACACAAGTTATACCTTTTTCCAAAACAGATTTTGTTCATACTCGGCTAACACATAGCCTTGAAGTTTCAGTTGTTGGAAGAAGTTTAGGGCGAATGGCTGGCCATGCCATCTTGCAGAAACATCCACATTTAAAGCAATCATTAGGATATCAATCAAATGATTTTGGTGCTATAACTGCTGCAGCTTCTTTAGCTCATGACATAGGAAATCCCCCATTTGGTCATAGTGGTGAAAAAGCTATTGGCCACTTTTTTAGTTCAGGAGAGGGTGTAAAGTACAAGAATAAGTTAACCGATAAGGAATATCAAGATTTGTGTGATTTTGAGGGTAATGCTAATGGGTTTAAAATTTTAACTGAATCTCATCCAGGAACACAAGGTGGAATTAGACTTAGTTATGCCACTTTAGGAGCATTTGTTAAGTATCCAAAAGCTAGTTTACCTGTAAAACCAACACCCCATGTAGCGGATAAAAAATATGGCTACTTTCAATCGCAAAAAACATTTTTCAAAGAAGTAGCAGATGAATTATCATTAATTGATGGAGAAAAAACTTTTCGTCATCCATTGACCTATTTGGTTGAAGCTGCAGATGATATTTGCTATACGATTATTGACTTTGAAGATGGAATCAACTTAGGATGGATATCAGAAGAATTTGCATTAGAATATTTAATCAATCTAGTAAAAGACCAAATTGATTCTAAAAAATATGCACAACTTGCTTTTAAACCGCAAAGATTAAGTTATTTAAGAGCACTCGCCATAAACAGCATGATCAAAGATGCTGTCGATACATTTATTGACAATGAACAAAGTATACTATTAGGAACTTTTAGTCAAAGCCTTTTGGAAAAAAGTAGATTCAAACCCCAGATTGAGGATATTATTAAAATAAGTGTTGAGAATGTTTATCAATCAAAAGAAGTAATTCAAAAAGAGGTCATGGGGCATAGGGCTATAACCACATTACTAGAATACTATTGTGAGGCAGCAGTAAGAAGCTTCAACAATAAGGCTAATGTTCATGATAAATTAATCCTTTCATTAGTCCCAGAGGGAATTTCAATGGCAGGGAAAACGCTCTATGAAACTTTATTGAATTCAAGCTGTTTTGTTGCAAGCTTATCTGATGGTAAGGCATTGAGAATGGCAAAAGATATTGGAGGCTAAATAGATTCGTTAATTATCTTTTTACTGTTTACCTTTGACGAAAATTGTATATGCGCTGGCTAATAACCCTGCTACTTTTAGTTTTTTTTCAGTGGTATAGCTACCAAGCTCTAAAAACTGCTATATCAAATCGTTGGATACTTTATGGTTATGTATTTTTTACTGTAATCATTGTAGGTAACCTTTTATTCTATACTTTGATTTTAGAAAGAAATACAACTAACGAACCTCGCCTTATGTATGCAATTGGTTTTTTTCTTTCTCTTTTAATTTTTCAACTGCTTGTAAGTGTGATACTTCTAGCTGAGGATGTTTTTAGGATTCCCCAAGCTTTATATAGTTTTTTAAAAAGGGTACCAGAGCAAACACAATTTATTCCTTCTCGCAGAAAAATTATTTCTCAAATTGCACTTGGTCTAGCTTCAATCCCATTCGCATCGCTTTTATACGGCATGTACCGTGGAAAATATAATTATAAAGTTTTGTCATATAACTTAGAATTTGAGGACCTCCCTGATGCATTTGATGGATTCAAGATTACACAAATTTCAGATATACATAGTGGGAGTTTTGATAATCAAACTAAAGTACAGTATGGTGTAGATTTAGTTAATCAACAAAAATCAGATTTAGTCCTATTCACAGGTGATCTTGTCAACAATCGTGCAGATGAAATTAAGCCATGGATTAAAATATTTAATAAAATTAAAGCAGAATTTGGTGTTTTTTCGATTTTGGGTAACCATGACTATGGCGATTATATGCGTTGGGAAAGTCCAGCTGCAAAGAGAAAAAATATGGAAGATTTATATGATGCTCACAACGAAATGGGGTGGGATTTACTACTTAATGAATCTCGTTTTATAGAAAAAGATGGAGAGCGATTAGCTATAATTGGTGTTGAAAATTGGGGATCTGGATTTAAAAAAGCGGGAGATCTTAACAAAGCTCTCAATAAGGTTTCCGAAAAAGATTTTAAAATTCTGTTGACCCATGACCCTTCCCATTGGGAGGCACAAGTTATTCCACATCCATTTAAAATTCATCTTACTTTAAGCGGGCATACTCACGGCATGCAATTTGGAATTGAAATACCTGGAATTATCAAATGGAGTCCAGCAAAATGGCGCTATAAACAATGGGCAGGAGTATATGGTGAAAACAAACAGTATTTAAATGTCAACAGGGGGTTTGGTTACTTAGCCTACCCTGGGAGAGTTGGAATGTGGCCAGAAGTTTCAGTCATAACTTTATCAAAGTCAAAATCAAGCATTTAATTGATTTTTTTACATTTGTTTTAAATTTTTAAGTGAATGTCAAAATTCGGTGAGCTTTTAGATGAAAAAATTCCAATTCTTCTTGCTTTTTTTAGAAGCCAAGAAGAGGCGTCGCAGGACATGAATCCCATTTTAAAAGACGTTGCTGCTGCCATGGGTGATAAAGGCAAGGTAATTAAAATCGATGTTGATAAAAATCAACAATTATCAGAGGCACTAAGAGTTAAAGTACTACCGACACTTATGATATATAAGTTTAGTGAAATGGTCTGGCGTCAAAGTGGTGAACAAGATGCTAATACATTAATAAGTCTTCTGAAAGACCACATAGATTAAAAATCATTCTTTTTTATTTTTTTCATTCAATCTAACTACGTTTTGATTGTATTGAGTTTCTAATTTTTTAAAAAATTCAGAATTATCATACTTGTTTACAATTTGAAGAAAATAATTATAGGCAACCCACTCTTTTTCAATTCTATCTTTTAGTTGCGCTCGATTTGAAATGGGGAATTGGGCATACAATTCCATTCTTTCACTATACTCATTAGCAATTTGGATGCTTAAATTTTGTGCTGATTGTATATCACCAATAATGAAAAACCCTTCTGCTACATCTACAAGATTCGTATAAAACTCGTAATCTCCATACAGATATTTAAAAGGACGAATAGCAGTTGTAAAATTATTTAAAGAGGGCTTTAAGTCTGATTTGTCAGCGTGTTTTAATTCGGCTTCAATAAGAGATCTGTAACGTTCAATTTCTGTTACAATTTCCTCACCTAACTCATATTGTCTTTCTGCGGATAGAGAATTAAAATATTCAAGCCGATCAAAATACTTGTAACCAATTTTTTTCGATAAGTCTTGTGCAACTTTAACATCATTTATCCTGTAATAACCATCAACAAAGGGAACAAGTAAACTGTAATAACCAAAATAGTCTAAAGGCATTTTTTCGATAGCAAGATCCATTACTTTTTTTGCCTTTTCAGTTTTATTCTCATTTATCAATTGTTCTGCTAAACGAGCCATATTACTTCTAAATGAAATACTATTTTTCCTTGTTTCAGGATCATGATAGATATCTGTCCGCTCGGAATTACCCCAATTCCAGTTAAGTACAATGTCATACATTAAATCACTATCTATTCTTCCCATTAGATATGGATTTTCTTTACCCAGGTTAGTTTCGATAGGAACCAACTTATAAACTAGTCCTTCTAGTTGAAGATATTTTTTCATCCATATGTATTCAGAATCTGAATAACTTCCACCTGTAAAATAAATAGGTCTTTCCCAGTCATTATTAGCTAGAATATCTAGCATCATCATTTGGTTTTTCAAAAGAGCGGTTTCTGGAAGATCTATATCTATATGTGACAAAATTTTGTCAGCATCCTCAGGTTTGACAATACCACTTTTCAAAACATTTTCCTTATTCACCGGAACACGAATTTTTCTTGTTGGATAAAAAACTCCTTCTTGCTGACTTTTAGGGAGCTGGTTGGGATCACGACCTGTTTTAGTTAAAAAATCTTTAATCTTAGTGCGTGGGTGGTCACTTGAAATCCAATTCATAAAGTCTTTAATATCCCATCTCACTGAATCCAAAACTGGCTGATATCTTATGACATCTCTTACTCCATACGCATACAAGTCATGTGTCATTTGTGAAGGTATAGGTTCACTTTCATAAGTTTTTCTCTTCATCTGATCTATATACCAATCGGTACCTAACAAACTTGAATTTATAGTACGTACATCGGTTCTGTACCCCTCAATGTCTTGAGCATACCATAAAGCAAAAGTATCGTTATCGCCAATTGTAAAAATTATTGCTCCTTTATCTTTTTGAATTGATTGCAAGTATGAGCGTGAGAGCGACTGCGCAGTGTAACGGTTAGAACGGTCGTGGTCGTCCCAGTTTTGAAAAGCCATTAGAAAAGGAATAGCTAATAAACATGTCATAACCACAAGTGGTGAAGCGACACGATTTGAAATATATTCACTTATTTTTTTGATTACCCCCATGCATCCCAAGCCAATCCAGATGCTGAAAACATAAAAGGAACCTACAAGGGCATAATCTCGCTCTCTCGGTTCAAATGGTCGCTCATTAAGATATACTTTCAATGCAACACCAGTAAACAGGAAAAAAAGCATTAGAACCCAAAATCTTTTTGGATCTTGATTATACAAAAAATATAATCCAACAAGGCCTAGAAGAAAAGGTAGAAAGAAATATGTATTTCGGGCCTTATTATTTAAAGCATCATCATTTAAATTTTCTTGATTTCCAAGGCGGATTTTATCAATAAATGGTATTCCACTTATCCAGTTACCATCAAGAATATTATATTCCCCTTGGTTGTCATTCTGTCTACCTGTGAAATTCCACATAAAATATCTCCAATACATATAACCTAATTGATATTCTATGAAAAATCTCAGGTTAGAAAAAAAAGATGGCTTTTCAATATCTAAATATGGACTGAAAGTTTTTAAAAATTCATGAAATTGATCTCCATCAATTGATCCGTCTGAAATATCTTCACGGAATTGATCAATTCTATTTTTCAATTGTGCATTAGAGCGATATTCTGGCTTAATACTAAATTCTAAAGGCTCTGTAAAATTCATGTAATTACCGGCATGCTCACTACTCCAAAGACGTGGCAGTATACCGTTATGAGCACTATTAGAATTAAATCTAGCATCTCTCCAAAAATTAACAATCTTATACTTCCCTGTTTTATAATCTCTTTCATATTTGGGCTTATCATCTATGTATGGTCTATCAGGATCTTGCCCAGCATATACATCAGAAAACATTGGTCCATAAAAAAGTTTAGTTTCTGGATATTGTTCTAAGTTGTAATAAGCTAAAAGTAGACGCGCATCTGATGGAGAATTTTCATTTATTACAGTATTTGCATTGGCACGGATTGGAATCATAATCCATGACGAAAAGCCCAAAAAAACAAATAGTATTGCTAAAATTCCAGTATTTAAGTTTACAAGATTACGTTTTTGAGAAAATTTCAAACCAAAATAGAACAATCCAATAATAATCAAAGCAGCTATTATTGTTCCGCTATTAAATGGAAGCCCCATTGTATTTACAAAAAACACTTCAGCTTTTCCAAAAAATGCTAAAGTTGAAGGGAGTAACAATTTGAAGATGATAAGTAAAATTGCTGTTGAAATCAGGTTAGCATAAATGAAACCTTTGAGTGTTATCTTTTTGTAATTTTTAAAGTAATAAATCATCCCTAGTGCAGGAATAGTTAAAAGGCCCATAAAGTGGACACCAAATGAAAGACCAATAACAAAAGCGATCATTAGTAGCCATCGGTCACCCCTTGAAGTATTCATTTCTTCTTCCCATTTTAAACCCAACCAAAATAATATTGAAAGAATCAGCGTAGCCATTGCATATACTTCAGTCTCAACAGCGTTAAACCAAAAACTGTCAGAAAAGCAAAACGATAATGATCCTACTGCAGCACTACCAAAAAAACCTATGTGATCTGGAATTGAATCTAAAGTTTTAAAAAAGGGAAGTTTTTTTAATAAAAGTGTTAGCGTCCAAAAAAGAAATAGAATAGTAAATGCTGATGAAAAAACAGACATATAATTTACCATCAAAGCAATTTTTTCTGGTCCTGAAGCAAATAAGGCAAAAAAGGCACCCATCATTTGAAAAAATGGTGCTCCAGGGGGGTGTCCGACTTGAAGTTTAGCGGAGGTTGAGATATACTCTCCTGCATCCCAAAAACTTGCAGTTGGTTCAACTGTACTTCCAAATGTAAATAGTGCTATTGCAAAAACTGACCATCCAAAAACCAGATTCCAAATTCGATATGATGCATTTGTGTTTTGCATTAATTTTTTTTACGAATTTAATGATTAATAGAGGAAGAGAAAATGAATTTTGGATTGTATGGTTTTTTTAATAAAACTTGGTGTAAAAAAAACTTTCATATAAATTTGCAGCTCAATTGGCCTATGGTGTAACTGGCAACACGTCTGATTTTGGTTCAGAAGAGTCTAGGTTCGATCCCTAGTAGGCCAACTATTTTGTGCCCACCTACATTATTTTATTTAAAATAATAGAAGGCCCTATAATCAATAGTTATTTCTCAGTTAAATTTTTTTTAGTTTTTTATTGAATCTAAATATTTTCTATTCATAAAAAAACCATCTTTTATAACCGCACTTATTTTCCTTGTGTTCTTAATATCAATCAAAGGATTCTGATTTAAAATTATCAGGTCAGCAATATAATTTGGTTTTATCCTTCCTAAGGAATCTTGAAGATTGAAATATTTTGATGGATTTATTGTAGCTGCCTTTAAAGCCTCCAAATTAGTTAGACCCGAGTTGGTTAATTCTTCAATTTCTTGATGTAAACTTAAACCAGGTACCAAAAAACCAATTGGAGTATCTGTTCCTGCCATAAATGTAATTCCCTTTTTGTGCATATATTTCACCATACTGGATTGCCATTTAGTGAAATCCATTCTTTCCTTATCTTCATTATCTTCCAATTGACTGATAGTTTTTCTCCAATTTTCTCCAATATTTTTTGGAAGAAGATTTAAATAAGAATCATATTGCTTTGATTTATAACTTTTCGAGGCAAAGTTTTTATAAAGTTTCAGAGTGGGAATTTGCCATGTGTCATTTTTTGCCAGGATATCTACCACATTTTTAATTTTGGAAGAATCAAGATTATAAATAGACCTCATACGTTGTTTATTGTGCAACAAGGACCTTAGACTGGCGCCCCTTAAAGCAGATTTATTCTTTAAAATTGCTTTTCTTTCTTTTAAAAGATCATTGGTCATTTTGGTCATTGAAAGCTCAATATTCCTAAAATGTTCTATACTGTTTAAACCAGAGCTAGATGCAATTTCTACATTTATGCTAAGAGGTACATGACCCGTAAGTTTTAAATTATTTTTTTTAGCTAACTCTGTTAGAAGCATGAATTGTGATGGACTTAACATTTCATATGCTTTGAGAAAATCAACTTTATTTTCAATTAGCATTTCCACATTTTTTCTTAATTCGTTATCATCAACATTTTTTATTGAGAGAACGGGATGAGTATGATCACTGCCATCATAAACATTAAATTTCCCGTCCAATAAAGGTCCTGCAATTTTTAAACGAGCTTTTGTTTTGGGATTTTCCAATGAATTTTGTTTATAGCTATTTACAAAATCAAAAGGCCCCCCAGTGTCCCTTAGACTTGTTATACCGTGTAATAAAAAAAGATCCATCATCGAATCGGCTAATTCTGTTTGATAAGCAAAATGCACATGTGCATCCCAAAGGCCTGGGATTAAAAATTTAGCCTCACCATTAAATATTTTATTTTTCTTAGAAACTTTAATTTCATTTGAATTAAAAATTTCGGTTATTTTATTTTTAGTAATGACGAGGGTCTTGTTACTACTAAGACCATCAATGGGGTCAATTATGTTAATATTTTCAATAACATAGGAGTTTTCAAAAAAAATAGTTTCTTCTGAGCAAGAAAAAATGAATAACGAAAAAAAAAGAATAAATTTTTTCATGGAAAAGACATCTTGTTTAATTTGTTATTAGTTAAATATTAAGTTTTTTAAGCTCTGAAACAGCATGATCTACTGCTCTTGCAGTAAAAGCCATGTAAGTCAAAGACGGATTTTGGGTTCCTGAGGAAGTCATAAAAGCGCCATCTGTGACAAACACATTTTTGACAGAATGTATCTGATTGTATTTATTCAATACAGATGTTTTAGGATCACGACCCATTCGTGCTGTTCCCATTTCATGGATTCCTTTTCCAATCGGCGCGTTTGAATCATTAATAGTCACGTCTTTACAACCAGCGTTTTCAAGCATTTCAGCTGCCTGAATTTTCCAATCTTCCTTCATCTTTTTTTCATTCTCTTTGAATTCAGCATCAAAAACTATTTTGGGTAAACCATAAGAATCAATTTTATTATAATCTAAAAACATACGATTTTCGTGATAAGGCAATACTTCTCCAAAGCCTCCCATCCCGATACTCCAGCCTCCAGGTTCTAAAATGGCATTTTTAAAATCAGAACCATAACTGAGTTCTTTAATTGCTTTTGACCAATCTCCTCTACTTGCACCTCCTTGATATCCATAGCCCCTTATAAAATCTAAATTTTTTGATTTTCCACCAATATTTCTAAATCTTGGTATGTAGAATCCATTCGGTCTTCTGCCATAATAATAACGATCTTTATAACCTTCATACTTTCCTGATGCACCACTTCCTAATTGGTGGTCCATAATATTATGTCCTAATTCTCCAGAATCATCTCCAAGACCATTGGGGAATCTATCTGATTTAGAATTCATTAAAATAGCAGTGGAAGCCATTGATGAGGCACATAAAAAAATAATTTTTGCTTTAAATTCAGAAATTTCTTTTGTAACTGTATTAACTACTCTTACTCCTGTAGCTCTCTTTTTGTCTTTATTATAAATTACCTCTGACACAACTGAATTTGGATGTAATGTTAGTTTACCAGTTTTTTCTGCTAGAGGAATGGTAGACGAGTTAGAGCTAAAATAAGCGCCGTAGGGACAACCTCTGTCACACCTATTTCTATATTGACAAGCTTTTCTCCCTGATCCATTTTTAGTTCCTTCAGTTATATGAGCAACTCTACCAATGGTCAAAACTCTATCGGTATAATTTTTTGCTATAGATGATTGTAATTCTTTCTCTACACAATTCAGTTCCATAGGTGGCAAAAACTCACTGTCAGGTAGTTGAGGAAGGTTTAGAGCCTCACCACTTACTCCAATAAATTTTTCAACATAAGAGTACCATGGTGCAATCTCTTTATATCTTACTGGCCAATCAACGGCTATACCATCTCTCAAATTTGCTTCAAAATCATCGTCACTCCATCGATATGTTTGTCGCCCCCAGATTAGAGAACGAC
>ENA-OSEY01000203-OSEY01000203.1-marine-metagenome-genome-assembly--contig:-NODE-203-length-43706-cov-5.087671_pt1 | contig 43706 bp, 39 predicted proteins | sample MGYA00248465_ERZ534230 | MGnify/ENA primary metagenome ERZ534230 (study PRJEB26409, sample SAMN06344110) | marine metagenome | isolation source: Sea water from surface | place: Atlantic Ocean:Southern... | reverse complement strand
CCAGAAATCTGTGAAGAAAAATTTTTTTTATACCGCTTCTTTACATCATTGATTGCATTGATCTCAGCATGTCTCCCGCCAAAGTTTTCGTAGAATCCCTGCCCAATTATCTTTTCGTTTTTAACAATTACAGAGCCAACATTAACTCCGGGCTTGGTATTAAATTTCCCTTTTGTGGCTAGATCTATAGCTTTGGAAATGAAGAAGTTATCATTCATCGCTTAATTTTTTTACTTCTTCGCTGAATTCATTGGGGTCTTGGAAGCTTCGATAGACAGAAGCAAATCTCACAAAGGCAACTTCATCTAGTTTTTTTAAATGCCTCATTACCGTTTCACCGACAAGTTTTGATTCAATTTCTCTTTCTCCAAAATCTCTTATTTCTTTTTTGATGGTTTCAATCAAACTTTGGAATTGAGCATCACTTACTGGTCTTTTTTCCAAGGATCTAGAAATGCCTTCTCTAATTTTTCTCTCATCGAAAGGCACACGAGATTTATCTTGTTTTACGACCTTTGGCATTACAAGTTCTCCAACTTCATATGTGGTCCATCTTTCTCCACACTTCAGACATTCTCTACGCCTTCTAATCTCACTGCCTTCAGTTACAAGACGAGAATCGATAACCTTACTTTCTTCGAAGGAACAAAAAGGGCAGTGCATGGTTTATTGAGAGTAAACTGGAAAGTTACTACAAAGGCTTTTGACTTCTTCTTTTATGTTAGAAATTAATTTTTTATCGTCTAAGTTAACAATGATCTGAGATATCCAATCAGCAATCGTCGATACTTCTTCTTCTTTAAAACCTCTTCTGGTAACAGCTGGAGTACCAATTCTTATACCAGAGGTTACAAAAGGAGATTTTGGATCATTGGGAACAGAGTTCTTATTCACAGTAATGAAAGCTTCTCCAAGGGCCGCCTCTAGGTCTTTACCGGTGACATCGTTTTTGATTAGGTTGACCAAGAACATATGATTCGAAGTTCCATTCGATACAATATCAATATCATTCGTCATAAATCTACTGCTCATGGCTTTGGCATTATCTAATATCTGTTGCTGATAAATTTTAAATTCGTCTTCCATGGCTTCTTTGAAACAAACCGCTTTGGCAGCGATGACATGCATCAATGGTCCGCCTTGAGAACCAGGAAAAAGAGCGGAATTTAGTTTCTTCTGAAGTTCTTCGTCAGGCCCAGCAAGAATCAATCCTCCTCTAGGACCAACCAAAGTTTTGTGAGTGGTCGTAGTCACAACATCGGCGTGTGGAAAAGGATTGGGGTACAGGCCTGCTGCAACCAGTCCTGAAACATGGGATATGTCGGCCAAAAGATAAGCATCAATAGATTTAGCTATTTCTTTGAACTTTTCCCAATTTAAAATTCCTGAGAAAGCGGAGAAGCCGCAAATTATTAATTTAGGTTTGTGCTCTTTTGCAAGAGCTTCAACTTGATCGTAGTCGATATCGCCGGTAGAGGGATCTATGCCATAACTATAGGATTCATATATCTTTCCGGAAAAATTTACTTTAGAGCCATGTGTTAAATGACCTCCATGGTCAAGGCTCATGCCAAGAATTTTATCTCCTGCATTTAGTAACGCCAAGAAAACTGCAGCGTTAGCACTAGCACCTGAGTGAGGCTGAACGTTGGCATAGTCTGCCTTGAATAATTCTTTTGCCCTTTCGATGGCCAACTGTTCAGCAATGTCAACAAATTCGCATCCACCATAATATCTTTTTCCAGGGTAACCCTCAGCATACTTATTAGTAAGCACAGAGCCTTGTGCTTCCAAAATTCTTGGCGAGGCATAATTCTCTGAAGCAATAAGTTCGATATGCTGTTCTTGCCTGATTCTTTCTTTTTCTAAAGCTTGCCAAAGATCATCATCAAAGGATTTGATAGAGAGGTTATTTCCGTACATAGTGAGTTATCTCAAAACAGAAATTATACTCTGCTAGGAAATAATTTTAAGCCTTTGTCGTCTTTATTTTAGTTTTTCTATTAGGATATAAACTTTTACACATAAAACAGATAGTTCCATCACATCCTTGAGCAGTACAAAACGCTCGGCCATAGAAAATAATTTGCAGATGTAAGTCGCGCCAATCTTTTTCATCAAAAAGTTTTTTTAAATCTTCTTCAGTTTTTTTTACTGATTTTCCATTTGTTAATCCCCAACGTTGTGCCAATCGATGAATATGGGTATCGACCGGAAAAGCAGGCTTATGAAAAAATTCGCTGACGACAACCGAAGCTGTTTTGTGACCGACTCCCGGAAGCTCTTCAAGTAACTTTAATTCTTTGGGTACCTTGCCTTTATATTTTTCAAGTAAAATTTTTGAGGTTCCTATGATGGCTTTGGCTTTTTTAGGAGCTAGACCGCAGGTTTTAATGTACTCGTATACTTTTTTTTCGCCCAATTTCAGCATTTTTTCTGGACTTGAAGCCTTTTTAAAAAGCTCTTTGGTGACGATGTTTACTCTCTTATCAGTCGTTTGCGCACTTAAGAGAACTGCAATCAATAGCGTAAAGGCATTTGAATGATTTAAAGGTGCTTTTGGATTGGGATACAGTTCACTCAATTTCTTTTGAATGTAAAGAGCTTTTTCTTTCTTTTTCAGCATCAAAAATATGATAAATAAGTTTTTTCTTCTATGCACTCTGAGCTGATTAATTTTTTTAAGTCTAGGGGTTGCAGTACTTGCAGATTTCGGTATTATCAGTTCATAGGGGGAGAATCCTTAAGCATATAAGCAAAAGTTATAATTTTTCTAGCTTAAGATCTTCACAAAATAATTTTTATCTCATTCAGGGGAGGATTCTAAATGAGTAAATTCTTTAAAATCGCTTTAGCTCTAGTGAGCTCGTTTTTTGTAACGACTTCGCTTTATGCTCAGGCAACAATAGAAGAAGTAATTGTTACAGCGCAAAGAACTGAGCAAAGTCTGCAAGATGTTCCGATTGCGGTGTCAGCATTTACTGACGAAGTTTTAGCAGAACGACAAATTGAGTACGCTTCGGATATTCAATTACAAGTTCCTGGTGTTGCTTTTACTGCTACCCAATTTGGTGCAGGTGGTTTTTCAATCAGGGGTATTACCAACTTAGCGACAGCAGCTAGTGCTGATGCTGGGGTGGAAATTCACTTGAATGGCTTACCGTTAGGGTTAACATCCGTTTCCGAAATCCAATATTTGGATATGGAGCGACTCGAGGTTCTTCGTGGACCACAAGGAACACTATTCGGTCGTAATGCCACAGGTGGGGTAATCAACTTGATTACAGCAAAGCCTGATTTAGATGAATTCTATGGTAGCGCTGACATCAAATATGGTTCTGATGCAGAGAAAATGCTTACCATGATGCTTAACATTCCGATTACCGACCAATTCGGTTTTCGTTTTGCTTACACCAATCTACAAAAAGATGGTGTGCATGAGAATCTTTACTCTAGAGCTGGTGATGACTTTGATAACAGAGACGGTCATCAATGGCGTGCTTCTTTCCGTTATGAGTTTGACGACACTTTATCAATAGATCTTTTACACAATGCATATCATGAAGAATCTGCTCGTAACCAAGTGAGTGGTGTATTTTGTGAAACTGGTGGAAGTTTAACGCAAGGTTGTGTGGTTGGTGGACAACAAGTTTTCCAACAAATTTCTCCAATGTCTAACGGTTCTACTTTGCCATCATTATTGGGTGGTAACTTAGCGTTTTACATGCCTGGTGGGTTAGGTTGTACATTTGCTGCTGATGGAACTACTCCAGCTGCAAACGATGGTACTTGTTACAACCCGCTTGCGGCCTTATCTACTCCAGCTGAATTAGATCCTGCTGCTGCAGGCTATGACGCTGCTGCCGCCGCACTTTATACTGCTTATTTAGGATTAGTTGACGTTCCGAATATTCCAAATGAATTTTTCCAAGCAAACGTGTGGAGATCCCCAATTCACCAAGCTCAAGAATCAACTTCACAATTATTATTGGAAAAAGATTTTGATGAAGGCTCACTTACTGCATCTGTAAATGTTAAGAAGAGAGTTTTCTACAGAGATACATCTTCTCTATCAAAAGAAGCTTCATCTATTAGATGGTCTGCTGGTCTTCAAGGCAATGCTGCATTGTTCTTGGCGGACGGCGCAACTCTTGGAGGCGTAACTGGTGATGCAAACTCTGCAATGCCAATGGTTGGAGTACCTTTGGGTTACTCAAACAGTTATATATCTCCTGGATGTGACATTGATGCTGGACAAACCGGTATCTTTGGTGGTGCTAACTGTATTAGAGGTTTCCACGAACTTCCAGTTTCTGGAGACGCTTCTTTCAGTGATAGTACTAGTACTACATATGAAATTAAGTACGCTTCTGATTTAGGTGGTGACTTTGACTTCTTAGTAGGTGCAATCAATATTTCTAACAGCGTTGACAGTTTTTATGATGTTTACGCTTCTGGTATAACTATGAATGGTTTGCAACTTCCTGCAACTATCGCTTCATCTTATCGTGGTGGCTACCTTCCTCTTGTAGGTTGTGCTTTACAAGCCGCACCTAACGCTAACTGTGATGCAGCTACAATTGCTGCTGGTGCAGCGGTTGTAGGTGGAATTGGAGCCCTCTCTGGTCTCATTGCGGATGCTACAGCTCCAACAGCTGCTGAAATGTTAGCTTCTCAAACAGCTGCGCTTGATAAGATTAATAGAATTGATGGTGTTTACACTGAACATTTCCATAATGAAACCAGACCTTTCAAATTGGATGCGTCTGCAATCTTTACTGAGTTCTACTTCAATGTGGCTGATAACCACAAATTGACATTAGGTCTTCGTTATACAGAAGATCAAAAGGAAGTTAATACAAGAGCAACTTTCTACGATACTCCTCTTGTTACTTCATGGGCTGCTACAAATGTTGATCTCGATGGCGACGGTGCCAATGATGACCTTGATGGTAGTGGTGCTGTAGATGCTGCAGATATCCCAGCAACTTTTTGTGGCATTGGAGGAGCTGGTGCAGCTTCGGTTGACAATGCTACTGGCCTTGTAACTGATGCTAATGCCCAGTGTTTAGCGATAGGCGCTACTGTAGGTCAAGGAATTGGCCTCGCACCTGGAGTAACTCCAAATGCTACGAATGGTTCTCAGTACCTATTAACTGGTCTTGATGCATTCAATGCAGATTATGCTAGTGCGGTTCCTGCGATCAATCCATTGATGGAATTCTCAAACACTACAGGTAGATTCGTTTGGGACTGGCAGATCGATGACGATACTTTGATGTATGTCAGTTATGCTAAAGGTTTTAAAGGTGGAGGATTTAACCCGCCATTTAACGCGGCGCAATTCCCTAACACGCCTTTCGCATTCGAAAGTACGGAAGTTAATTCTCTAGAACTGGGTATTAAAGCAACTGTTCCTGAAATTGGTTTAGTTGCCAATGCTTCGTTCTACTACAACGACTTTGAAAACTTCCACTTAGGTTCAATCAGAAATGAAACTGCAATCAACTATGGTATTCCTTTGGAAAGCTATGGTGCGGAATTAGAGCTTTTGCTTAACCCACCATCTGTTCCAGGTTTAACCTTCAACATGCAGGTGAGCTTATATGACTCTGAGATTGGCGATGTTTCAATTGTGAATCCTCACGACTTAGGTGGTCACTACAACGGACTTGCTGATTCAGCAAATTGGCATGTGATGAAAAGTGCTACGGCTAACTCCTTCTTAGTTAACAAAGACAGAATGGGTTACATGTACGGAAGCATATTACAAACTACAGCTGCTGCTGCCGGTGCTGCGGATGATGCAGCGCTAGTAACTGCTATGACTGCTTTAGCTGCTACCAATGAGTTTGCTGCCGCTGCGATGGCACAAGCTGTTGGTCTTGGAGCTGGTGCAACTGATGCTCAAAAAGCTGGTGCAATAACTGCTACTCTTGCTGCTGGAGGATTTATTATTGCTCCAGAAATGAATGCTGCTGCGACTGCATATGGTGATAAAGCAACTGTTTGTCACTACATTCAGTTAACTGCTGCTAATCACATCAATACTTGTGTGCCAAATGCTACGGCTGCTGCCTTAGGTATGACAGGTGCAAACCTTTCTAATGGTCACGCTCCTACTGGTTCGTTAATATACTCACCAGTAGAACTTACTGATGCTAATGGTGTTGTACTTGCTACTACAGCTGCAAATGGAGGTTCTTTACTTCCATCAATAGGTATCTTAGGCTCAGGTGAGACCTTACAAACTGGTGGATTGTGTACTCTATGGGGTATCTTTACTGCAGATTATTCAGCTCTAGCTGGGGCTGGTATTAACCATACTTCTGCGCTAGTTGAGTCTGCTGGTACTACCGGTATTCAAATAGCTCAAGATGCCAATGGTAATGCTACGGAAACTTGTTACGGAACTGCTACTTTAGATCCAGGCTTTATCAGCTCTGGTAATGAGCAGTCTTTAAGTGGAAACCAAATGCCTTTTTCTGACGTAACTGTGTCATTAGGTTTGGCTTACACTTTCCAAACAAATAATCTGGAAGTAACTCCAAGATTGGACTACTACTACAGATCTGACTCAAACCAAAGCGTATTCAACATTGACCAGAACAAAGTTGAAGCTTGGGATGAAGTCAACTTCAGACTTAACATTGTTCCTACCAATGGCGACTGGCGTGTAATTTTCTACGGTCAAAACTTAACTGACGAAAGAAACATTACGGCCACTGCGATCACTAACTCTTCTACAAGTCACACTAATTCGACTTTCGTTAGAGAGCCAAGATCCTTTGGTTTGCAATTTGGTATTGACTTTTAAGAGTCTCTAACAGAAAAAAACCCTTGCTTCGGCGAGGGTTTTTTTTTGGTAATCGCTTGAATAAGCCTTTATAATTTAGTTTCTATTTAATAGGAGATTTTATGAGAAACGTAGTTATCGTTGATAGCGTCCGTACCGGACTAGCTAAATCTTTTCGTGGGGGATTCAATCAAACTCGTGCTGATAATATGACAGCACATCTAGTTAATGCCCTTTTGGAAAGAAATCCAGGCCTAGACCCTTCCATGGTGGAAGATATGATTTTGGGTTGTGGAGCGCCTGAGGGTGCACAAGGGCATAACATTGCAAGAAACGTTGCAGTATTATCAAACTTACCAATTGAAGTTGGTGGAACTACAGTAAACAGATACTGTTCTTCAGGACTGCAAACAGTTGCGATGGCAGCTACTCAAGTTCAAAGCGGCTTCAGTGATTGTATTATTGCAGGTGGTGTAGAGTCTATTTCAACCACGCAAGGAAATACCAATATGCATATGTACGTCAATGATAAGTTGGCAGCTGATGTGCCAGGTATTTACCACGCTATGGGACAAACTGCTGAATGCGTAGCTAAACGTTACGACGTCACCAGAGAAGCCCAAGATGAGTATGCTTTATCCAGTCAACAAAGAACTGCAGCTGCACAAGAAGCAGGTCTTTACGATGATGAAATTATCCCAATGGATACTGTGATGAAACTAGTTAACAAGGAATCTGGCGAAGAAAAAGATGTGGAAGTCACAGTTGATCGAGATGACTGCAATAGACCAGAAACCACTTTAGAGGGTTTATCTTCTCTAAAGCCAGTTTTTGATCCAGAAAATGGTTCAGTCACAGCAGGAAACTCCTCTCAGCTATCTGATGGGGCGTCTGTTACTTTGGTGATGAGCGAAGAAAAAGCATTGGAACTGGGTTTAACCCCAAAACTTTATTTTAGAGGTTTTACTGTTGTTGGGTGTCAGCCTGATGAAATGGGTATCGGTCCAGTATACTCCATACCTAAGTTACTCAAATCAGCTGATTTGAAAATGGAAGATATTGACCTTTGGGAACTGAATGAAGCATTTGCATCTCAAGTTGTTTACATCAGAGATAAGTTAGGCCTTCCAAGTGAGAAACTCAACGTCAATGGTGGTTCTATTTCCATCGGACATCCTTTTGGGATGACTGGCTCAAGACAAGTAGGCCACGTTGCTCGAGAGTTGAACAGAAGAGGTGGAAAGTACGGAATCGTCACAATGTGTGTAGGCGGTGGTATGGGAGCTACTGGCCTCTTTGAAGCTTACAACTCTTAATAATTTATCCGATTCTAAATGAAAGAATCGGATGAATTTTTAATTCTTCAAAAATACTTTAAAGACTTGGGGAGTCAATACCATGACTCCTCAGGTATTTTACTGGGCCCAGGAGATGATGCTGGTCTCTTTAGGACTACAAACTCAGATCTAATTTTCTCAACAGATGTCTCAAACGAGGGTATTCATTTTCCAAGAAGCTTAGAACCCGATCTTGTTGCCTATCGAGCTTGTTCTGTTGCAGCAAGCGACATCCCAGCTTGTGGCGCCACTTTAAAATGGTTATCCATAACACTTGTAACTCCGAGTAAAAGTCTCAGTTGGATAAAAAAATTTGCAAAAGGAGTTAAACTTTTTACCAAAGATTACCAAGTACCAGTCATTGGTGGAGACTTGGTAGTAGGCAAGGAGTGTTCCGTTTCTGTTGGCGTCTGCGGCGAAGTTAAGAAAAAGGATTTTCTTTCTAGGAGCGGTGCAAAGGTTGGTGATTCTATATTTGTAAGCGGAATTCTTGGATTGTCAAAATTAGGATTAAAAGTCTTAAAGAATAAAGAAAAAAATTTGTCATCAACAAATAAGAAATATTTAAAAAAATTTTTAAAACCAAAAGTTCATCAATCACTAGGCGTGCACTTGAGAGGCATAGCTACTAGCTGCATAGATATATCCGATGGGTTAATAGGAGATCTAGGTCACATCTGCAAACTGAGTCGTGTCGGAGCAAAACTTTATTATGCTTCCATCCCTTACGAAGGCAGCTTTCAAGACGCACTTACTTGGGGAGACGATTATGAACTTTGTTTTACTGTTCCAAAAAATAAATTACAAAGAATTCCAGAGATAGAGAAAGCACTTAAAATCAAACTTTTTAAAATTGGAGAAATAGTTAAAGAAAACAAAATAAGAGTATTCAATGAAGAGACAGAATTATTTTTTAAAAAGAATAGTTATAATCATTTCTCCTAATGGATAATTTTCCAAACTTAAAAAAACCTTCTCACTTGTTGGCAACTTTTTTTGGCATTGGCTTGTTACCCTTAGCTCCTGGTACATGGGGATCCTTAGCTGGATTGCTTCTTTTTTTTGCATTTATTTTCTTACAGCTTAGTTTTAGTACTTTTTTGATTTCTTTGATATGCATTATTCTGGGAAGCATCTTTTTGTGCTCTCAAGCGACTAAAGATCTTGATGAAAAAGACCATAAAACCATTGTTATTGACGAGGTAGCCGGAGTCTGGACAACATTTATGTTCATTCCTGCCCTGGGAATTTACAATTTTTCTAATCAACTATGGAGTGAAAATTCTTATCTTGCGGCAACAGTTCTATTTCTGCTTTTTAGGGTCTTTGACATTTTAAAACCGCATCCAATTTCATTTGTGGATAAAAGATTTAAGTCCGGATTAGGAGTTGTTTTAGACGATTTGATGGCAGGAGTTTTTGCAGGTCTGACTTTATTGGGCGGAAACTTTTTTATCAATATTTTTTAAATTTAATTCTGTAGAAAGTTTTTTTAGAATTGTTTCTTTAGTGAGGCCTGCTGCTTCTCTTTGATCTCTTTGATCTCCAACAATAGGAAATTCATCTGGAACACCTATAATTTTTAATTTATCAGAAGCATTAAGGGTTGATAAAAATTCGTTTACAGCAGAGCCAGCTCCTCCTGATACAGTATTCTCTTCAATGGTGATAATGTGTTTGCACTTACTTGCAAAATTTTCAATAAGTTCTTCGTCTAATGGTTTGATGAACCTCATGTCAACCAAGGAACAATTTAATTCTTCAGAAATTTCCTCTGCTAAACCTAACATGTTACCAAAGGACATTACGACAATATCTGAATTATTTTCATTAATAATTTTTGCCTTACCAATTTCAATTAATTCGTTAGAATCAGCAATAACGTCTGCTCCAGGGCCTTCGCCTCTGGGATAACGAATTGCTGCAGGACCAGAATAATTAAATCCAGTAGAAAGCATTTTCCAACACTCATTCTCATCGGAAGGACTCATAATAACCATGTTTGGAATACATCTTAAAAAAGCAACATCAAAAATTCCGGCATGAGTAGCTCCGTCTCCTCCTACAAATCCAGCTCTGTCTATCGCCAATGTAACATCCAATTTTTGTAAAGCGACATCATGAATCAGTTGGTCATAAGCCCGTTGCAAGAAAGTGGAATAGATCGCAAGGATTGGTTTTTTTCCTTCTTTGGCCAAGCCGGCTGCAAAAGTCATACTATGTTGTTCTGCAATAGCAACATCATAAAAATTGTTTGGATATTTCTTTGCAAAATCATTCATTCCTGAGCCTTCTGACATAGCAGGAGTAATGGCAATTAACTCATCTTTTCCTTCATCTAGTTGTTTGCAAAGCCACTCTCCAAAAACCTGAGAGTATTTTTTTCCATTAGTTTTTTCTTTAGAGTTTTCAATTTTATTAAGAGCATGGAATCCAATGGGATTTTCTTCTGCGGGAGCAAAGCCTTTACCTTTTTTAGTTATTAGATGTAAAAATTTTGGACCCTTTACCTTTTTAAGAGTTTCCAAAGTCCTAAGCATTTCATTCAAATTGTGCCCATCCATAGGCCCAATGTAGTTAAAGCCTAATTCCTCAAAAAGCGTTCCAGGAGTGAACATCCCTTTGAAATGAGTTTCTGCTCTTTTTGCAAAATTTTTCGCAGATGGGATAAACCTCAGGGCAGTTTTTCCGCCTTCTCTGATGGAAGTATAAAATCTACTAGCCCATATTTTTGCAAGGTAGTTGGAAAAACCGCCAGTATTTTTTGATATCGACATACTGTTGTCGTTCAGGATAACCAAAACGTTGGACTCTATTGATCCGGCATGCGCTAAAGCTTCATAAGCCATCCCTGCCGTCATTGCGCCGTCACCAATAATTGCAATATGCTGCTTTTCAGGTTGTGCGACTGCCATTCCTAAAACCGCACTGATTGAGGTGCTTGAATGTCCTGCCCCAAAGGCATCATAATTGCTTTCTTCTATATTAGTGAAAGGATGTAATCCGCCCTTTGATCTAATCGATGAAATTGCATCTTTTCTTCCTGTTATGATTTTATGTGGGTAACTCTGATGACCTACATCCCAAACCAAGTTATCTTCCGGAGTATTAAATACGTAATGTAAAGCTAAAGTGAGTTCAATAACTCCGAGTCCTGCTCCAAAATGACCACCACTCTTCGAAACGGAATAAATCAAAAACTCTCTTAATTCATCTGCTAATTGCTTCAATTCCTGTTTTGAAAGCTTTCTTAATTCTGAGGGATAGTTTACTGAATCTAAAAGTGGAGTTTCAGGTAGATTTTTTGGAATCTCAAAAAAAGTTTTCATCACTTATCTCTCAGGATTATAAATTTTGAAAGCCTTTCTAATTCATCTGTTTCATAAGGCAAGGCAGACAAAATTTCTAAAGCCTCGAAACATAAGTTTTCTGCTCTTTCTTTTGAAGCCTCGAGGCCAATTACAGAAGGGTATGAAGCTTTATTTAATCCCATATCAGAATTCAATGGCTTACCAATAATTTTTTCATCGCCAACAACATCTAAAATATCGTCTTTGATTTGAAATGCTAAGCCAAACTTTTTAGCAAAACTTAAAAACCCATCGAGATGACTTTTTGGTAAATTTTCCTTGAGGACACAGATAGATTCAATGCATGCTTCAATTAGTTTTCCGGTTTTAAGATGATGTATCTCATCAAGTTGCTCCAGGCTAATTTGTTTCCCTTCCGCATCTAAGTCTCTGCTTTGACCCTCTACCATTCCTCTCGGACCACAAGCCTGAGCAAAAAGGTTGATAATTTTTAATTTAGATTCTGGTTTCAAATTTTTATCTTCAATTGTAGTAAGCACCTCCAGGGCGAGGGGTTGTATGGCATCCCCAGCTAGAATTGCAGTAGCCTCATCAAATTTTTTATGGCAAGAGAGTTTACCTCTTCGATAATCATCATCATCCATTGCAGGTAAATCATCATGGATCAATGAATAACTATGGATCAATTCCCCGGTTGCAGCCATCAAATCTATAGTTTTTTCACTTACATCTAGTTTGAGGCTCTCTGCCATCAACAACACGAGTTGGGGCCTAATTCTTTTACCTCCATTTAAAACCGAATAGTGTATTGCTTCAGATATTTTTGATAAATTTTTTGGAGGCAGGGTTTCTAGAATTGCCTGTTCTATTCTTTTTAAGTTTTTATCCAAAAAAGAAAGACTTTTTAATTCTTTTTCATCGAGATTAGCTATCATCAAAGTCTTCTAGATCAAGCGAACCATCATCTTTTTCTAAAAGTTTTTGAATTTTGAGTTCAGCTTTGGTGAGGAGTTCTTGACAATGTTTTGTAAGTTTTACTCCTTCTTCAAAAGTTTTAATTGATTCATTAAGAGGAAGATCTCCATCTTCAAGAGCTTCTATAATGTTTTCAAGTTTTGCTAAAGACTTTTCAAAATCTAAACTTTTTTCCTTAGTTTTATCGTTCACTTGCTGTTTTTACAAATAGATTTTTAATGTTTTTAAAGGTCTTCCTGATAGCTACAGGTAGCATAAGCCAACATGGAGTTAAGAACAAGGTTATTGCTGAAGCGAAGGTAAGTCCAGAGACTACCGCAAAAGACATAGGCTGCCACCATTCAGATACTCTTCCACCGATTTCGATATTTCTTTGATAAAAGTCCACGCCGATACCAGAGGCTAATGGTAACAAACCTATTACAGTTGTTGCTGTCGTTAAAATAATTGGTCGAAGTCTCTGTGCTGCTGTACGAACTACGATTTCTTCTCTTGAAAGATTAGGATTTTCTCTCGTAATAACATTATAGGTATCAACCAGAACGATATTGTTGTTAACTACAATTCCTGCCAAAGCAATTACACCCAAACTTGTAAATAAAGAACTCGATATCTGCTGGGTAACCAACAATCCAAGCATAACTCCGGCGGTTGATAAAAGTACTGCAGAAACAATTATGAAAACTTGATAAAAACTATTGAGTTGAACCATCAACAAAATAGACATTAGAAATATTCCAACTATAAATGCAAATACAAAGAAATCTGCGTTGGCATCAGCCTCAGCTTGCTGTCCGCCAAATCTAAATTGCAATCTCTTATACTCATTATTGTCTGCTATCCATTGCTCAATTTTCGGAATGACGTCTTCAACTAACGCTCCTTTTTGATATTCAGCTGCCACTGTAAAAGCTCTTTCTCCAGAAACTCTTCTGATTGAAGGTGGAATATAAGCAGGAACAATTTCTACAAAACTACTTAACGGCGCTTGTCCAAATCTTGTATTTACTGTCAAATCACTGAATTGATCTAACCTTCTTTGGTCGGCGGGAAACCTTACCCTGATGTCAACTTCTTCGTCCAAATCTTCCGGTCTGTATTCTCCTACTTTCACACCTGCAGTCATGAATTGTATTGCAGCTCCAATATCTTGCGTTGTTACTCCAAATTGTTTTGCCTTTTCTTTATCAATTTTGATTGTCCATTTCAAAAGATTCGTTGGAATTGTGTTGTAAATATTCTTTGCCCCTGGCACGGAATCTTTCATAAAGTTTGTCAAAGCAATGGTTGCGGCAGTAACCATATCAAAGTCTTTACCGAATATATCTATCTCAATAGGGGAGTCCGTCGGTGGTCCGTTTTCTCTCAGTTTTGCGTTGACAACAAGCCCAGGAATATCTTGTGTTTTTTCCAAAAGTTCATCATAGACATCCCAGCCTGAGCGACGTAAGTCTTTTTCAAAAGGCATTTCAATAAAAATAGTTCCTATTTCATCGGAATTACCTCGGTCTCTGGGATCAGCAACGCCATTCATATTTAAAGATATGGAACTAGGACCGGGAATGCTGAGAACGATGTCTTCAATCTCCTTTAAAAAACCAAGTTTTTCAAGTTCACCAAAACTTCCTCTGCCCTCAATTTTTACTTCCATCTCCATTGGCTCTTCTTCTATGAAAAATCTACTTCCCGGTGCGTGCTGACCATACAATAGAACAATAGTCACGACTGATAATATTATAAAAACTATAAATTTCCCTGGAGAATGTATGACCCTGCTTAAAGCTTTTGCATATAATCCTGTAAGCCCATCTATTTTTGTAGGGTCTCCATTTTCGAGAATACTTGCATTTTGCAAGGTTTTTGACTTTCTAATTCCTAAATTACCAAATCTCGACCCGATTGCTGGTGTGAATACCAATGCATACAATATCGATCCTAGCAAAACAATAAATAATGTTACGATCATCGGTCTCAAGAATTGTCCTGAAACTCCAGGCATAAAAAACATTGGTACAAATATTGATAATGTAGTTCCAATTGAGATTGTTACGGGCCAAAACATCCTTTTGGAGGAAAATTTATAAGCTTCAATTCTGTCAAGTCCCTCTGCCATTTTTCTATCGGCGTATTCAACAACAACAACACAGCCATCAATTAACATACCTAAGGATATCAATAGCCCAAAACAAACCATAAAGTTAAAACTGTAGTCGATCGCTGCTAAAAAAATGGAAGCAAAAAGAAAGCATGTAGGGATTGCCATCGCGACCATTGTTGATGACCTTAGACCCATGGTGCCGACCACAATCGTCATTACAAGAATCAATGCTGTAAGGATGTTTCCTCCTAACTCAGCAACCATCATAGATGACCAGCCAGTTCTGTCTTGAGTAATAGTAACTTCCACTCCAGTTGGTAAATTTGGTCGAAACTCGTCTAAAACGTAGTTTACTTTGTTTGCAGCAACTACTTCTTTGGCATCCTGCCTTTTCATGACAGACAAAGTCACAGCATCTTTTCCATTAACTCTGGAAAAAGAATCTCTATCTTTGAATGTCCTTCTCAATGTGACTAGATCTTTGAGGGTAATTACTTTTCCGTTATTTTCAATAATTGGAATGTCTTCGACATCTGTAACGTTCTCAAAAACAGAGGGCACCAAAACAGAAAACTTACCCGTTGACGATCTTAAGTCACCTGCAGGGATTGCTCTGTTTGCATCACCAATTGCATTATATAAATCCCTTGGGGAAACGTTATAGCTTTCCAATTTTGTTTTATCGATTGTAGCTTCAAGCAAATCATCTGGAACTCCTCTTAAATCTGCTTCTAATACTTCGGGAATGGTCTCTACAGCTGTTTGAAGTTCACGGGCAAATGCTAGAAGTTCTCTTTGATTCGACGAGTTAGAAATTAAGTTAATGTCTAAAATAGGGTATTCATCTAATGTGAATTCTTTAACCACAGGTTCTTCAGATTCTGAAGGCAATTCTTGTTTTGCTTCATCGATAAGATCTTTTACATCTTGAACGGCCTTGTCTTTGGAATATTCAACGGGAAATTCCAAGATTACATAAGACATGTTTTGCCTACTGTAAGATTGAATATCAACTAATTCATCGACAGTCTTTAACTTTTGCTCAATTGGCCTAGTTACAAGTCTTTCAGCGTCTTGAGCAGAGACGCCATCGTAATAAGTTGAAACAAAGACATATGGGATATTAATATCTGAATAGGCTGATGCAGGTAATTGAATAATCGAGGTAAAACCCCAAACCAACACAAAAGTTAAAAATGTGAATGTAGCTTTGTAACGATCTACAAAAAAATCAATTAATGTTTTCATCCTTATTTAGTCTGTAGTCAATTGCGATGTCAACTTTTTCATTATTGTTTACGTAGTCCTGACCAACAGTGATGATTCTTGAATTAAAGGGAAGGCCACTTACCCAAACTCCTTTTTCTGTATCTTGAATGATTTCGACTCTATAAAACTCTACTAGATTATCCTTATTTACAACTCTTACACCAATATTTCCAGCTTCATCAAGTCTTAAAATAGAAAGAGGGACAATATGGGCTGGTTCAGGAGTTGCGGAGACAATTACTTTAGCTGTTTGACCATCTTTAATTTTACGGAGAGGATTTGGAATTGAAATTTCAATATCGAATGTATGCATCATCTCATCTGCAGAAGCAGAGATAAAAGTAATTTGACCTTGAAACTCTTCTCCATCATTCGTAATAACCTTCACGCCACTATCTTTTGTGAGATCTAAAAGTTCAGTTTCGGATATGTCACCCGTAATCATCATAGGATCTAGGTCTAAAAGAGTAGCGCAAGTAGAGCCACGACTAAGAAAATCTCCAACATCTAAATCAATTTTATCTACAACACCATCGAACGGTGCTTTTATGTTTGCATAATCAAGCTCGAGCTTGGCTCGCTCATAATTTGATTTGGCGTTTTGTAATTGTTTTGAAGAATAAAGTTCTTCTTCAAAAAGTTTTTTTGCTGAGTTGAAATCAAGCAAGGCTTTATCAAAGTTAGCCTGCCTTTCAGCGACGAAGAGAGAGCAAATAACTTCCCCTTTTTTGACAAAAGTTCCTTGAGGGATAGGTAAATCAATAATTTTTCCTGAAGTTTCTGACTTAATAAAAACTTTTTTATCGGCTTTTGTAAAACCTTTGACAACGATTTGCTTGGAAAAATTCTCTGCTTTCTGATCAATAACTCTTACAACTGGATCTTTTTTTTCTATTAGCGCAGGAGGTTCTGGTTCTTGAACAAAAAGTCCAGAAACCATCCAAATTATAGCAAAGCCAACAAAGAGTGATGCCCACTCTAAGTTCGATCGTGTAACAAGCCTAGTAACAAAGTTCATTTATTAATTTCCCTTTCTTTTATATGGTGGCGAGGTGCGATTATATCAAGGAAAAGCTATAAATATTTCTTTTTTATTTTTTCCAATCTAGCATGTTGTTCATCGCTAGAAAGTGGCTCATCTTCAAAAAATTCCTCTTTTTTTTCTGGAAGGGAAAGCAAACTATTATTAACCTCGCTTAATTCAAGAATTTCTTCGTAAGCCTCAATAAAATCGCTTTTTATCTCAAATTCAGCCTCTGTTTTTAGACGGTACCAACCTACTTTAGTACCAGCATGATATACAAAGGGATGCGACCAATTAAAATCAAGCGGACTAATTTCTCCAAGAGTAGTTGCTTCCGTATAGGCAACATTAGGAGAAGGTATTTTCTGTTGTAGGAATTTAAGTTCTTTGATTTCATTTAGCACTGCACTTAATGATGGCAGGTACTTTGATGTTTCAATGATTTTGTCTATTGCTTTGAAAATAATTTCATTATCAAACTTTTCTAACTTAGCAAGCCATAGTTGTTTTGCTAAGTTTAGCGTTTCTTCATCTGGAAATGCTTTATGAAATTGATTGTGAAAAGTAATTTCCAATTCAGCAAAAATCAAATTAATAAGTTCTACTTGGTTTTTAGGAATATTAATTTTTGTAGTTAACTGCCCACTCATTATCTTTCAGTCTTGATAATACATTTTTTACGCTACCATTTTTAGATTTCCATCTAAATTTTACATGTTGAATAAATTTTGAATTCCAACAATTTCGCATCTCCTTCGTTTCTAACCAATACAACTTAAATTCCGGTATTTGGGATTTTGCAAAATGTTTGTCAATTTTAGCCAAAGTTAAAACATCATAACAATCCTCTGAAGGTTCCCAATCCTTGTTCATCATTGAGGGCTTTTTAACCATTGAAATGAGATTTTGATACCTCACCCATTGATTTTTAACGTGGTTTAAAAATTTTGTATTCCATGCATCAGAAGGGGTATTTCTTTCACTCCAATATAAGATAAATTCGGGTAGAGCATCATTTATAAAATTTTCGTCTATCTGAGCATGTTTTAATATTTGAAAAGCATCTTTAGAGGGTTTCCAGTTCTTTTCTATTGGTTTTCTTTTAGAAATCTTATTTATTTTCTCTTCCTCGTTTCTCCATTCCTTTAAAAGATATTTTAGAAACTTAAAGTCCCAAGAAAAGCTTCTATCATTTCTGTCAGCCCAATAAGTTTTAAATTCAGGAATTTTATTTTTAATAAATTCCTCTGAAATACCAAGTATTCTAGCTTCTTTGAGAGTATTTTTTGAGGGAACAAAATTCTCAGAAATACTTTTTTTTCTCTCCGGCTTTGAAACCTCTTTTTTTGATTTTACAGAAAAAGTCTTGTTTTCAGCTTCAGTAATTAATTTAAGATTTAAGAGTTTCTTCAAAATTCTATTCAGCTCTTTCTCTTCTAAAAATGGAAGGTCATTTTTTAGATTTATAAGACTAGGTTTTGAACTAACTTTTATTTGCTGAAGGACTACAGATTCATTAAGTCCAATACTAGAAGCAACTTCCTTATCAAAATTTAAAAAATTTGAATTTTTCGACATCAACTTAGGCAGACTGCTTAAGTTTTTCTCTCCTAGAGTCAACGGCTTTTGCTAAAAGCCTAAGCATTACTTCAGTATCTTTCCAGCTGACACACGCATCAGTTACACTTTGTCCATATTTGAGGTTTTTTAGTAAATCTATTTTTTGATTTCCTTCTTCTAAGTTACTTTCGATCATAACTCCAAAAATACTTTCATCGCCAGATGCAATTTGATCGGAGATGTCTTTATTGACAATCAGTTGCTTTTTAAACTGCTTTTGACTATTTCCATGAGACATATCAATCATGATTTTCTGAGTTAAATTGGAACCTTCCAAGTCCTTGTTAACTTTTTCAATATCATTTTTGGAGTAATTTGGTGTTTCTCCTCCCCTTAGAATTACATGACAATCTCGATTTCCAGCAGAATTAAAAATAGCAGACCTTCCTTCCTTGGTAATGGAAAGAAAGATATGGCTATTAGATGATGAACCAATGGCATCTATCGCAACTTGAATAGAACCATTCGTTGAATTTTTGAATCCTACAGGACAAGACAAGCCCGATGCTAACTCTCTATGAATTTGGCTTTCTGTAGTTCTGGCTCCTATTGCACCCCAACTTATAAGGTCTGAAATATATTGAGGAGTGATCATATCCAAAAATTCAGTTCCAGCAGGTAAGCCTAATTCATTTATTTTCAGTAAAAGTTTTCTAGCAACTTTTAAACCCTTGTTAACATCAAAGCTATTGTCTAAATTAGGATCATTGATAAGACCTTTCCAACCAACAGTTGTCCTGGGCTTTTCAAAGTAAACCCTCATTACAATTTTTAATTGATTATTTAGCTCTTTTTCAAGATTTTTAAGTTTTTTAGCATATTCAATTGCTGCTTTTGGATCATGAATTGAACATGGACCGACAACAACAACTAATCGGTCTTCCTTTCCATGAAGGATGTCAGAAATATCTTTTCTAGAATTGAAAACCAATTCAGAAACTTTTTCAGTTATCGGAAGCTTATCGATTACTTCTACAGGAGGAGACACCTCCATGAGGCCAGTTATTCTGGTATTATCCGTTAAATATTTCATTTGACCGTAGATTTTAACTTTTCTAGATTTAAATTAAAGCTTAAATTGAGTTATGTATAAAATAAAATTAGTCCAAGAAAACCCTAAAGTTGGTGATATACAAGGCAATTTTGACCTTGCAAAGTCTTATATTACTGAAGCTAAAGAAGAAAATCTGGATCTGATTATTTTTTCTGAAATGTTTCTTACTGGATATCCCCCGGAGGATTTACTATTAAGAGACGATTTTTTGAATGAAAGCGAGAGAGTATCTAAAGAATTAGAAAATTTTTCTAAAGATATATCCATATTGATTGGATGTCCAACCAGAGAAGGTAAAGATATTTACAATTCTGCACTTTTTTTTCAAAAGGGTAGATTGGTAAAAAATTATAAAAAACAAATTCTTCCCAATTACAAGGAATTCGACGAAAAGAGGTATTTTTCAAGAGGAGATTCTTATGAGATTTTAGAAGATGGTGGCTTAAAATTTGGAATTTCCATTTGTGAAGATATTTGGAATGAAGAATTTACAAAAGAAATTTTTAAGAGAGAAATTGATCTTCTTTTAAATATCAGCGCCTCTCCTTTTACTTTAGATAAAAAGAATCTTCGAGAGAAAATGTTATGTAACTATTTTGATGATTTTAAAAAACCTATAATTTATGTAAATCAAGTTGGTGGCCAAGATGAACTTGTTTTTGATGGAAGTTCTTTAGTGGTTAATTCTAAAGATTCTGTAAGGCGCCTAAAGAGCTTTGAGATTGATCAAGCAGTCATCGAAATAAACAAAAAAAACATTTCTTCAGACTTAAAAGAAGACCAGGTAAGTAATGTCGGAGACATCTCAGATATATATAAAGCCCTTGTCTTGGGGACTAGAGATTATGTCCAAAAAAATAATTTTAAGGGTATTTTGATTGGCTCCTCAGGAGGAATAGATTCCGCTCTGACAGCTGCAGTTGCTACTGATGCACTTGGTCCTGAAAAGGTCAATACGGTTATGATGCCTTTTAGATATACAGCCGATATGAGTATTGAAGATGCCCAAAAGTTATCAAAAAATCTAGGCTTCACTCACGAAGTAATTCCCATATCTGAAATGTTTAATGCATTTAAGAATTCTTTGAATGAAAAATTAGAACCCAAAGAATTTGATAAAACCGAAGAGAATTTGCAATCCAGGTGTCGAGGCGTAACTTTAATGGCCCTATCTAACAACCTTGGCTACTTGGTTCTTACCACTGGCAACAAAAGTGAGGCTGCTGTTGGATATTCCACCTTATATGGAGATACAGCAGGAGGATTTTCAGTTCTCAGAGATGTTTATAAAACCACCGTCTATGATCTAGCAAAATATAGAAATACGCTCGGCGAGGCTATTCCGCAAAGAATAATAGATCGAGAGCCTAGCGCTGAATTATCTGAAGATCAAAAAGACAGTGATTCATTGCCAACTTATGATGTCCTCGATCCTATCATTGAGGCTTATGTTGAAGATGATAAAACAAAAAAAGAGATTATTGATTTGGGATATAAGTTAGAAGACGTTGAAAGAGTCATAGATTTAATAAATTTTAATGAGTACAAAAGAAGACAAGTACCCCTAGGGATAAAGATCTCTGCTAGAAATTTTGGAAAGGATAGAAGATATCCAATTACAAATTTCTGGAAAAACAATATATAGGTATTTTGAAACTTAAAAACACAATATTTTGTGTATTTAAGGCTTTTTAAACTATAATTGCTCAAAAAATAATGAAAAAAGAGCAGGACAGAAATCCTAGACAATCGGAGTTTAATCTAGCCACAGTCAACGGCGAGCAAGTGTTTCTTCCCCATGATGATCTCTACATACCCCCAAATGCTTTAAAAATATTTCTTGAATCCTTTGAAGGCCCTTTAGACCTACTCCTTTATTTTATAAGGAAGCAGAACTTGGATATTTTAGACATTAATGTAGCTGAAATTACGAGTCAGTATGTTGAATATATCGAGTTAATGGAAAAATTACAGTTTGATCTTGCAGGAGAGTATCTCCTTATGGCGGCATACCTCACAGAAATTAAATCTAGAATGATGCTTCCCGTTGAAAGTGAAGAGGATGATTTAGAAGAAGACCCTAGAGCAGAATTAATCAAAAGACTTCAAGAGTATGAGCGTTTTAAAACAGCTTCTCTAAATATTGAATCCTTACCAAGAATAAATAGAGACTTCTTCCCCGCTAGTACGGCTCTTCCAGAATTTGAATCTAAGGAATCTCTCCCAACTTTGGAGTTGGATAAATTGTCTAATATTTTTTATGAACTTCTCGAGAAACAAAAACTAAGAGGTAGTCATATAATTGAATTTGAAAAACTTTCAACAAGAGAAAAAATGTCAAAAGTTTTAGAGCTTTTGGTAAGTGAAAATTTTCTTGAATTTTATGATCTGTACAAGAAAGCTGACGGAAAGCTTGGGTTAATAGTTACCTTTTTAGCTGTTTTAGAGTTAGTTAAGGATTCTATGATTCAACTGATCCAATCCGAATCTTTTGGCCCTATTCATGTAAAAGCAAAGGAAAAGGTTCATTAATCCATGGATAATTTATCTCTAATTATTGAAGCATTGCTTTTTTCTTCCTCAAGACCTTTGAATGAGAAGGAGATAATGTCTGCCTTTGATCTCAGAAGTCCGCCATCGTCGAGAGAAATAAAAGATGCTTTAAAAGCAATCGAAGAGAAATATTCAGGAAATTCTATTGAGTTAGTCAAAGTTGCGAGTGGTTATCGGTTACGAATTCGGCAAGAATATTCTTCATGGGTTGCAAAATTGTGGGAGGCTAAACCACAAAAATACTCTCGCGCTCTTTTGGAGACTCTCGCATTAATTGCTTACAGACAACCAATAACCAGAGGAGAAATTGAAGAAGTAAGAGGAGTTTCGGTCAGTAGTCAAATAATTAGAACACTTTTAGATAGATCTTGGATAAAAGTTGTTGGACATAGAGATGTGCCTGGAAGACCAGCTTTATTTTCGACGACGAAAGATTTTTTGGATGACCTGAATTTATCCAAGCTTTCAGATTTACCGGAATTACCTGAAATACAAAATATTCCTGAGGATGCACAAATTTCTCTTTTAAACGAATCCGCATCTAGTAACTCAGAATAAAACAGGTGTCCAAAGAACGGATTCAAAAAATCTTAGCTCAAAATGGGGTTTCATCCAGAAGAAAGATTGAAAGCCTCATAACTGAAGGACGAGTATTTATTAATGATAAACCTGCAAAATTGGGAGATAAGATCTCAATTGATGAGAAGGTTTTCATTGACGGGAAAGAAGTAAGGCTCGCTCAACAAATTTCTCCTGAACTTATAATGTACAACAAGCCTGTTGGTGAAGAATGTACTCATGGCTCATCGAAAAAAACCGTATTCGATGGGTTACCAAAACCTAAATCAGGAAAATGGATATCCATCGGAAGGTTAGATATCAACACAAGCGGTCTATTATTGATTACCAATGATGGTCAATTGGCAAATGATATTATTCATCCTTCCAAAGAAATTGAAAGAGAATACATAGTCAGGGTAAGAGGCAAACCCTCTGACTCAAGTCTAAAAAAATTAACCTCAGGTGTTGTAATTGATAAACAAGAAATATCTTTTACCGATCTAGTGAGAGGAAAAGAAACGTCCTCTCATACATGGTTTGCTTTGGTAATTTTGTCTGGCAAAAATAGATCTGTAAGAAAATTATGGAGTTCGATAGGCCATGAAGTTTCTCGTTTAAAAAGAGTAAGATTGGGAAAGTTGTTTCTTCCGAAAGATCTCAAGGAAGGCAAATTCAAAAGAATTAGCCCCGACGAAGTAATAGATTAAAAATAATTACTCAAATCTTCGATTTTTTTTATGCTCGAGGTTGGATTTAAAAGAGATGCATCATTTTTATCTAAGTACCCATATAAAGCTAAAACCGAATCAATACCAGAATTCTGGGCTGCTTCTACGTCTCGCCAATTATCTCCAACATAGACTGATTCTTTCTTACTAATAGAAGTCTTGGATAAGGCTGCATTCAAAGTAGCAGGATCAGGTTTTCTTTTGCCTTTAACATCATCAGGAGAAATTATTGCTTTGGCATACTCATCCCACATAAATTTTTTACAAATTTCATGAGAAAATCTTTTAGGTTTATTTGTAACTATCATCCAATCAATTTTATTTATGGTTAATTTGTTTAGAATTTCATCAACCCCAGAAAAAGTTTTAGATAGCAAAAAATTTTTATGATACTCATCTAAAAGCTTATTTCTTAAATTTTCAAACTCAGAGTGATCTTCGTTTATTTTGAAACTATCTTGGACTAATCTTCCTACTCCATCGGAAACTCTAATACGAACAAATGAATCAGATACTAAATGCATTTTGTTTTTCTTTAGAAGTGAATTCAGACTGATTAGAAACTCTGGAGCTGTATCTAAAAGGGTACCATCTAAGTCAAATAGAAAACATTTATATTTTTTTTGCATGAATTAAATAATTAACATCAACGTTTTTTCCTAGCCAATAGTTTTTTGTAATGGGGTTATAACTCATACCGGTTAACTCTTGAATTTTAAGGCCATTATTTTCCATCATGAATATTAGTTCCGAAGGCTTTATAAATTTTTGGTATTCGTGAGTACCTTTAGGCAACAGATTTAAAATATATTCTGCTCCAACAATTGCAAATAAAAATGATTTAGGATTTCGATTTATCGTAGAAAAGAAGATGTCACCATTTTTTTTGCATAAGTCAGAACAAGTTTTGACTAGCTGATTTGGATCGGGTACATGTTCAATAGCTTCGAGACAAGTAACGACATCAAATTCTTCACTATTTTCAGGAAGTAAATTTTCAGCTTCACCCAAAATATATTTAATATCGATATTTTTCTTTTTTGCGTGATTTTTTGCCGTGTGAATCGCAACATCCGAAATATCTACTCCTGATACTTTAGCTCCCTCTGAAAAAAGCGCTTCTGCCAGCAAGCCACCTCCACAAGCTACATCTAATATCTTCTTATTCTTTAGATCGGTTCTCTCTGATATGTAGTTTGCCCTGAGAGGATTAATTTTATGTAGTGGAGCAAATTTTCCAGATGGATCCCACCATTCATCTGCAATTTTGTTAAATTTTTCTTTTTCTTTTGGGTCGATATTCATTTGTCTGTCATTATGTTAGATTTACACTGCATTTCAAATTAAAGTCTGAGAATCTTATATGAATATTTTTTTTCCAAAAGAACCTGAATATGAAACCAGAGTTTCTTTGACCTTAGAATCGGCAAAAAAATTTCTTGATAAGGGCTTAGATGTTTCGATTGAAAAGTCTTTTGCTGAGCACTTAGGAAGTAGCAAAAAAGATTTTGAAGACTTAGGTGTCAAAGTTTCTTCAAGAGACGAAGGGTTTTCCAATGCTGAGATCATTTGCTCAGTTCGAAATATAAGTGAAGAAGAGTTAGATAAAATCAAAGCAGGCACTTTATTAGTGAGCTTTTTAGATCCCTTTAACGAAAAATCTCTTGTAAAGAAAATCAAAGAAAAAAATATTTCAGCTATTAGTATGGAATTAATTCCAAGAATTACTAGAGCCCAAAAGATGGATGCCTTGAGTTCACAGGCAAATTTAGCTGGATATTCAGCAGTGATAATTGCCTCTCAAGAACTACAAAAGGCTTTACCTATGATGATGACAGCAGCGGGAACCATTTCTCCTTCGAAGGTTTTTGTAATTGGAGTAGGAGTTGCTGGACTGCAGGCAATTGCGACTGCGAAGAGACTGGGAGCAAAGGTTGAGGCTTTTGATACGCGACCAGTAGTTGAAGAACAAGTAAAGTCCCTAGGAGCTCGTTTTGTAAAAATAGATATTGGAGAAACCGGCGAAACTGATCAAGGTTATGCTAAAGAATTAACCTCTGAGCAGATTGAAATGCAAAGAGAAGGAATGAAGAAAGTTTGTGCATCTTCTGACATAGTAATTACTACAGCTCAAGTCTTTGGTAGACCAGCTCCGACATTAGTTACCAGCGAAATGGTTTCTGCAATGAGCCAAGGATCTGTTATTGTTGATATGGCTGTTGGAACAGGAGGCAATGTAGAGGGATCTATTCCCAATGAAACGATTGACATAAATGGAGTCAAAATAGTTGGCAATACAAATCTTCCTGGCGAACTTCCTTTTCATTCCAGTCAAGTTTATTCTTCAAATATATTTAATCTGATTGATGAGTTTTGGAGTGAAGATGAAAAAAAATTAAAGCTTGATGTTTCTGATGAAATTCTTTCAATCTGTCTCATTTCTCATGAAAAAGAATACATAAACAAAACTATTAAGGAGATAATGGAATAGATGGAATCACAAGCTTTATTAGTTTTACTTTTATTTGTCCTTGTTCTATCCATATTTTTGGGCTTTGAACTGATAAATAAGGTGCCTTCGACTCTTCACACACCTCTCATGTCGGGTGCAAACGCAATATCAGGAATCACAATTGTTGGGGCTCTATTGGCTTCTGGTGGCGACGGAACTCTTTCCTCGATTTTAGTTGGCACATTTGCAGTCTTCTTTGCTTCAATTAACGTAGTCGGGGGATACCTAGTTACAAATAGAATGTTAAAAATGTTCAAGAAAAAATGATATCTTTTTTGCAATCTCCGATTTTTGTAAATTTGGCTTACATTTTTGCATCCATCCTATTTATTTTTGGTTTAAAAATGTTGAGTTCTCCAGAAACTGCTCAGAGGGGAAACTTAGTTTCTGCATCAGGAATGCTAATTGCAATTCTTGTTACTCTGGCTCAAAACGAAATCATTGCTTATGAATATTTGCTAATAGCTCTTATTGGAGGAATCATAGTAGGGGTTCTAGCTTCTTCACTAGTAAAAATGACCTCCATGCCCGAGTTAGTGGCCCTCTTTAATGGTTTTGGGGGAATTGCTAGTCTTTTAGTTGGTGTTGCGGAGTTCATTAATCCATCTAGTGCAACTCTAATTCAACTTGTTGCTATTTCATTTACTGTTTTAATTGGAGGTATTACATTTTCAGGAAGTCTAATAGCTTTTGGGAAGCTGTCTGAAATTATCTCAGGTAAACCACTTATTCTTTTCGGTCAGAGATTTGTCCTATCAACTCTATTATTGATCTCACTAATACTAATTCTTGAATTAATTCTAGCAACAGGAATATTAGGTATCTCGGGCGAAACTGCATTATTTGTTTTAATTGGCGTGACTCTAATTTTAGGAGTTCTTTTAACCGCGCCAATTGGCGGCGCTGATATGCCAGTAGTCATAGCTTTATTAAATAGTTATTCTGGATTGGCAGCATCATCAGCAGGATTCGTCATAAACAATAATGTTCTCATTGTCGCAGGCGCTCTTGTAGGAGCAAGTGGACTTATTCTCACAAATATTATGTGTAAGGCAATGAATAGATCTTTATCAAATGTCCTTTTTGGTGGTTTTGGATCTGCTTCTTCGGCAACTGGAGGAAGTGGACAAATCCAAGGAGAAGTGAAGCCAATTACAGCAGAAGATGCTTATTTGATTCTGGAGGCTGCAAATTCTGTCTTAGTAGTTCCAGGATATGGAATGGCAGTCTCTCAAGCTCAACATGTCGTTAGAGAATTAGGTGAATTATTGGAAGATAACGGTTGCGAAGTAAAATATGCTATTCACCCTGTAGCTGGAAGAATGCCTGGCCATATGAATGTTCTTCTTGCCGAAGCAAATGTTTCCTATGATGTTTTAGCTGAACCTGACGATGTAAATCCACTAATGGATACCGTTGATGTGTGTATAGTCATTGGAGCAAATGATGTCGTTAATCCAGATGCAAGGGAAAATGAAGGCAGTCCTATCTATGGAATGCCTGTAATCGAGGTGGATAGAGCAAAGACGGTATTTATTTTGAAGAGAAGTATGGCTGCAGGTTTTGCAGGTATCGATAATCCACTTTTTCTAAAAGAAAATTCAAGAATGTTGTTTGGAGATGCAAAAGAATCTATATCTACTTTGGTCTCTGAATTTAAGACTTAAAACCCATTTTTAGCAGCTAAAATACCCATAAAATGGTAAAATATACTCTTTAAATGAGCCACTATTTTTACTTTAATTTTCTTTAGTTTTTCATTAATTTTTTCTCTATGGATGACATAACCGAAGATGTAATTCCCGTTAATATCACGGATGAATTAAAGAGTTCTTACATGGATTACGCTATGAGCGTAATTGTTGGAAGAGCTTTACCTGATGCAAGAGATGGGTTAAAGCCTGTACATAGAAGAACGCTCTTCGCGATGTTCAAACTCAATAATGAATGGAATAGGCCACATTTAAAGTCAGCAAGAATTGTTGGTGAAGTTATGGGTAAATATCACCCCCATGGAGATTCAGCTATCTACCAAACGGTGGTGAGAATGGCACAAGAATTCAGTCTGCGTTATCCCTTAGTTGATGGACAAGGGAATTTTGGGTCAATGGATGGTGATGGCGCTGCAGCTATGAGATATACCGAAGCAAGGATGGCAAAAATAAGCAATGCACTTCTGAATGATATAAATAAAGAAACTGTAGATTATGTTGAAAACTATGATGGCACTGAACTAATTCCAGAAGTACTACCTGCCTCATACCCAAATCTTCTTGTAAATGGATCTTCTGGAATTGCAGTGGGATTAGCGACAAACATTCTTCCTCATAATCTAAGTGAAACAATAGACGGAGCTCTAGCAGTATTAAAGAATCCAGAGATTCCCATTGACGAGTTGGTGAAAATTATCCCTGGACCTGATTTTCCAACGGGAGGAGTTATAAATGGGAAAGCAGGTGCAATAGAAGCTGCCAAAACTGGAAGAGGTAAGGTAGTTCTTAGAGCAAAAGTAGAAATTGAAAATGACAAAACTGAAAAGAGCAGACTAATTATTTCTGAAATTCCTTATCAAGTAAACAAAGCTAATTTGGTAGAAAAAATTGCTGATCTTTCAAAAGATAAAAAGATAGATGGTATCTCTGAAATTCGAGATGAATCAGATAGAGAGGGAGTTAGGATAGTTGTTGATCTCAAATCGGGCCAAAATCCTGAAGTAATCTTGAATAATTTGTATGCTCAATCTCAATTAGAAACTTCTTTTGGAATAAATAATGTTGCCATAGTAGATAGAGTTCCAAAGGTCTTAAACTTAAAGGAGCTTCTAGAAATATTTTTAGGCCATAGACGTTCCGTCGTATCAAGGAGGACAGCTTTTGACTTAGCAAAATCAAAAGACAGAGGTCATATTTTAGAAGGTCTTACTATTGCTCTTTCAAATATTGATCCAATTATTGAATTGATAAAAAAATCTAAAGACCCAACCGAGGCTAAAAATAAATTGCTTGCAAAAAAATGGAAATCAACTCTGATAAGCAGTTTATTAAAAAAAGCTGGCTCAATCGATACTAGACCAGAGGATATTTATGAAGATTTCGGACTAACCGGAAACAGCTACAAACTATCAACCAAACAAGCTCAAGCAATTTTAGACTTAAGACTTCAAAGACTAACTGGCTTAGAGCAAGATAATTTGATAAGAGAATACGAAGAGGTGCTAGAGGATATTAGCGCACTCAATGAGATTTTAGAAAATCCTGAAAGATTACAAGAAGTTATAGAAGAGGAGTTGAAAGCCGTTAAAGAAGAATTTGGCGATGAAAGAAAAACTCCCATAGAAGACAAGCTAGATTTATCAACAGAAGACCTTATCACGCCGGAGGATATGGTCGTTACCATCTCAAATATGGGCTATGCAAAAACTCAACCTCTTGAGGTGTATCAATCTCAAAGAAGAGGAGGGATGGGCAAGACTGCAGCCTCAGTGAAGGATGAAGATTTTGTTGAACAATTAATTGTAGCCAACACACATAGAACTCTTTTGTGTTTTTCAAACTTAGGTAAAGTTTACTGGCTTAAAGTTTATGAAATACCTCAGGCTTCAAGAATCGCTAAGGGAAGACCACTCGTAAACCTTATTGAGTTGGATGAACAAGAAAGAGTTACTAGCCTACTTGATGTTCAATCTTTTGAAGACGAGGCTTTTGTCTTTATGGCTACGCAAAATGGAATTATAAAAAAAACGCCTTTATCAGAATTTAAGAGGCCAAGAAAAAACGGTAAGAGAGCAATAAAACTTGATGAAAATGATGAACTGGTTGGCACTCTTTTAACAAATGGTAGTGCAGATTTAATGGTAGTTTCAAATGCTGGAAAAGCAGTTTTCTTTAATGAGAAGGACGCTAGATCCATGGGAAGAGATACACGAGGAGTTAAAGGAATAACTTTGGATAGAAATCAACAAGTAATCTCCTTATTAAAACCTTCAAAAGAATCTGAGATATTAACTGTGTCTGAAAACGGCTATGGGAAAAGATCTAAAGTGAGCGATTTTAGAAAAACCAAAAGAGGTGCTAAGGGAGTTATTGCTATGCAAACTACACAAAGAAATGGTGATTTGATTTCCGCAAAAGAAGTAAGTGATACTGACGAAGTTATTTTGATTACAAATAAAGGAATGTTAGTAAGGACAAAAGTTTCTGAAATTAGCTTGATAGGAAGAAATACTCAGGGAGTAAAAGTGATCACACTTAAAGAAGATGAAGCCCTTAATGGACTTGCATTAGCTATTGATTCATAAATAATTAAATTATGTCTAGAAATTATAATTTTTGTGCAGGACCTGCAGCGCTTCCAAATGAAGTTTTGGAGCAATTGAGAGAAGAAATTCCTGATTGGAAAGGCAAAGGTCTATCTGTAATGGAAATGAGTCACCGAAGTAAGGAATTCGTAGAAATTGCCGAAACAGCAAAACAAGATTTTATTGACTTGTTAGAAATAGATAAAAATTATGAAGTTCTTTTTATCCAAGGAGGGGCTTCTTTGCAATTTTCAATGATTCCAATGAATTTTCTAGAAAGTAGCCAATCTTTATGCAGTTATCTTGATGTTGGCCAGTGGTCAAAAAAAGCAATCAAAGAAGCTAAAAAATTTGGACAAGTCGAAATCGCGGCCTCTTCAGCAGAAGTGTCGTATAAAAAATATCCAAAACCCGATAAATGGAAAATTAGTCCTGATTCTAAATTTACCCATTTAGTATTGAATGAAACTATAGATGGAGTTTCTTTAAGAAATTTAGATGATATTCCTGAAATTAATCTTGTTGCAGATTGTTCTTCTTGTATTCTTTCCGAACCACTTGATGTTTCAAAATTTAGTATGCTTTATGCAGGAGCTCAAAAAAATATAGGGCCATCAGGACTGGCAATAATTGTTATAAAAAAAGATCTCCTTGAAGAAAAAGATAACCTTCCATCAATGATGCAATACAAGACTTATGCAGACTCAGATTCAATGTATAACACACCACCCACTTTTGCTTGGTACCTATCTGGCATGGTATTTAAATGGCTAAAAAAGAATGGTGGTCTCTCGAACCAAAAGATTGTCAATCAGTCAAAAGCTAATAAACTCTACTCTTATATTGATCAGAGCGATTTTTATACAAACGACGTAGATAAAGAATCTAGGTCAATTATGAATGTTCCTTTTTTACTTAATGAGGAATCCTTAAATAGTAAGTTCTTAGAACAATCTGAGGAAGAGGGATTATTAAATCTAGCTGGCCACAGATCTGTCGGTGGCATGAGAGCAAGTATTTACAATGGTGTTCCAGAAGATGGTGTAAATGCTTTAATAGATTTCATGGAAGAATTTGAAAAAAATAATGGCTGAAAAAAATCTACCGAAGAACTTATCTGACAATAGAAAAGCAATTGATCAAATTGACCAAAAACTTCTTGACTTAATCCATGAAAGATCGAATCTTGTAATAAATGCTGGAAAAATCAAAAAGAAATCTGGAGATAGGACTTTCTATAGACCAGATAGAGAAGCTAGCTTGATCAGAAATCTCCAAAAGAAAAATAAAAGTTTGATTTCTCCTGAAAATATAAAATTCATTTTTAGAGAAATTATCTCTGCATGTTTCACTTTAGAAAAAAAAATCAAAGTCTTTTATCTAGGTCCAAGAGGAACCTTCTCTGAAATTGCAACAACGATGCATTTTGGAAGTTCTGTTGAGACAGTAGAAACAGATAATATTATCGATATCTTTAGAGAAGTTACAAAGAATAATAATTTTTATGGCATGTTACCTTTTGAAAATTCAATTGAGGGTATGGTGAATCAGTCCTTAGACAATCTAATTGAAAGTGATTTAAAGATTTGTTCTGAATTGGAATTACCAATAGAACATTGCTTAATTTCATCTGAAAAGACTCTAAAAAAACTAAAGTTTGTTTATGGTCATTCCCAAGCTATTGCTCAGTGTCGAAATTGGCTTAATAAGAATCTCCCTAAGGCTAAAATCGTTGAAACAGAAAGTTCTGCAACCGCAGCGCAGCTAGTTAGGAATAAATCTGGAAAAGGTTCTATAGGGCCAAAAAAAATTTCTGAAATTTATTCTTTAAACTTATTGAAAGAAAATATTCATGATCAGAAAACAAACACTACAAGGTTCTTAGTTATTGGTAATGAGTTTCCAGACAAAACTCAAAATGATAAGACGTCTATAAGTTTAAGCTTGAAAAATGAGCAAGGAGCTTTATTGAAAGTTTTACAAATAGTGAATAAAAATAAAATTAACCTCACAAATATTTTATCTAGACCGGTGAAAAAAAATAAATGGCAATACTCTTTCTTTTTGGAGTTCTCGGGGCATGCATCAGATAAAAATGTCGAAAAATTATTTAAAGAACTTCAAAAAGTTAGCCAAGACTTCAAAGTATTGGGATCTTATCCTGCGGCTTATTAACTAATGAAAAATTCATTTTTAGAAAATCTAAATCAAGGTGTTTTAGGGCTAAAACCTTATGAACCTGGTTTGCCTTTAGAACAAACGCAAAAAAAATTGGGTCTAGAAAAGGTGATTAAACTTGCCAGTAATGAAAATCCTTTAGGACCCAGTCCAAAAGCTTTAGATTTGCTTAAAGGTCAGTTGAACAGCTTTTCTTCTGATTTAAATCGATACCCAGATGGCAACGCTTACGATTTAAAAGAAGCCATATCAAAAAAATACTCTGTGGATATGAATCAAATAACTATCGGTAACGGTTCTAATGACTTAATCGAATTTGTCTCAAGGTGTTTTTTGGGAGAAGGTAAAAAAGCAATATACTCTCAACATGGATTTGCTATCTATCCACTTGCCATAAAGTCTACCGGAGCCGTCCCAATCAAATCTAAGGCCAAAAACTGGGGTCATGATTTAGAACTTATGAAAGATTTAGTAGATGACAAAACAAAACTTATATTTATTGCTTCTCCAAATAATCCAACGGGAACAGCAAAAACTCTTCAGGAAATAAAAGACTTTTTAAACAATTTGCCTGAAGACATTCTAGTATTTCTTGATCAAGCATATTTTGAGTACATTGAAGGTACAGAATTCGACATTCCTTTCTCCTTAATAGATGATTACCCTAATTTAGTCATTTCAAGAAGTTTTTCAAAAGCTCATGGGTTAGCTGCTTTGAGACTTGGTTTTTGTATTTCAAACCCTGAATTATCTAACTATCTTAATAGAGTAAGACAACCGTTTAATGCAAATTCATTGGCTTTAAACTTAGGAAAAATAGCTCTTTCAGATCAAGAGCATATCGACAAATCTGTGAAAATAAACTCATCTGGCATGGAAAGAGTAAAGATGGCGTTTGACTCATTCAACTATAGTTATATTGAGTCTTGGGGAAATTTTATATCCTTTGACGCCAAGCAAGATTCAGATGAAGCTTTTCAATATTTCTTGAAAAAAGGAGTTATCCTTCGATCATTAAAAGTTTATGAAATGCCTCAGCACTTGAGAGTTTCCATTGGGACAGAAGAAGAGATGGATTTTTTTCTTAAAGTTTTAGAAGAATATGAAAAAGACCTTTCTAAAAAATAAAAAGAATGTCCAATTTTTAATTATTGGTCTTGGTCTTATTGGCGGATCAATAGCAAAAAGATTATCAAAGAATGGGTTTGAAGTCCTAGCTCTTGATAGCAGCAAATCTACCCTGAATCACGCAAAAAATACTAAAGCCATTAAAGGAAGTGTAAACAAAATCGACTTTACAAAAAAACTTTTCGTTATTGTAGCTTTACCACCAAAGACTATTCTGCGAGGATTTAACACATATTTAGATCTTTTCCAAAAAGCAGATTTTATTACCGATTGTACGAGTGTAAAAGAATCTCTTCTTAGTCAGATAAAAAAAAATAATCTTCAAAAAAAGTTTCTTCTTTCTCACCCTATTGCAGGATCTGAAAAAAGCGGCTTTCTTAATTCAAATGAAAATCTGTTTGAAGATAAAGTATCTATACTTTTAAAACATAAAGGCATAAGTAAGAATACCTTGCAGATATCTCAAGAATTTTGGAGTGAGTTGGGGTCTAAGACTTTTAATTTAGACTCAAAATTTCATGATAGGATTTTTTCTTTAACCAGCCACATCCCTCACATTGTTGCTTTTAGTTTGATTTCACTTTTATCAAAAAGAAAAGATTTAGATTATAAAAAATTTATGGGTGGGGGGTTTAAAGACTTTACTAGGATTGCAGCGAGTGATCCAAAGATGTGGGAAAACATCTTTACATTGAATAAAAAAAACATCTTAAAAGACATAAATCGTCTTCAAGAAGAATTGAATACGTTTAAGAAATTATTATTAAAGGACGAACAAAGGAAAATTGAAAGTCATCTAAAAAAAATTAAAAAAACCAAAGAATCTTTGAATAAATGAAATTCATATCCAGACCATCAGAAGAATTATATGGGGAAATAAAAGTTCCTGGAGATAAATCCATTTCTCATAGATCTCTTATATGTTCTGCAATAGCAGAGGGGATTTCCAAAATTATAAATCTTCAAGAAAGTGAAGATGTTTTGCATACTTTGAAAGCATTAAAACAGTTAGGCATAAAAATTTTTAAAGACAAAGAGTCTTACGTAGTTGAAGGAAAAGGATTTAAAGGGCTTTTAAAATCAAAAAATCAACTTTACTTTGGAAACTCTGGAACGGGAATAAGATTGATGTCAGGTTTACTTGCTATACAAGATTTTTCGTCAAGTTTAGCTGGCGATGAGTCTTTAGCTAAAAGACCCATGAAAAGGATAATTGAACCTTTATTAGAAATGGGTGCAAAAATATCAGGTTCCTCAGAAAATACTTTGCCTTTAAATATAGATAAAGCTGATACGGTCAAAGGTATAGATTACAAAATGCCAGTTGCAAGTGCTCAAGTTAAATCTGCGATACTTTTTGCTGCTTTAGGTGCAGAAGGAGATACTAAAATCATAGAAAAATCTGTTTCTAGAGATCACACAGAAAAAATGTTTGAGTTTTTCGGTGCTAATATTTCTTATACAACAAAAGAGACGACCTTATCGCATACAGAAAGGTTTTTGCCTCAAGAGGTTAAAGTACCTGGAGACTTCTCATCTTCAGCTTTTTTTATCATCGCTGCGTTAATCTCTAAATCTTCCAAGGTGACTTTAAAAGAGGTTGGTATAAATTCTTCCAGAATTGCTCTTTTAGACAAATTGATGGAAATGGGAGCTAAAATTGAAATCGTAAATAAGAATTCTTTTGGCAAAGAACCAGTTGCAGATATTATTATTCAAAATTCTTCACTCACTGGATGTGAAGTCTTACCCAAAGAAGTACCTAACTTAATCGATGAACTCCCAATATTATTCATAGCCAGTTCTTATGCAAAAGGAATTTCAAGATTCAATGGTATTGAAGAGTTAAGACATAAAGAAAGCGACAGACTTAAAGCAATGCAAATAGGATTGGATAGTATGAAAATCAAAAACTTTTTTGATGGGGAAACTTTTTGTATTGAAGGGCGGGGCAAAGATTACCGACCAGTTGGATTTAAGGCACAGACATTCTTTGATCATAGAATTGCAATGTCTTTTGCGGTTGCAGGAATAAATAGCGAATCTTTCATTGAAATTGATTCTCCAGAGTGCATTAACACTTCCTTTCCAGAATTCATAAATCTTGGAAAACAGCTAGGATGTAATTTTGAAACCAGTTAAAAATCTTATTACTATTGATGGACCTAGCGGTGTTGGAAAAGGAACGCTTGCATTTTCCTTAGCAGAAAAATTGGGATGGAACGTTTTAGACAGCGGCTTAATTTACAGACTTGTTGGATATATTACTCTTGAAGAAGAATTAAAAACCTCAAATGAAATAACCAGGTTTGTTAATAATTCAGAAATAGAGCTCCTTACTAATTTCAAAAAAAGAATTTGTGAGATAAAGATTAATAACAAATTAATTGGAGATGAACTAAGAAATGAAGAGGTTGCATCAAAGGCCTCTGAATTAGCAAAAAATCCAAAAATTCGAAAAGAAATTGTTCAGATTCAAAGGAAAGCATACGATGAAGATATTGGTCTAATAGCAGACGGCAGAGACATGGGAACAGTTATTTTCCCTGAAGCGATATTGAAAGTATTTTTACAGGCTTCACCCGAAATTCGCGCAAAAAGAAGAGCTAAGCAGTTGAAAGAAAAGGGTATGAACGTTATCATGCACGACCTTTTAGAGCTTATTAAGCAGAGGGACGAAGAAGATACAAAAAGAAAGTTTTCTCCTCTAAAACAGGCCGAAGAAGCATTGACGATAGATACTACAAATTTAAGTATCAAAGAGGTAGAAAATAAAGTTTTGGAACACTTTGAAAGATTATGACAGGAACAGCATTTGAAAAGTTATTAGACGAAAGTTTAACAACCTTAAACTTTGAACAAGGAGCTTTAATCTCCGGAGTTATTGTGGATTTGACCTCTGATTGGGTGACAGTTCATGTAGGTTTGAAGTCAGAATCATTAATACCCAGATCAGAATTTTTGGCTGATGAGGTAGATAATGAACTTGCTATTGGCGACGAAGTTAAGGTATCTCTCGAAGCGGTTGAAGACGGTCATGGTTCAACTAGAGTTTCTAGAATTAGAGCAATGCATGACGAAAGCTGGAAGAATCTTGAAGAGGCTCTTGAAACAGGTTCTTTAATAAAAGGTTACATTTCAGGAAAGGTAAGAGGTGGCATGACTGTTGATGTAGCAGGTGTGAGAGCCTTTCTTCCAGGTTCACTAGTTGACTCAAGACCATTAGATAGTTTCGATCACCTTGAGAAAACTTTTCAAGATTTTAAAGTCATTAAACTTGATAAAGAAAAAAGCAATGTAGTACTCTCTAGAAAGGCAGTCCAAGAAGATCTAAATTCAGAAGAAAGAGAAAAATTATTTGCTACTATTCAAGAGGGAGCTCTAATTTCAGGAGTTGTCAAAAATTTAACTGACTATGGTGCTTTCATTGACTTAGGAGGCATAGATGGCTTACTTCATATTACTGACATAACTTGGAAAAGAATTAATCATCCTTCGGAAGTTCTTAGCATCGGTGAAAAGCTTGATTTCAAAGTAACAAATTTTGACACAGAAAAGTCTCGAATCTCGCTTGGTTTAAAACAACTTACTTCAGACCCTTGGGAGGATATCAAAGAAATTTTTCCAATAAACTCTGTGCACAAAGCCAAAGTGTCAAGCATTGCTGAATATGGGTTTTTTGCAGAATTAGATTCTAATACTGAGGGATTGGTTCACATCTCTGAAATTGATTGGACAAACAAAAGCATCCACCCATCAAAAGTTGTTTCTGTTGGTGATGAGGTAGATGTCATGGTTTTGGAAATCGATATTGAAAAAAGAAGGATTTCCTTAGGCATGAAACAATGTCAGGAAAATCCTTGGCTTACCTTCTCAGAAAATAACAGTCTAGGAGATGTCGTTAAAGGAGAAGTAAGGTCTATAACAGATTTCGGAATGTTTATTGGCTTAGATGGAAATATCGACGGCTTGGTGCATCTGTCAGATCTTTCTTGGAATCAATCTGAGGATGAAGCTGTCAAATCTTTTTCCAAAGGACAAGAGGTTGAGGCTGTCATTCTAGGCATAGATCCCCATAAAGAGAGAATCTCTTTGGGTATCAAACAGTTATCAGAAGATGTTTTCGATACTTTTGCAAAAAATAATTCAAAAGGAACTGAGTTATCTGGCTCAGTAAGCTCCATAGGCGAAGATAATGTATTTATTAGCTTAGCTGAGGATGTTATTGGAAAAATTAAACTAAAAGAGTTCAAGGATAATTTACCTTCGGAAGGAGATAATATTTCGTCTTTGGTAACCTCTATAGATAGAAAAAATAGACAAGTCAATTTATCAATTTTTGCTCTTGAAAAATCTCAGGAGAAAGAGCTTATTAAAGAAAATATATCAAAAAATAAAAAAATTGAATCTGAGACAAAAACTTCAATTGGAGACCTTATTCAGGAAGAACTTGAAGATTCTCCTAAAGATTAGTGAAAAAATCTGATTTTATAATTTCCTTGTCAAAAAACTTAGGTGATTACAATGAAATAGATGTATCTCTGTCGGCAGATATTATTCAAAATGCAATCATCGAAGCATTAAAAAAGAGAAAAAGAGTAGAGATCAGAGGTTTTGGCTCTTTTTCTGTCAGAGACAGAAAGTCAATAAGAGCAAGAAATCCTAAATCAGGAGATTCTATTGAACTTCCTAAAAGATCTATTCCTTATTTTAGAGCTTCAAAACTTCTTAAACAAAGAGTTAATTAACTTTATGTTAAAATAACCAAATGAAATATTTTTATTTCATAATCCTTACACTTTTAGTAGGTTCTCTTTTTGTCTTTACAAACTTGAATCACGAGATAATTAACGTAAATTTATTTTTTACAAACATTGAGGGCGTTACAAAGGGTTTTGCATTGGTATTTTCTTTATTAATTGGTGCTATTGTTTCCTTTATACTTCAGCTTCCTATCTTGCTTAGAAGAGGTAATAAAAATAAAGAAAAAAGTAGTAATGAAAGTTCAACCTAAACAGATTTTAGTTGCTTTAGACTACGACTCATTTAATCAGGCTGAACGCATATGTAACTTACTAAATCCAGACAAATTTAGAATTAAAGTTGGGAAACAGCTTTTTTCAGCCGAAGGTCCTAAAATTTTAGAAAAAATCCATAAACTTGGGTTTGAAATTTTTTTAGATTTAAAAATACACGATATTCCTAATACAGTTTATAAATCATTGCTGAACATATTTAATCTAAACGTTTGGATGACAAATATCCACTTGTTGGGTGGACAAGAGATGATTCAAGCTGCAAAACAAGCTCAAAGTGAATCAAAAAGCAATTCCATTTTAGTAGGAGTGACCATCCTCACAAGTCTTAATGATGATCACTTAAAAGAGATCGGCTTTCAAGATGGAGTAAAAACTATCGTATCAAAGCTATCTTCACTAGCGAAAGAAGCACTCTTAGATGGAGTTGTTTGTTCTGTAGAAGAAGTAAAAAATTTAAAAAAAACCTTGGGAGATAATTTTCTCACTGTTACTCCTGGTATTCGCGTCGAAGCAAAAAAAGGAGATCAAAACCGAGTCGCAACCATAGAAACCGCGCTAGAAAATAAAACAGACTTTATTGTTCTTGGACGAGAAATTACACATGCTAAAGATTCTAGTAAAATGATAAACAAAATTGAATCGTATATAATTTAGAAATGGAAAATAATTGGCACGTCGTAAAAGAAGATGATAGATACATTGTATTAGATAACAATTCTTTGAATAAATTAGTTCCTAGCATCACCAAACTTAATCCTAATAAAAGCACCTCTGGTCATAAACATGCCGGACAAGAGGAAGTTTATGTCTTTTATAAAGGTAGAGGCGTAATGCAGATAGATGACGCTAAATTTGAAGTAAAACAAGGGGACGTTATTCCTGTTCCAGATGGGGCTTTTCACAGAGTTTTTAACGATGAGAATGAGATCTTAGAGTTTGCTGCTATTTTCAATGGAGAAAGGCATACTGAAGATAAGCCAAAATAAGAAAGTTTCTTCTCTCAAAACTTTTAAACTGTTTCTCGTAAAACTTTTATTAATCTCCAGTTTTGCATATACATCTTCTGGATTTCATGGAGTTGCATCAAGGCATCATATTGCTACGGATATAGGCTTAAAGGTTTTAAAAGATGGAGGCAATGCTATTGATGCCGCAGTGGCTGTCGGTTTTGCCTTATCGGTAGTTAATCCATCTGCTGGAAATCTTGGTGGAGGAGGCTTCATGCTAATTCATCTTTCGGAAAAAAATGAAACAATAGCTATTGATTACAGAGAAAGAGCTCCAATTCAGTCTTCGGAGAAAATGTTTCAAGATCAAGACGGAAATGTAATTAATGGCTTAAGTCTAAATTCAACTTTAGCCTCTGGAGTTCCCGGCACGGTATCTGGTATGTTTTACGTTTCTGAAAAATTTGGAATAAAAAATATTAAATCACTTATAAACCCGTCCGTTGAGATCGCTAAAAAAGGTTTTATTCTTTCAAAATTTCAAGCAAGCAATTTAAATAAATACAAAGAAAAGTTTTTAAAAAACCCCGAGGCTAAGGAAATTTTCACTAGAACCGAGGGTTTTGCAGAAGGAGATATTTTGATTCAAAAGAATCTTGCTAACACTTTATCAAGAATTGCTAAAAACGGTAAGGAAGAATTTTATTTAGGTGAAACAGCAAAAAAAATATCCTCCTTTTATAAAAAAAATAAAGGTATTTTGAGTTTTGAGGACCTTAAACAATATGAGTTGAGAGTTCTGAAGCCAGTTTGCGGTAATTACCGTGTATACAGAATTTGCTCAATGCCTCCTCCGAGTTCCGGGGGGATAGCGCTCATACAAATGCTTAACATTTTAGAGAATCTTGACATTGATAAGTTTCAGCATAACTCAGAAGAATATTTAATGAATTTAATTTCTGCAATGGACTATGCATTTTTTGATAGAGCAAAATATCTTGGAGATCCAGATTTTTTTAATGTTCCTCAGGAGTTACTTATTTCAAAACAATATGCAAAAGATATTTCAGTAAAAATTAAAAACAAAGAAGAACTTCAAAAAATTAAAATTACGGTTTCTGAAAGCGAGGAAACAACTCATTTTTCTATTGTAGACAAATGGGGGAATGCAGTTAGTAACACTTATACTCTTAACACTGCATACGGGTCAGGTATTGTTCCAACGGGTACAGGAATTTTAATGAATAACGAAATGGATGATTTTTCTTCTAAACCGGGATATCCAAATGTGTATGGCTTGATAGGATCAGAAGCAAATAAAATTGAACCAAAAAAAACGCCTTTGTCTTCCATGACACCTGTTATTGTGTTCAAAGAAGACAAGCCTTTTTTAGTGACAGGTTCTCCTGGTGGGTCAACAATTATCACAGCTGTTTTGCAAGAGCTATTAAACGTTCTTGATTTTAATATGTCTCTATCAGAATCATCAAAGAAAAGTAAAATACACTTTCAGCATTTACCCGATATAGTATTTTATGAAAAATTAGATGATGAAACTTTAAAAAGTTTAAAAACAAAAAAAAGAATGCTTCAGAGAAAACTTGGAGAAATCCATTCGATCTTGGTGGATGAAAATAATATTGAAGCATTTTCTGATAATAGAAGACCTGATGGAAAAGCGAGCACAATTCAAAACTGACAAATTAATATTGAATAGGAATTCAGAGCTTCCTGAATCTCCCGGCGTATATAAATTTTTTAATTCGAGAAATGAGATTTTGTATATTGGAAAAGCTAAAAATATAAAAAAGAGGGTTAAGAGCTATTTAATAAAAACCAAAGGCGAGGGAAAAAGAATTTCAAGATTAAAATCTAGCATTAAATTTGTAGAAACAATTATCACAAAAAGTGAATCTGATGCGTTAATTCTTGAGCAAGGGTTGATTTCAAAAATTAGACCACCATTTAATATTCAATTTAGAGACGATAAGTCTTACCCGGCAATTCATTTAACTACAAACCAAAAATATCCGGCAATTTATGTTTCAAGACAAAAAAATACTGAAAATACTATTTTTGGTCCTTTTGCAAATGTCGGAGCTATGAGACTAAATGTTAATTTGATTAGATCAACTTTCAAATTGAGAAATTGTAAGGATATAAATTTTAAAAACCGATCTCGTCCATGTATTGAGTATCAAATGAATAGGTGTTCGGCTCCCTGTGTTGGATATATCTCCGAGAAGGATTATTCAATGGAAGTTAAAAATGCCATCAATTTTCTTTCCGGAGAATCAAAAAACATCATCAATGATTTAAATCATAGAATGGATTTTTACTCAAAAAAAGAAGATTATGAGAGAGCCATAATTTACAGAGATAAAATTCAGTCCATAAGAGATACACAAAAAAAACAAAATGTTTTAACAGGATTTGATGAATTAGACGTTATAGCATTTAAAAAAAATAGATTTACCAGTTGCGTAAGTGTTTTGAGAGTCGAAAGTGGATGGATTACTAGTTCGCAAAACTTTTATCCCGATAATAATCAGGACCTTTCCGAAAAGGAAATGATGTCTATTTTTTTGGAGAGTTACGTAACAAGTAATAAAAAAAGAAAAGAAATAAATTTATTGTTTGTAGGCTCAATTTTAAAAGAAACCTTCGAATTCTTAGAAGGTTTAGATTTCCCTAAAATAAATATCTTTAGAAAAACAAAAAAAAATGAAAATCTAATTGAAATTTGTTCTTCTCAGGCTGAAGATGCTTTGAAAAGAAATAATAATTATTTTTGGATAACAAAGGCATTTGAAGACTTAAAGGATTTTCTTTCATTACATGAAATTAACAGAGTCGAAGCCTTTGACGTAAGTCACACATCCGGCAAGCAAGTTTCTGCATCTTGCGTGGTTATGAATAAAGATGGTCCTGACAAAAAGAATTATAGAATTATGAATATAAAAAATGATCTAAATGATGATTACGTTGCTCTATCGGAAGCAATTTTCAGGAGGTGCAAAAACTTGTTGAAAAATAAAATGAATTTACCGGAGGTTATTTTGATCGATGGCGGGAAGGGACAACTCAATAAAGTAAAAAATCTTATTGATAATGAACTTAAAGAAAAGATTACTTTCATTTCTATTTCAAAAGGACCAAATAGAAAAGAAAAATATGATTTTTTACATTTCGATGAAAAAAAACAAGAGTTAAAAAAATCTGAAAAGATTTCAAAGCTTTTACAATTACTTAGAAACGAATCTCATAGATTCGCTTTAAACCATCATAGAAGGAGAAGATCAAAAAATCTTCTAAAATCAGACTTAGATAATATCAATGGATTAGGTCCAACTTTGAAATTAAATCTAATAAGATTTTTTGGGGGAGTAGACAAGGTTATGGACGCATCTATAGAGGAATTAGAAACTGTTCCTGGTATTGGAAAAGCTAAAGCTAGACATATTTATAGCCATATCAGAAGAACATGACTTTACCAAACCTATTGTCCATCTCTCGCGTTTTTTTATTAATTCCGATTATTTTTCTTTTTGAGAAAGAATTTTATGTTCTTGCGTGTATTTTTTTTATTGTTGCGTCTTTAACAGATTTTTTTGATGGATACATCGCAAGAAAAAGAAACTTGGAATCTGATCTTGGTGGTTTATTAGATTTGTTGGCGGATAAACTTTTTGTTTCGATTTTGTTGATTTGGTTCTGCTTCAATTTAGATAGTCTTTTGATTTTAATTTCTACAATATTAATCGTTTCAAGAGAGATTATAATAAGTTATGTAAGATTATTTTTAATTTCTACCTCAAATAAAATCACAGATATTAAATCTGATATTTATGGAAAGCTTAAAACAACCTTTCAAATGATTTCTTTAGGCTTTCTTCTGATTTCTTCATTGCTACCACCTTTATTATATGACGCTTCTTTAATTTTAATTTTTTTTAGTGCGTTATTGTCGTGGTATTCCTTATTAAAGTATTTAAATAAATGGATAGTTTGATACTTTTATATAAAATGGCTTTTCGGCTGAGTGGCAGAGTGGTCATGCAGCGGATTGCAAATCCGTCTACGCCGGTTCGATTCCGACCTCAGCCTCCATATTAAATTCATTAAAGCCTTTTTTAAGAATAAATCATTTTGAAAATTAGAGATGGTTAAAGAAGATTTCTTCGATGTATAATTGTTTTTTAGCCCAGGTGGTGGAATTGGTAGACACAAGGGACTTAAAATCCCTCGAAGGCGACTTCGTGCCGGTTCAAGTCCGGCC
>ENA-OSEY01000202-OSEY01000202.1-marine-metagenome-genome-assembly--contig:-NODE-202-length-43742-cov-3.954082_pt1 | contig 43742 bp, 37 predicted proteins | sample MGYA00248465_ERZ534230 | MGnify/ENA primary metagenome ERZ534230 (study PRJEB26409, sample SAMN06344110) | marine metagenome | isolation source: Sea water from surface | place: Atlantic Ocean:Southern... | reverse complement strand
CGGGACAGGAGCATCACAGACAGGCAGCGCGTGCTGCCAATCAACATCATAAACGCGCGCAATGACCTTATTTTAACGAATTATGTCAGGCACAAGGCGTCGCGTCCGTTACGGTATCTGGGTGGTGGCAGAGCGCGGCGGCAGGCTGCGCTGTCAGCCCGTCTAGCGGGAAAAGCGCAACGCGTCCGCCGCCGCCCGCATCAGGGCCATGGCCTTGTTCTGTGTTTCCTCGAATTCGGCCTGCGGGTCACTGTCATAGACAATGCCTGCGCCTGCCTGGATATGAAGCTGGCCGTCACAGACCTGTGCGGTGCGCAGCGCGATACAGGTATCGAGGTCACCGGCGGCCGAAATATAGCCGATGGCGCCGGAATATACGCCGCGCCGGTCAGGTTCTAGCTCGTCGATGATCTGCATGGCGCGAATTTTCGGTGCGCCGGACACGGTGCCTGCCGGGAATCCTGCGATCATCGCGTCGACAGCGTCGAGGCCGGGCCGGATTTCGCCCTCTACCTGCGAGGCGATATGCATCACATGGCTGTAATACTCGACCTCGTAATTCGATTTCACGCGCACCGTCCCCGGTTTCGATACGCGGCCGACATCGTTGCGGCCAAGGTCCAGCAGCATCAGGTGCTCGGCGCGTTCCTTGACGTCTCCCATGAGATCGGCCGCGTTCGCCGCATCTTCTTCCGGTGTCGTGCCGCGCTTGCGCGTGCCGGCGATCGGACGGATGGTGACAACGTCGTCCCGCAGGCGGACGAGAATTTCCGGGCTGGATCCAACAATGGCAAGTTCATCAAAATCGAAGAAGAACAGGAAGGGCGAGGGGTTCAGCCGCCGAAGGCTGCGATAGAGATTGATCGCCGGCAGGTGGAACGGGATCGAGAAACGTTGCGAGAGCACCACCTGGAAAATATCGCCGGCCCGAATGTAATCCTTGGCCGCATCGACCATGGCCAGGAAATCCCCCTGTTCCATGTTCGAGCGCGGGTCGGGAAGGGGCGCGGTGCTTTCACCGGCCTCGGTCGGCGGCATCGGGGCATCAAGCGCGTCGAGCGCTGCCGCAATCCTGTCTTGTGCATGGCTCCACGCAGCCTGCGGTTCGTCCCATTCGGCCGGCCTGACCTGAACAACAAAGGTGATGCTGTCCTTCAGCCTGTCGAAAATGGCGATCAGGGAGGGGCGGACCAGCATCGAATCCGGCGTGTCGATAACGGCCGGATTGGCGTCGGGAATGGCCTCGATATGGCGGATCATGTCATAGCCGAAATAGCCGAACAGGCCGGCAGACATTGGCGGCAGGTCACCGGTATCGGCCATGGCGGATTCCGCCATAAGCGCGCGAAGAGAGTCGATCGGGGCGCGGCTGTCGGCCGAGAATTCACCGCTGTTTGCCGGATCGCGATTGATCTCGGCGACGTTGCCGCGACATCGCCAGATCAGGTCGGGAGACAGTCCGATCACCGAGAACCGGCCCCTGATCTCGCCGCCCTCGACAGATTCCAGAAGGAAGGTGTTGCGGCTGCCTGCGGCGAGCCGCAGATAGGCCGACACGGGTGTCTGCGTGTCCGCGACCAGCTCGCGCGAGACCAGCTGTGGCGTGCCGCCGGCAAAGCCCTCGGCAAACGCGGCGAAGGCGTTGTCAGCGGCGTCGTTGATCATTGGGTGCCGATCAGCAACTGCTGGACGCTGCCGAGCTGTACACGGAGGTCATGCGTTTGTGACAGCTCGCCGGCCAGCGTGTTCAGCACATCCTGACGGATGGAATTGGCAATCACATCTCCCACCAGTGTGGTCGAGCGGTCCAGCTCGTCGCCTTCGGCCGGCATGACGGCTTCGGTCCGTACGGCGATTGCCTCGGTGCCGGTCTCGACGACCCGGGCCTCGCCGCTGCCCTGCTCGAACACGGCGGTCGCGATCAGCCGCGCGGCCTCATGGTCGAGCCCGATGCCGTTGCGACGGAAATCAGTGGTGGTTTCGGCGCTGTCGAAGATGCCGCCGGCCTCGATGGCGCTTTCGGCGGCTTCCCGTGCGGCCTTGATCGCCTCGACGGTCTGCCAGTCGACAACGGCGCGGGACCGCACCTCGTCAAGGCTGCGCTCGCGCGGATCGCTCTCGCCAGTGACTTCGACGACAAAAAACATGTCGTCCGTGCCTTCTTCGACGACGCCGACTTCGTCGATATCCGCGGCCCAGATGGCTTCAAGGACAAGGCTGTCCTGACCGATCTCGGATGCGTCCCCGGCAACCGGCTGTCCGTCGATATCGGCGCCGCGCCGGTCGATGTCGGTCAGCGTAACGACTGTGCCGTTGATCGAGGCGAAGGCCTCGTCGAGCGTGGCACCGGACGCGATCTTGTCCTCAAGCTCGTTGACCTTGTCGTAGATCAGGTCTGTGGCGGCTTCGAGGCGCAGCGCTGCGAGAATGTCCTCGCGAACTACGTCGAGGCTGGTCTCGCCACCCTCGATGATCTCGTCCACGACCAGAAGATGTACACCGAAGACGGATTCCGCAGGGCCGGCAACCTCGCCGGCACCGGCGTCAAATACGGCATCGCCGACAGCGCCCTCGAGATCGCTACGTGTAACGAGGCCAAGCGTGATGTCATCCTCGCTCCATCCGAGCATGTCGGAAGCGACGGCAGCAAAGTCCTCGCCGCCCGATACGCGCGAAAGCGCCGTCTGCGCGGTGTCCATGTCGTCAAACACCATTTGCCTGACACGGCGCGATTCCGGTGTGGTGAATTCATCGAGCCTGTCGGCATAGGCGGTTTCTATCGCGCTGTCGCTGATGTCGATGCCGTCCGCAAACATTTGCGGCTCAATGCTGCCGACACGTGCCGAACGCAGTGCCGGCGCGTCGTAGCGGCTCTTCACCTCCTCAAACCAGCTTGCCAGCTGATCATCTGTCGGAATGGCGATGCTGTCGGCTTCAACCGGGAAGGACACGATGCGGGCATTGCGCCGCTCGAGCTCGAAAGCTGTCAGCGTGCGTGCCACGGCAGCCGGTTGCGCGGCGCCGGCCGCCAGCGCGTCGACAATCTGTTCGCGGCGCAGCGCGGTGCTGACCCGCTCCAGATAGTCTGCCTCGCTGAGCCCGGCACCGGCCAGGACACTGATGAAACGTGTCTGCGAGAACTCGTCATTGGCGTCCTTGAATGACGGCTCGCGCGCCACTTCGGCGCGCTGCATGGCGCGGGTCACTGTCAGGCCGAGGCTGTTGGCCTCCGCCTTGAACACGACGTCGCGCGCAAGGCTGCCGGCGACCTCGCCGAGCAATCCGGACTGCAGGGCCTCGCCCATGGTCGCGTTCGGCAGATAATTGCGGCGCGTCCGGTCGAATTCGACAGCCACCTCGCGCGGGGACAGGCTCTCGTCGCCTGCCGAAATTGCCTTGTCGCTGCCGCCGATCAGGCCGGTGGTCATGTCGCCGACACCCCAGAGGGCAAAGCCACCCGCGAGGAAAATAAGGAATACCTTCATGATTGGCGATTTGACGCCGTTTCGTAATGCCTGGAGCATGGCTCGTCCCTGAGGTGGCTCTTCGTGCCGGCCGGTCCGAAGAGAGCCATGGCACGAGGGTGAAAACGTGGCGGTATTTGTAAACATTCAACCATTGCGGGGCAATTGCCAATTTCGCCGCTTCGGGTGTGTTTCTTGCCGGCCGGGAGGTGACAAGCCTGCGGTGCTGGCGCTAGTCTTCCGAACAGGCCGGCGGCATTGCCGGTCCGGTTGCCGACAGAGAGGGCGCTGCTTTGATAATTGCCGCGAACTGGAAGATGAACCCGCCGCTTGCCGAGGCTGGTGCGCTTGCCGCCGCCTATGCCGGTGCCACATTCAACGGGGTCACCCGGGTGCTGTTCCCGCCGGCGCCCTATCTGGTGCAGATGGCGATGCGCCTTGACGGCAGCGGCATCCTGCTTGGCGGGCAGGACTGCCACCAGGCTGTGTCGGGTGCGCATACTGGCGATGTATCGGCAGCCATGCTGGCATCCTGCGGTGCCGGCATGGTGCTGATTGGTCATTCCGAAAGGCGGGAAGCGCATGGCGAAAGCGACGGGCTGGTCGCCGCCAAGGCCGGAACCGCCCTGGCAGAAGGGCTGTCTGTGATGATCTGCGTCGGCGAAACGCTCGACCAGCGCGAGGCAGGAGATGCCGAAGCCGTGGTGACGGCGCAACTCGACGGCTCTGTTCCTGACGGCATTTCCGCAGACCGGCTGATGCTTGCCTATGAACCTGTCTGGGCCATCGGAACCGGCAAGGTGGCCGGCGTTGAGGAAATTTCAGACATGCATGGCGCGATCCGCAGCTGGCTTGCCGGCCGCGGCCTGCGGGGTGTGCCTGTTCTCTATGGCGGGTCGGTGAAGCCGGACAATGCTGACGCGATCTTTGCCGTGGCTGATGTCGACGGCGCGCTGGTCGGCGGGGCCAGCCTGAAGGCGGCAGATTTCGACGCCATTTGCGCCGCCGGGACGCGGGCCGCGGCCGCCCGCGGCTAGTCGAGTTGTATCCGCCCGCTACCGATGCGCTAAATGCCTTGAAATAGGTGGGCTGTCCCCATATAACAGCGCGATTGACGAGGAAGGCGTAGGTCCCATGGAAACTCTTGTCCTGACGATCCACATCCTGATTGCACTGGCGCTGATCGGCTCGGTGCTTCTGCAGCGCTCCGAAGGCGGCGGCCTTGGTATCGGTGGCGGCGGTGCCGGTGGCGGTTTCATGACGGCGCGCGGAACAGCCAACCTGATGACCCGGGTGACAGCGATCCTCGCGGCCGCGTTCTTTGCCACCTCGCTGCTTCTTGCCATTCTCGCCGGATCCCAGCGCGAGTCGGTTTCGATCGTCGACGAGGTGATCAGCGAGACGCCTGCGCCGGCAAGCGGACCGGTCGTTCCGACGACCGAATAAGGCGCTGCAACGGCTTCTGGTTTGTCAAGCACCGGAAGCCGTGAAAAACCACCATATGATGTGATTTTGCCACTTACATAAGGCCGCATCTTGCGGTAATACAGTGGCCCATGCCGAGATACATATTTATCACTGGTGGCGTGGTTTCTTCCCTTGGAAAGGGCCTTGGTGCCGCCGCTCTTGCAGCCCTGCTACAGGCGCGTGGCTACAAGGTTCGCCTCCGCAAACTCGATCCCTATCTGAATGTTGATCCCGGCACGATGTCGCCGACCCAGCATGGCGAGGTGTTTGTCACCGATGACGGGGCCGAGACCGATCTCGACCTCGGGCATTACGAGCGTTTCACCGGCGTGCATGCGCGACGTTCGGACAATGTGACCACGGGCCGGATCTATTCCGACGTGCTGGCGCGCGAGCGCCGCGGCGATTATCTCGGCGCCACCATACAGGTGATTCCGCATGTCACCGACGCCATCAAGGCCTTTGTCCAGTCGAATCATGATGACGAGGATTTCGTTCTTTGCGAGATCGGCGGCACGGTGGGTGACATCGAATCGCTGCCCTTCCTCGAGGCCATTCGCCAGCTTGGCAACGAACTTGGCCGCGAGCAGACCTGTTTCCTGCATGTCACGCTGATCCCTTACATCGCCGCGGCCGGCGAGCTGAAGACAAAGCCGACGCAGCATTCGGTGAAGGAACTGCAGTCTGTCGGTATCCAGCCGGACATCCTGCTGTGCCGCACCGAGCAACCGCTTCCAGAGGAACAGCGCGGAAAGATCGCTCTGTTCTGCAACATCCGCCCGTCCGCGGTGATCCTTGGCATGGATGTGAACAACATCTACGAGGTGCCGCTGTCCTATCATGCCCAGGGGCTGGACGCCGAGGTCATGCGCCATTTCGGGCTGGCGGACGAGACACCGGACCTGTCCGAATGGACCCGCATCTGCAATGGCATCGCCAATCCGGACAGCGAGGTCACCATCGCCATCGTCGGCAAATACACCTCGCTTCAGGATTCCTACAAATCCCTTGGCGAGGCGCTGGTACATGGCGGCATCGCCAACAGCGCCAAGGTGAATATCGAATGGATTGATTCCGAGCTGTTCGAGGCCGAGGACGCCGCCGTCGAGGCGCTGCATCATGTCAGCGGCATTCTCGTTCCGGGCGGCTTCGGAGAGCGGGGGTCTGAAGGAAAGATTCGCGCCATCCAGTTCGCCCGTGAGCACCGGATTCCCTATCTCGGCATCTGTTTCGGGATGCAGATGGCGGTTCTCGAGACAGCGCGCAATCTTGCCGGAATGGCGGGCGCCGGGTCGAGCGAGTTCGGCGAGCCGGAAATCCCGCTTGTCGGACTGATGACCGAATGGACGTCCGGCAACCAGACCCAGCAGCGCAGTGCCGAGGATGATCTTGGCGGCACCATGCGCCTGGGGGCCTATCCCTGCCTCCTCGAGGAGGGGACGCTCGCCAAGGGGCTCTACGGCGATGCCGAGATATCCGAGCGGCACCGTCATCGCTATGAGGTGAATATCGCCTTCCGCGAGAAGCTGGAGGAAGCTGGCATGCGCTTCTCCGGCCTGTCGCCGGACGGCAGCCTTCCTGAAATCATCGAGCGGCCGGACCATCCCTGGTTTGTCGGCGTGCAGTTCCATCCCGAGCTGAAATCAAAGCCGTTCGACCCGCATCCGCTATTCACTGGCTTTGTGGCCGCATCGATGGAAAAATCACGACTGGTCTGATGGATGCCGTATCCAGCGCATCTGTCGCGCGGTCTTCGAGGGAATGACTGATGTCCTTGCTTCATATTTCTGACATTCCGGTCGGCGGTGACAGCCCGTTGCTGCTGATCGCCGGACCTTGCCAGGTCGAGGGGCGTGATCACGCGCTGATGTGTGCCGAACGGCTGTCCGCCATGGCCCGCGATGTTGGAATGGGCTTTGTCTACAAATCATCCTATGACAAGGCCAACCGCACCTCGGCGAACGCGGCGCGGGGCGTCGGCATGGAAGAGGGGCTGCGGATCTTCGAGGCCGTAAAGGACGCGTTCGGCTGTCCGGTGCTGAGCGATGTACATCTCCCGGAACAATGCGCGCCGGCCGCCGAAGTGATCGACGTGCTGCAGATTCCGGCTTTCCTGTGCCGGCAGACGGACCTGCTCCTCGCCGCCGCGGCGACCGGTGCCGCGATCAATGTGAAAAAGGGCCAGTTCCTCGCACCTTGGGACATGAAGCATGTCGCGGCCAAGATTACCGGTGCCGGCAATGACCGTGTCCTGCTCACCGAGCGCGGCACATCATTCGGATACAACACGCTGGTCTCGGACATGCGTGCCCTGCCGCAGATGGCCGGTCTGGGCCATCCGGTGATCTTTGACGCCACCCATTCGGTGCAGCAGCCGGGCGGCCTTGGCGGCAGTTCAGGCGGGCAGCGTGAATTTGTGCCGGTACTGGCACGCGCCGCTGTGGCGGTCGGGGTCAGTGGCCTGTTCATGGAAAGCCACGAGGATCCGGACAACGCACCGTCCGACGGCCCGAACATGGTGCCGCTGGATGCCATGCCGGCGGTGCTGTCGCAGCTCCAGCGGCTTGACGAGGCGCGCCGCGGCTAGTCTGGCCGCCGGCCCGCGCCGCCGCAAGGATTCGAACCCCCAGCAGGCCGCCGCAAGGCCTGTTGAAACAACCCGAAGGAAAAGGGACAGACCATGAGCGCCATCGAGGACATTCAGGCACGCGAGATTCTTGATTCACGCGGCAATCCGACAGTCGAGGTCGATATCATCCTCGAGGACGGCGCATTCGGCCGCGCTGCCGTGCCGTCAGGTGCCTCGACCGGCGCGTTTGAAGCGGTGGAGCTTCGCGACGGCGAGACGGAACGGTATGGCGGCAAGGGCGTGATGCAGGCTGTCGATGCCGTCAATTTCGAGATTTTCGACGCGCTCGTCGGCGCCGACGCCATGGACCAGGCCGGTCTCGACCAGGCGATGATCGAGCTCGACGGAACCGAGAACAAGGCCCGGCTAGGTGCCAACGCGATCCTCGGTGTCTCGATGGCGGCGGCGCGTGCCGCGGCCGACTCTGTCGGCATGCCGCTCTGGCGCTATCTTGGCGGCGTGCATGCGCATCTGCTGCCGACGCCGATGATGAATATCATGAATGGCGGGGCGCATGCGAACAACGCGCTCGACGTTCAGGAATTCATGGTGATGCCGGTTGGGGCTCCCGACTTCCGTGAAGGTCTGCGCATGGGCGCCGAGATTTTTCACGCGCTGAAATCGCTTCTGTCCGAGGCCGGCCACTCGACGGCCGTGGGAGACGAGGGCGGTTTCGCGCCGGCGATCAATTCGTCGGACGAGGCGCTGGATTATATCAGCCGTTCGGTCGAAGCCGCGGGTTACAAACTTGGCGAGGATGCGGTCATCGCGCTGGATGCGGCGGCAACCGAGCTCTACTGCGACGGCAAATATCACCTGGTAGGCGAGGACCGCAGCCTGACCTCGGCTGAAATGGTCGATATGTGGGCCGGCCTTGTCGGCAATTATCCCATCGTCTCGCTCGAGGACCCGATGGATGAAGAGGACTGGGACGGGTTTGCCGCGCTGACGGCCCGCATCGGCGACAAAGTGCAGGTGGTTGGTGACGACCTGTTTGTCACCAACCCGGTGCGGCTGTCGCGCGGCATCGAGGCCGGGTCCGCCAACGCCATTCTGGTGAAGGTGAACCAGATCGGCACGCTGTCCGAAACATTGCAGGCCGTCGAGATGGCCCAGAAGGCCGGCTTCGGCGTCGTCATCTCGCACCGCAGCGGTGAAACCGAGGACAGCTTCATCGCCGACCTTTCGGTCGCGACCAATGCCGGCCAGATCAAGACCGGATCGCTGTCGCGTTCGGACAGGCTTGCCAAGTACAACCAGCTGCTGCGGATTGACGAAGAGCTCGATACCTCGGGCCTCTATGCTGGCGGAAATATTCTCCGCGGCTGAGTGCATATTCCATGAATCTTAGGGAATCCGGCGATTCGCTTTTTTCTTGACGCTGCGAATCGGGTTTGATTCACTCTGTGGTGTCAGGCGCTTTCAAGGACGGCGCCGCCAGCGACGGAGACCGGCATGTATGCAGCAAGGCAGCGGATCATGGTCATGATCGGAGGGTCCTTCCTCCTGTCTTCCGTGGTCATCTTCTTCGGCTTCCATATCTTCGCCGGAGAGCGTGGCATCCTCGCCCGCCCGGAACTCGACCGGAAAATCATGCTTGCCGAAGAAAAGCTCGACCTGCTGGACAAGCAGCACAACTTCCTGTCGCGCCGTATCAAACTTCTCCAGGCTGACTCGCTGGATGCCGATATGCTGGCCGAAACCGCCCGTGCCGAACTGGGGCTCTACGCGCCGAACGACGTGATAATTTCAATTGATCTGTCGAATTTGAAATTTTCGGACAGCAATGCTGAAGATGATGTAAACTGATATTCAGTTTATTTCAAATTTATACAATAAAAACATATAAATAAAATTATTGAAAAATTCCCTTTTTCGGTGAACCCTTCGCAAAACAGCAAGCTGTCCAAGCGGCGTGCCGACAGAATTGCTCTGCGAACAGGGGGTGCCAGATGGCCGAAACGGTAAAAGCAACACGCAAGCGCAAGCCCGGACGGCCGCCGAAGGCAGCCAGCGGCGCGACGGCGGCCAACGACCTGCCCACGCAGGATGATCTGGTCGCCATGTATCGCGACATGCTGCTGATCCGGCGGTTCGAGGAAAAGGCCGGCCAGCTTTACGGCATGGGCCAGATCGGCGGCTTCTGCCACCTCTATATCGGTCAGGAAGCCGTGGTCGTCGGCCTGCAGTCGGTCAGCAAGCCCGGCGATACCGTCGTCACCTCCTATCGCGATCACGGCCATATGCTGGCCTGCGGCATGGATGCCGATGGTGTGATGGCGGAACTGACAGGCCGCGAAGGCGGCTATTCGCGCGGCAAGGGCGGCTCGATGCACATGTTCAGCCGCGAAAAGAATTTTTTCGGCGGTCACGGCATCGTCGGCGCGCAGGTGCCGATTGGCTGCGGCCTTGCCTTTTCCCACAAATATCGCGACGAGGCGAATGTCTGCCTGACCTATCTCGGTGACGGCGCCGTCAACCAGGGCCAGGTCTATGAGAGCTTCAACATGGCGGCCCTCTGGGACCTGCCGGTCCTGTTCGTGATCGAGAACAACCAATATGGCATGGGGACGGCTGTGACCCGTGCCGCCGCCGGCCGCTCGCTTGCCGAGCGGGGCGCCGCCTATGGCATTCCCGGCCGTCAGGTCGATGGCATGGATGTGCTGGCTGTCCGCAAGGCCGGCGCCGAGGCGCTGGAACATTGCCGCACCGGCAAGGGGCCCTACATCCTCGAGATGAAGACCTACCGCTATCGCGGGCATTCCATGTCCGACCCGGCCAAATACCGGACGCGCGAGGAGGTCGATGCGATGCGCAAGCAGCACGACCCCATCGACCAGCTCCGCGAGGTGCTGCACAAGCAGAATGTCACCGAGGACAGGCTGAAGGACATTGATGCCGATGTGAAAGCGATTGTGCTTCGCGCGACCGAGTTCGCACAGACCAGCCCGGAGCCGGATCCGTCCGAGCTGTTCACCGACATTCTGATTCCCGTTGGCGGCCGCGGTGCCGGAATGGAGGGCTGATCCATGGCAATCGAAATCCTGATGCCGGCCCTGTCGCCGACGATGGAAGAGGGCACGCTTGCCAAATGGCTTGTTGCCGAGGGCGCGGAGGTGCGCAGCGGCGATGTGATCGCCGAGATCGAGACCGACAAGGCGACGATGGAGGTCGAGGCGCTGGATGACGGCACCATCGGCAAGATCCTGATCGCTGCCGGAACCGAGGGCGTGAAGGTCAATTCACCCATCGCCGTGCTGCTGGAAGAGGGCGAGAGCGCGGATGCGGTTGCATCGGCCGCGCCGGCGGCAGCGCCTGTCACCGAGATGGTGGCGCCTGCGGCAAAGGCAGCGTCGGCCACGCCGGCTGCAGCGGCTGCAGAGGCTGTGGCTGCCGAGCCGGTGGCCAGCGGCGATGCTGTCGAAATCACGGTCCGCGAAGCACTGCGTGATGCGATGGCCGAGGAAATGCGCGCCGACGACCGTGTCTTTGTCATGGGCGAGGAAGTGGCCGAATATCAGGGTGCCTACAAGGTGACCCAGGGCCTGCTTGCCGAATTCGGTGCCAAGCGGGTCATCGACACGCCGATCACCGAGCAGGGCTTTGCCGGTCTCGGGGTCGGGGCCGCCTTTGGCGATCTGCGGCCGGTGATCGAATTCATGACGTTCAATTTCGCCATGCAGGCCATCGACCAGATCATCAACTCTGCCGCCAAGACGCTGTATATGTCCGGCGGCCAGATGGGGTGCCCGATTGTCTTTCGAGGCCCGAACGGTGCCGCCAGCCGCGTCGCCGCGCAGCATTCGCAATGCTATGCCAGCTGGTACGCGCATTGCCCCGGCCTGAAAGTGGTGTCGCCATGGTCGGCCGCCGACGCCAAGGGTCTGCTGAAGGCCGCGATCCGCGACCCGAACCCGGTCATTTTCCTCGAGAACGAGGTGATGTACGGGCAGAGCTTCGAGGTGCCGACAGATGATGACTGGGTGGTTCCGATCGGCCGTGCCAATGTCCTGCGTGAAGGCAGCGACGTGACCATCACAGCCTTCTCGATCATGGTCGGGCGCGCGCTCGAGGCTGCCGACAGGCTGGCCGAGCAGGGGATTTCGGCGGAAGTCATCGATCTTCGCACGATCCGTCCTCTCGATACCGATACCATTGTAAATTCAGTAAAAAAGACCTCGCGCCTGATCACCTGCGAGGAGGGCTTTCCCTTTGCCGGGGTCGGCTCGGAGATTGCCATGCAGGTGATGGAGCAGGCGTTTGACTGGCTGGATGCGCCGGTGGCACGGGTGACGGGCAAGGATGTGCCGATGCCCTATGCCGCGAATCTCGAGGCGATGGCGCTGCCGCAAATCGACGACATCCTGGCCTCGGCGATCGCCACCTGCGAAGGCTTCAGGGGGGCTTAGAGATGGCTATCGAAATTCTGATGCCGGCCCTGTCCCCGACCATGGAGACGGGCACGCTCGCCACCTGGAATGTCGCGGTCGGCGACGCGGTGCGGAGCGGCGATGTGATTGCCGAGATCGAGACCGACAAGGCGACCATGGAGGTCGAGGCTGTCGATGACGGTGTTCTGGCCGTCATCCTCGTCGAGGCAGGAAGCGAGAATGTGGCCGTCGGCACGCCGATCGCGCGTCTGGCCGAAGATGGCGAGGCCGTCGATGATGTGGCCTCGGCGCCCGCCGCGGCCGCGCCTTCGCCGCCCGTTGCCGAGGCGAAGGTCGAGAGTTCGGCACTAGCTGCCCCGGCACCAGTTGTCCCGACACCGGCAGCCGCTCCGGAAGCAGTCCCGGCACCGGCTTCTGCGGCCGCTGCCGCGCCCGGGGCAGGCAGTGACGCGCCGCGCCTGTTCGCCAGTCCGCTCGCCCGCCGCATCGCCGGCGACAACAATATCGATCTTGCCGGCCTGACGGGAAGCGGGCCGCATGGCCGGATCCTGCGCCGCGATGTCGAGGCGGCCATGTCTGCCCCGGCGCCGGCAGCCGCGCCTGCGATGGCTGCTGGGGTGACGGCGGCAATGACCGCGGCAAGCGCTCCTGCCGCGCCCGGGGCCAGCAGCCTCGAGCCGAACAGCCAGATGCGCAAGATCATCGCCCAGCGTCTGCAGGAATCGAAAGCCAACGCCCCGCATTTCTATCTGACGGTGGATTGCGAGATCGACACGCTCCTCGCGGCGCGCAAGGTGATGAACGAACAGTCGCCAGATGATGTGAAGATTTCGGTGAATGATCTGGTGATCCGCGCGGCCGCGATGGCGCTGGTCAAGGTGCCGAAGGCGAACGCCTCCTGGGAGGGTGACAACACACGCCTGTTCCATCACGCCGATATTGCCATGGCGGTCGCGGTTGATGGCGGGCTGGTCACGCCGGTCATCTGGGCGGCTGAGCAGAAGGGCCTTGCCGAGATTGCCGCGACAAGCCGCGATCTGGCGACCCGCGCGCGCAACGGCACGCTGGCGCCCGAGGAATTTGCCGGCGGCAGCTTCACCATCTCCAATCTCGGGATGTTCGGCATTCGCGAGTTCGCTGCCGTGATCAATCCGCCGCAGGGTGCGATCCTGGCGGTCGGAGCCGGCGAGGAGCGCCCGGTTGTGCGCAACGGCCAGCTGGCTGTGGCGACGGTGATGACGGTAACGCTGTCGGCCGACCATCGGGTGGTGGACGGTGCCGTCGGTGCCGAATGGCTGCAAGCCTTCAAGGGCTATATCGAAGCCCCGGTCACGATGTTGCTGTAGGGCGAGAGGACGGGATCATGGCAGGCGAGACGAATTTCGACCTTGTGGTCATAGGCGGCGGCCCCGGCGGCTATGTTGCCGCGATCCGCGCGGCGCAACTGAAGATAAAGGTGGCGCTTGTCGAGCGCGAGCATCTTGGCGGCATCTGCCTGAACTGGGGGTGCATTCCGACAAAGGCGCTTCTTCGCGCAGCGGAATTGCGCCACTCGATCGACGAGATGAAGGATTTCGGCATCACCGTCAGCGGCGAGGTCAGCATCGATCTGAAGGCTGTTGTGAAACGCTCGCGCAATGTCGCCGGCCGGCTGTCGACGGGCGTCGCGCATCTGCTGAAAAAGAACAAGGTCACTGTGTTCGACGACCGGGCGGTGCTTGGCAAAGCCGTGTCCGGCCGCCGCGAGGTGAAACTGGCCGGTGGCGGTGTTCTGTCGGCGAAACACGTCATTCTGGCGACCGGCGCGCGGGCACGCGCGCTTCCCGGAATCGAGGCCGACGGCAGTTCCATCCTGACCTATCGCGAGGCCATGGTGCCGGAAACCATGCCGAAATCGCTTGTCATCATCGGATCCGGCGCGATCGGTTCGGAGTTCGCCTCCTTCTATCTGGATATGGGTGTCGAGGTGACCCTGATTGAGGCGATGGACCGGATCCTGCCGGTCGAGGATGCCGAGATTTCGGATTTCGTGAAAAAGGCTTTCATCAAGCGCGGCATGAAGATCATCACCGGCGCCCGCCTTGCCGGGATCGACAAGGGCAAGACCGGTGTGACCGCGCGGTTCGAGGGTGGGATCGCCCCGGTCAGTGCCGATCGCGCCATCCTCGCTGTCGGCATCACCGGCAATACCGAGGAGCTGGGGCTCGAGGGCACGAAGGTCACCGTCGACCGCGGCCATATCGTCACCGACCAGTGGGGGGCGACCGGTGAGCCGGGCGTCTATGCCATCGGTGACGTGACGGGTCCGCCCTGGCTGGCGCACAAGGCAAGCCACGAAGGCATTATCTGTGTCGAGAAGCTGGCTGGCGAGCCGGATGTCCACGCCATTGGCGAGGGGGCTGTTCCGGGTTGCACCTACTGCCGTCCGCAGGTTGCTTCTGTCGGCATGACCGAGGCCGCGGCCAAGGATGCCGGCCATGACATCCGTGTCGGCAGGTTCCCGATGCTGGCCAATGGCAAGGCCATCGCGCTCGGCGACGACCAGGGGCTGATCAAGACCATCTTCGACAAGAAAACGGGCGAGTTGCTGGGAGCGCATATGGTCGGGCCCGAGGTGACCGAGCTGATCCAGGGCTATGCCGTGGCGCGGACGCTGGAGGCGACCGAGGCGGAACTCATGCAGACCATCTTCCCGCATCCGACTTTGTCGGAAGCCATGCATGAATCCGTTCTTGACGCATATGGTCGCGCCATCCACTTCTAGGGTGCCGACAGCCGGTTACCCGTGGTAGGACACCGGCGTTGAATGTGAAGGACCGACTGACAGGCATGCCGCAAGTCAACACAAGCAAGGGCGCCGAGCGCCATCCCGAAAAACGCCGTAATCCGGACCGGCCGCAACCGCGCCGCCCGGAATGGCTTCGCGTCAAGGCGCCGGTATCGGCCGAATATGCCGAAACCCGCTCGCTGATGCGCGAATACAACCTCGTTACCGTGTGCGAGGAGGCGGCTTGCCCAAATATCGGCGAATGCTGGGCGCAGAAACATGCGACCATGATGATCCTCGGATCGGTCTGCACCCGTGCCTGCGCCTTCTGCAATGTGGCAACGGGCCGGCCGGACCTTCTCGATCCGCATGAGCCGGAAAATGTCGGCGCGGCGGTGGCAAAGCTGGCGCTGCGCCATGTCGTGATCACGTCGGTAGACCGTGACGACCTCGATGACGGCGGAGCCGGGCATTTCGCCCGAACCATCACCGCCATTCGCGAACAGTCGCCCGGCACCACCATCGAAATCCTGACGCCGGACTTCCTGCGCAAGGACGGGGCGCTGGAGATTGTCGTCGAGGCGAAGCCGGATGTGTTCAACCACAATATGGAGACGGTGCCGCGCCTCTACCCGTCGATCAGGCCCGGCGCGCGCTATTTCCACTCGCTGTCGATCCTGCAGCAGGTCAAGAAGCTCGACCCGTCGATCTTCACCAAGTCCGGCATCATGGTGGGGCTTGGCGAAAGCGACGAGGAGGTCGGCCAGCTGATGGATGACCTGCGAAGCGCGGATGTGGATTTCATGACCATCGGCCAGTATCTGCAGCCGACGCCGAAACATGCGCCGGTGGACAGGTTTGTCGAGCCTTCGATTTTCGAGAGCTATGCCAAGCAGGGCAAGGCAAAGGGATTCCTGCTGATGTCCTCGACCCCGCTGACGCGCTCCTCCTACCATGCGGATGCGGATTTCGCGGCCCTGCAGGACGCGCGCAACGCCGCGCTGGCGAGAGCCTGAGATGACCGTTCATGCTGAAACGCGGGTGATCCCGCATCGCCCGGAAGAGCTCTATGCGCTTGTCGCGGATGTGCGGCGGTATCCTGAATTCCTGCCATGGTGCATGGCGGCGCGCATTCGCGAGGAAAGCGATGCCGCACTGACGGCTGACCTGATCATCGGTTTCCAGATGTTTCGCGAGCGGTTCACATCATATATTGAGCTCGATCAGCAAAATTATGAAATTAAAGTTAAATATGCAGAAGGACCGTTTCGTTATCTGACGAATAAATGGCGGTTCCTGCCGCATCCTGACGGTTGCGAGATCGATTTCTATGTCGACTTCGAATTCAATTCACGGCTGTTGCAGTCGGTCATTGAAACGCTGTTCACCGAAGCGGTGAAACGTATGGTCAAGGCGTTCGAGGACCGTGCCGATGTTCTCTATGGACGCCCGGCGCCCCGCATCAGCGGCGCGAGCGCGACCCAGTCTTAAGGCCTTAATCCCCCGAGAAGAAGTCGCAGCGCCTCGTTCGCGGCCTGCGTCCTGATCGCGGCGCGATCACCGTCAAACAGGTGGCGGCGGGTTTCAACCGCTCCGCCGCGCACCGCCAGCCCGAACCAGACAAGCCCCACAGGTTTTTCCGCGCTGCCGCCGCCAGGTCCGGCAATACCGGTGATGGCCACCGCCACATGGCTTTGCGGCGCGGCGGCAAGGGCGCCTGCTGCCATCTCGGCGGCGGTTTCTGGTGAGACAGCGCCGTGCGACGCCAGTGTGGCCCCAGCCACGCCGAGAAGGCTTGATTTGGCGTCATTGCTGTAGGTGACCAGCCCCCGGTCCAGCACCGCAGAGGCGCCGGAAATGTCGGTCAGCGCCGCGGCCACCATGCCGCCGGTACATGATTCGGCCGTCACGACCGTTTTGCCGGATGCTGTGCCTGCAGCCACAATTTCTGCGGCCAGCGCCATGTCGATAGGGGTCGTCATCCTGTTGCTCCGGTCAGCATTATTTGCACCACCAGCAACAGGGCGGCGGCCAGAATACCGGCGACAACATCGTCCGCCATCACGCCAAGGCCGCCGGGAAGCCGTTCGGCCATTCTGACAGGTCCGGGCTTGACGATGTCGAACAGGCGGAACAACACAAAGGCGGCAAGCCACCAGCGCCAGTCCAGCGGCACCATGAGAAGGGCGATCCACTGGCCCGCCAGCTCGTCGATCACCACTTCCGAGGCATCCTTCTTGCCGGAGTGCGCTTCATAGATATCGGCGGCCTTCACGCCGATGATGCAGGCGATGACAACACCGATCTCGAGCAGCCAGTTGCCGCCCAGGGCCAGCGCCGCCGCCGGCAGCAGCGCCGCTGCCGATCCCCAGGTCCCGGGGGCCGGCCGGATGCGGCCGACTGGGCCAAGCGTGGCAAGATTGATCCAGACCTGCCTGTGCATCGCTACCCGTCCATTCCTAGCCGCTGCCGTCGGCATCGCCGTCAGTATTTGCGGGTGCAAACAACAGTGTGGCTGACGCCTGCGCCGCAATGCCTTCGCCGCGGCCGGTGAAGCCCAGACCTTCGGAGGTGGTGGCCTTGACCGCGACCCGGTCCTTGGAAATGCCGGCAAGTGCTGCCACACGCTCGCGCATGGCGTCGCGATGCGGCCCGATCTTCGGCCTCTCGCAGATCAGGGTCAGGTCCAGATTGAGGATGGTCGCCCCGCGCGCCGCGCATCGTTCCGCCGCAAAGGAAAGGAACTGGCCGCTTTCCGCATCTTTCCAGCGGGCCTCGGATGGCGGGAAGTGCGATCCGATATCACCATCGGCAAGGGCCCCGAAGATCGCGTCGCACAGCGCGTGAAGTCCCACATCGCCGTCGGAATGGGCAGCAAGACTGCGGTCGTGCGGGATGCTGACGCCGGCCAGCATGACCGGCCCGCTGCCATCGCCGAATTTGTGAACGTCGAACCCGGTACCAGTCCGGATGTCGGGGACGGGTGTCTGTGCTTCCATCTGGGCGGTTCCTTCCGGTACGGCATTGTCGCCGGCGAGGGCCGACAGAATGGCAAAATCCCGAGGCGCCGTCAGCTTCCAGAGCCGTTCGTCACCGGCGATTGTCGCGATCCGGCCGCCATCGGCCTCGACAAGCTGGATGTCGTCGGTGATTTCGCTGCCATTATCATGCGATTCATAAAGCGCCTGCAGATGCGCGCGACGGAAAATCTGCGGTGTCTGTGCCCGGCCAAGACCGGCGCGCGGTGTGGTGCCTGTCACCCTGTCGTCTTTGACGCTCTTCAGCGTGTCGGTGACGGGAAGCACGGGAAGGGCGGCCATGATGTCATGCGCACCGCTCTCTTCCATCGCCGCAACCAAGCCGGTGATGATGCCTTGCGGCAGCAATGGCCGTGCCGCGTCATGAATGGCCACCAGCGCTGCGTCGTCTGCGGCCAGCGCCAGCCCGGCGCGCACCGAATCCTGGCGGCGGTCTCCACCGGCGGTGATCAGGACCCGTTCATCGCCAGCCAGATCGCCGATCGCGGCCTTGGCGGTGTCCATGCGGGTCTCGGCGGCGACCACGACCACCCGCTCCGTTGCCGGATGCTGCAGGAACGCCTCGACGGAATGCGCCAGCACCGGTTTTCCGGCGAACAGGCGGAATTGTTTTTCAACTTCGCCACCCATGCGGGTGCCGCCACCGGCCGCGACGATGATTGCGGTCAGGCGTGCTTTGGCTGCGGCGGTCATAATCTTGCGCTCTCCATCGCCCCGTTATCCCCAATGCCCGTCGGGAAGTCCATCGGTTATCGACCGATCCTGATCGGCAAGCCCGATCCGGGTCTATGGGTATTTGGTGCCGCAAAATGGCCGAAATGGCTGGCAATCCTGCCTTTATTTGGGGCAATATGCCCGAAATTTCAGCAGCCAGTCTCGGGCCTGTGACGGCGGGTCGCCTGAATCCCGAAAGGCTGAACTGCGAGCCAGATGAAATGAGCCAGACGCAATGAGCCTTACCATTGGTGGAATCACAGTGCCGCATGCCGCCATCCTCGCGCCGATGTCGGGGGTTACGGACATGCCGTTCCGCCGCGCGGTTCGTCGTGCAGGCGGCGGCCTTGTCGTGACCGAGATGGTGGCGAGCGCCGCCATCCTGCGCGAAGTGCGCAGCGAGATGCGCAAGCTGCGCATGGACACGGTCAGCGAGGTGCCGCTGTCCGTGCAACTTGCCGGCTGGGACCCGCAGATCATGGCGGATGCGGCGCGCATCGCGGCGGATCTCGGTGCCACCTTCATCGATATCAATATGGGCTGCCCGGCGAAAAAGGTGACAGGCAAGCTGTCAGGCTCGGCGCTGATGCGTGACGAGCCGCTGGCCGGGGCTATCCTGGCGGCCGTGGCGGCTTCTGTAGATGTGCCGGTAACGCTGAAGATGCGTCTTGGCTGGGATGATGACAGCCTGAATGCCCCTGTGATCGCCCGCATGGCCGAGGATGCCGGGATCGCCATGATCGCCGTTCATGGCCGCACCCGCTGCCAGATGTATAACGGCTCGGCCGACTGGAAAGCCGTTCGCGGCGTTGTCGATGCGGTGCCGATGCCGGTAATTGTGAACGGGGATATCCGCAGCCTCGAGGATGTCGACAGCGCGATGCGCGACAGCGGGGCTGCCGGTGTGATGATCGGGCGCGGCGCGCAGGGACGTCCCTGGCTACTGGCCCAGGTGGGCGACCGTCTCGAGGCGCGCGCGGTGCGGCCGGAACCGTCCATTGCCGAACGTCACCGGATGATGAAGCTGCATCTCGACGACATGCTGACGCATTACGGCGCGCCGGCGATGCGTCTGGCGCGCAAGCATATTGCCTGGTACGCGCACGGCCTTCCCGGTGCGGCAGAGCTTCGCGATGTCGCCAACAACACGACGGACGCCGAAGCGGTATTCGAGGCGGTCGACCGGTTCTTCGCCGAACTGGACGAAGGCGCGGCAAGGGAGGCGGCGGCCTAATGGACGAGATTGCTTCGCCCGACTTGCAGCTTGAGGCGACCCACATCCTCGCCAGCCTGCCGAATCCGGTCTTTCTTCTGGATGGTGCGGACCGTTTCGTGTTCCTGAACCACGCGGCCGAAATGTTTTTCGATTCCAGCGCGACGATGCTGACCGGCAGTGAGCTGTCACAGCAAATTCCGGCCGATTCCAGCCTGATGGCCTTGCTGGCGCGCGCCCGCTCGCAGATGGCGTCCGTGGCCGACCAGGGCATCGAGCTGGCGAGCCCGCGGATCGGCATGAAGCTGCTGAATGTGCAGATCGCGCCGTTTGGCGACCGGTCTGCACATGAAGGCCGTATGCTTGTGACATTTCAGGAGCGCGCGCTTGCCGAACGGTTGCGGGGGCAGTCGCTGTTCCATGGGGCGGCGCGCTCGATCTCGGCGATGGCGGCGTTGCTGGCGCATGAGGTGAAGAACCCGCTGGCCGGCATCAAGGGCGCGGCGCAATTGCTGCAGGCCGACCTGTCGCCGGAAAATCAGGAATTCGCGCGGATGATCGTCGAAGAGACAAACCGCGTCACGGCGCTTCTCGACAGGATGGAGGGTATCGCCGGAGGCGGGCAGGTAACGCTGTCACCGGTCAATATCCACGAGGTGCTGGACCACTGCCTGCGGATCGCTTCGGCGAGCTACGGCGCGCACATGACCGTCAAACGACGCTATGATCCGTCGCTGCCGCCGGTCGACGGGCATCGTGACCTGCTGATTCAGGCTTTCTTAAATATGATTAAGAACGCTTTTGAAGCCACTGAAAATAAGTCTGAATTGACGATAGTCACATCCTATGCACGGGGGCGGCGGCTGAGTGGGGCAGGTGCCGGGCGGCTGCATGTGCCGATCCAGGTCGAGGTGATTGACAACGGCCCCGGTATTTCCCCCGAGCTTCGCGACAATATCTTTGACCCGTTCGTGTCCGGAAAGCCGGGCGGCAGTGGCCTTGGCCTTGCGCTGGTGGCCAGCGTCGTTGCCGACCATGGCGGTCTGGTCGAGGTTGATTCCGCGCCTGGGCGGACGGTGTTCAGGATCAATTTCCCGCCTGCCGGCCAGGAGGTGTCCTGATGAATTCGCGTTCAGCGCATATTCTGGTGGCAGAGGATGACAAGTCGGTCCGGCTTGTCGTGCAGCAGGCACTTGCCCGTCAGGGCTACACCGTACAGTCCAGTGGCACGGCGGCCGGGCTGTGGAAGCTCATCGAAAGTGGTCGCGGCGATGTGCTGATCTCGGATATCGCCCTTCCGGATGGTGACGCGCTCGACCTGCTGCCACGGATCCAGCAACACCGGCCCGATATGCCGGTGATCGTGATGAGCGCGCGCTCAACCTTGCTGACGGCGGTCAAGGCGCAACAGACTGGCGTCTTCGAATATCTGCCGAAGCCGTTTGAGCTGCGGAGCCTTGTCGAGGCCACCGAGCGCGCGGTTGGCAGCATCGGCCAGTCACGGCCGACGGCGCAGGCACAGCCCGGTGTCGAGGAGGGAGGCCCGCTCGTCGGCAGATCGCGCCCGATGCAGGATATCTTCAAGGCGATGGCCCGTGTCGTCGGCACTGACCTGACGGTTCTGATCACTGGAGAGAGCGGCACAGGCAAGGAGCTGGTGGCGCGTGCCCTTCATGACCTTGGGTCCCGCCGTGCCGGCCCGTTTGTACCGATCAACATGGCGGCCATTCCGCGGAATCTGGTGGAGTCGGAGCTTTTCGGCCATGAGAAGGGCGCTTTTGTCGGTGCCGACAGCCGTATGTCGGGACGTTTCGAGCAGGCCGAGGGCGGCAGCCTGTTTCTAGACGAGGTCGGCGATATGCCGCCGGAAGCGCAGACACGGCTTCTTCGGGTGCTTCAGGACGGCGAGTATCTGCCGGTCGGGGCAAATCGCCCGGTCAAGGCGAATGTGCGGATCATCGCCGCAACCAACCACAATCTTCAGCATCTGATGCAGCAGGGGCTGTTCCGCGAGGATCTGTTCTACAGGCTGAACGTCGTGCCGCTGCGCCTGCCGCCGCTGCGTGAGCGGACCGAGGATATCGCCCCTCTGGTCAACCATTTCCAGAAACAGGCCGCCGCCGGCGGACTGCCGGCAAAACGCTTCGCCCCCGAGGCCATCCGCGCGCTGGCGGAATGGAACTGGCCGGGGAATGTGCGCGAACTGGAAAATCTGGTGCGCCGGCTTCTTGTTCTGGTCGGCGAGGACAGCATTTCGGCCGAAATGGTCGAGGCGGAGCTCGCATCCGTGCGCCCGGCTGAAGCACAGCCGATCGAGGTCGACAGTCTTGCGGAGTCAGTCGACCAGCATGTGCGCCGGTATTTCAGCACACTCGACGGCGCCGCGCCGCCGGCGGGCCTGCATGGACGCATTCTTCGCGAGGTGGAATATCCGCTGATCGTCGCCACGCTCGAGGTGACGCGGGGAAATCAGGTGAAAGCTGCCGAAATTCTGGGGATCAACCGCAATACGCTTCGCAAGCGCATCCGTGAACTCGGTATATGGTCGGGCCGATGAGTATCGAAACGAAGACACCGCCGCGCCAGGGCAAGCTGCTGAGTTTTTCGGAAAACCGCTTTGGTTACCTTGCGGTTCTGGCCGCGCTGGCGATCGGCATCTACACGATCTACACGCTTGCCCAGTTCGATCCGGCACAATCCGACAGCGGTCAGCTGGCGACCCTGATTGCCGTCGATGTGCTGGCGGTGATCATTGTCGGCGCTTTTGTCATTCGCCAGATCCTGCGCCTGTGGGTTGAAAGGCGGCAGAAACTGGCCGGCCACCAGCTCCACTGGCGCCTCGCCCTGCTCTTTGGCGGTGTGGCGGCCCTGCCTGCGGTCATCACCACGGCCTTTGCCCTGTTTGTCGTGGATTACTCGCTTCGTGGCTGGTTCGCCGACCGCATCTCGACCGCGGTTACCGGCTCGGTTCAGGTCGCCGACGCCTATTTCGAGGAACATGCCAGCTCGATCCGGAGCGATGTCCTGACCATCGCCAATGACGTGAACCGAGAGGCCTTCAAGTTTCGCGACGAGCCGGCACTGCTGAACCAGTATCTGACAAATCAGGCGGCACTGCGCAATCTGTCGGAAGTCATCATTCTGGACGGGACCGGTCAGGTGGCGGCCAAATCGCGTTTTGCCTTTGCCGTAACTTTTACCAGCTTCGGCGAAGACTGGCTGGAACAGGCCCGGCAGGGCGAAGTCGTCATCCTGCGCGGTGACGAGACGAACAAGCTGCGTGCCGTGGTCAAGCTGAACAGCTTTGTCGACGCCTATCTGTTTGTCGGCCGATTCATCGACAGGTCGGTGCTGGACGCCGTCGACGGCACCAGGCTTGCGGCCGCGGACTATCAGCAACTTGGCATCCGCCAGCTCGATCTGCAGGTCAGCTTTGCCTTCGTCTTCGGCTTGATACTCGTCCTGCTGCTGATCACGGCGTTGTGGATCGGCCTGAACCTTGCCACCGCCATTGTGGAACCGCTCGGGTCGGTGATTTCCGTTGCCGAACAGGTGCGTGGCGGAAACCTGTCCGAACGCGTTCCGGCCGGGCTGGAACTGGACGAGGTGGCGCGCCTCGGCCTGTCCTTCAACAAGATGCTGGATGAACTGGTCAGAAGCCGCGAGCAGCTCGTGCATGCGAATATGCAGATCGACCGGCGGCGGGAATTTACCGAAGCGGTTCTGGGCGGTGTGTCATCCGGCGTGATCGGTCTGGACAGCGACCAGAGGGTGACCCTGCCGAACAACAGCGCCTGCCAGCTTCTCTCGCTTTCCGACAGCGACATGATCGGACGCAAGCTCGCCGATGTGGTGCCGGAATTCGCCGGGCTGATTGCCACAGGCACTTCGCGCCGCCGCAGGTTTGCCGAGGAACAGATCATACTGGAGCGGGACGGGGCGATCCTTACCCTTCGCGCGCGGATCGCAACCGAACGGGTGGATGGGCGCGTGATCGGCTATGTCGTTACGTTCGACGATGTGACCGACCTGCTGACGGCGCAACGCAAGGCGGCCTGGTCGGACGTGGCCCGCCGTATCGCGCACGAGATCAAGAATCCGCTCACCCCGATCCAGCTTGCGGCGGACAGGCTGCGGCGCAAATACAGGCCGGAAGACGAGGCGGCAGGTGCGCAATTCAGCGAGTATCTTTCCATCATCGGCCGCCAGGTCGACGATATCGGCCGCATGGTCGACGAATTTTCTGATTTTGCCCGTATGCCCCAACCGGCGATGGAGGAGCTGTCCCTTGCCGAGCTGGCGCATGGTCAGGTTGCTCTGTTCGAGGCGCAGAAGGTGGAATTCAGCACCGATCTCGATACGGACCCGGACGGCGGTATGGTGATGGGCGATGCCGGCCTGTTGCGCCAGGCGCTGACCAACATCATCCAGAATGCCATCGACAGCCTTTCCGGAGCCAGGGTGGCGGAGCCGCAAATCCGGTTGGCGCTGTCGGTAAATGATGGTCAGGTCTGTCTCGAGGTTTCCGACAATGGTCCGGGTTTTCCGAAGAAGGGCCGCTCGTCGCTTCTCGAGCCCTACGTGACAGGTCGTGACAAGGGAACCGGACTGGGGCTCGCGATTGTCGGCAAGATTATTCAGGACCATTCCGGCGAGCTGGAGCTGGCAGATGCCGATGATGGTGGTGCCAAAGTCGTGATCAGGCTGGCCCAGCTGGGCGCCGCAGGGGCTGTTTGATGAAGAGGCAGGGCGAATGAAAACGGCGGGTGACATCCTCATCGTCGATGATGAAAGCGACATCAGACTCCTGATCGGCGCAACCCTTCGGGACGAAGGGTTCACGACCATGGAAGCGGCGTCGGCCATGGAAGCGCGAGACCTCCTCGCCGCCAAGCCGCCGGGGCTTGCCATTCTGGATATCTGGATGCGAGATTCGGATATGGACGGCCTTGAACTGCTGGAGTGGGTCAAGAGCGTCTACCCCGAGGTGCCGGTGCTGATGATCTCGGGGCATGGCACTGTCGAGACGGCTGTGCAGGCCATTCGCAACGGCGCCTATGACTTCATCGAAAAGCCGTTCAAGGAGGACAGGCTTCTGCTGATGGTGCAGCGCGCCTTTGAGGCAAGCCGCCTTGAACGCGAGAATGCCGAGCTTCGCGCGCGGGTCAGCGAGGAGAGTGATCCGTCCATCATCGGCGTCTCGACACAGATCAAGGCCGTCCGCACAGCAGTGGAACGGATCGCGCCAACGGCCAGCAGGGTCCTGATCAGCGGCCCCAACGGCAGCGGCAAGGAGCTTGCGGCCCGCTGCATCCATCACCAGTCTGACAGGCGTGATTCGCGTTTCATTGTCGCCAACTGCGCGCGGCTGGGGGCGGAGAGGGCCGATGTGGAATTGTTCGGATCCGACGGTGTCGCGACCAGCCGGCGGATTGTCGGACTGTTCGAACAGGCGCACAAGGGAACCCTGTATTTCGACGAGGTCTGTGACCTGCCGCTCGAAACCCAGGGCAAGATCGTGCGCGCCGTTGCCGAACAGCGCTTCCGCCGTGTCGGCGGCAACAAGGAGGTCTCCGTCGATGTGCGTGTGATCTCGGCATCGAGCCGGGACCTCTCGGCCGCCATAGCCGAGGGGCGTCTGCGCGAGGATCTTTATTACAGGCTTGGTGTGGTGCCGCTTTCAATGCCGCCGCTTGCCGAACGCCGCGAGGATATTCCGCATCTCGCCCGTCATTTTGTCGATCTGGTGGCGCGCCGGACCGGCCTCGGGAAGGTCAAGCTGGGTGACGAGGTTCTGTCTGCAATGCAGGGCTATCGCTGGCCCGGCAATGTGCGCCAGATGCTGAACACGATCGAGAATATGCTGATCATGGCCCCTGCCGACAGGTCCGAGCCCCTCGGCCTAGACCTGCTGCCCGCTGAAATCCAGAACATCTCGCCTGCCGCCGGCAATTCTGATATTGATGCGCTGCTGGCATTGCCGTTGCGCAATGCGCGCGAGGCTTTCGAGAAGAGCTACATGACGGCGCAATTGCAACGCTTTGACGGGAATGTATCTCAAATGGCCGGCTTTGTAGGGATGGAGCGATCAGCCCTGCACCGCAAGCTGCGGTCACTCGACGTCACGCATGGTGGCAAGACGCCCGCGAACGAGGATGGCAAGACATGAAGATTGTGATTTGTGGCGCGGGTCTTGTCGGCGCAGGCATCGCCTCGCATCTTGCCGAGGAACATAACGACGTAACTGTGATCGACGATTCGGAAGAAAAAATCCAGCGCATCACGGATCAGGTCGATGTTCATGGTGTGGTTGGCACGGCCTCATATCCGGACATTCTTTCCGAGGCTGGCGCCCGGGATGCCGAACTGCTGATTGCGGTCACCGAGTCGGATGAAGTGAATATGGTGGCCTGCCAGGTGGCGCACACCATTTTTAACACACCGGTAAAGATCGCGCGTATCCGGCACCAGCCCTATCTGGACCCGATCTATGGCGACCTCTATTCGCCGGACCAGCTTCCCATCGACCATATCATCTCGCCGGAGGCAGAGGTGTCCGCCGCCGTCAGCAACCAGTTGCGCGTCCCGGGGGCGTTCGACGTGAAGGATATGTGCGGCGGCCGGATGAACCTTGTCGGTGTGCAGTGCAGCGAGGTCAGCCCGATCATCGACACGCCCATCCGGCATCTGACGAATCTGTTTCCGGACCTGTCGATGACCATCCTTGCCGTTATTCGCGACGGCAAACTGACCCTGCCGCGCGATGGTGCCGAGATGATGAAGCCGGGTGACCGCGTTTATTTCGTCTGTGATTCCGAGCATCTGGACCGGGCCATGGCGACCTTTGCCCATGAGGAGCATGAGGCGAGATCCGTTCTCATCGCCGGTGGCGGCGCCATCGGCCAGATGCTGGCGACCGAAATCGAGACCAATTTCCAGAACACCAAGGTCCAGCTGATCGAGCGCAACGCATCGCGCGCCCATTTCCTTGCCGAAAACCTGCGCGAGACACGCATCTTCAACGGCGATGCCCTGGACAGCAGCATTCTGGCCGAAGCCGATGTCGGCACGACCGAAACATTCGTTGCCGTCACAGATGATGATGAGGTGAATATCCTGTCCGCTCTGCTGGCCAAGCGAAACGGCGCGGCGCATGCCGTGGCGCTGGTCAATATTCCCGGCTTTATCCCGCTTGTCGCCGCGCTTGGTGTTGACGCGGTCATCAACCCGTCCCAGATCACCGTGTCCTCGATCCTCGAGCATGTGCGGCGGGGCCGTATCCGCGATGTCCACGCTGTCGTCGAGGATCTTGGCGAGGTGATCGAGGCGGAAGCGCTGCCATCCTCGCAGCTGGTCGGCAAATCCCTTCGCGAGGCAAAAGTGCCAAAAGGCGTCGCGATCGGCGGCATCCTGCGCAACGACAAGGTCATACCGGCGCGTGGTGACACGGTCATCGAGGCCGGCGACACGGTTGCGATCTTCGCCGCGCGGGGCAAAATCCCGCAGGTTGAGAAACTGTTGTCGGTCAGGCTGGATTTCTTCTGATCACTTGCGCTTTCGGCTGGTGATCGCTGCAGGATTGTCAGTCAGGCGGCAAGCCGCTACCCTGATCCTAGGAGGACAAAAAATTGGCCAACGATAAGAGCCGGAACCTTCAGGAGCTTTTCCTTAACAACGTCCGCAAATCCCATGCGTCTGTCACTGTGTTTCTGGTGAACGGAGTGAAACTGCAGGGGGTGATCACCTGGTTCGACAATTTCTCGATACTGCTCAAGCGCGACCAGCATGTGCAGCTTGTCTACAAGCACGCCATCTCGACCATCATGCCGATGGCGCCGGTCCAGTTGCAGGAACTTGATGACGAAGCGGAGGGAGCAGGCGACGACTGAAAGTCGCGGAGCCCTGACCATCATGTTTGATTCGATTGCTGGCGATGTCGCCGATCTCGTTCGTGCGGCAGGCGACCGGTTTGTCTTGCCTCGTTACGGCGTGCTTGCCGACGAGGACATCGCCACCAAGACAAGCCCGACCGACCTGGTAACCGTGGCCGACCGCGAGGCGGAAGCCTGGCTGACACCCCGCCTGCGCGGCATTGTCGATGCGGTTGTCATCGGCGAGGAAGCCTGCGGCGAGGATCCTGCCTTGCGCGAGCATGCCGTGGCGCCGCTTGCCTGGACTATCGATCCGGTGGACGGCACCAACAATTTTGTAAAGGCCAAGGACCGGTTCTGCAGCATGGTCGCGCTGCTCGAGAACGGTGTGCCCGTCAGAAGCTGGATCTGGCTGCCGCTTCAGCGCCGTCTCTATTACGCCGCCGCCGGCGAGGGGGCGATGATGCGCCTTGACGATGGAGGGGACCACAGGCTGTCCCTTGGTGCGCGTGACTGGCGCATAGACATGCTGAATGGCGCGGCAAGCGTTCGCGACGTGGAAGAACCCGAAAAGACACGCCTGCGCGGCATTCTTCGCGAAATGCCGGGACGCTGGTTTCCCGGGAGCATAGGCGTGCTTGCCGGCGGGATCGCCGAGGGCAGCCAGCACTTCCTGATGCATGCCAGCTGCACGCCGTGGGACCATGCGCCTGTGGATCTGCTGTGCCGCGAGGCAGGCGCGCATGCCGCGATGATCGACGGGGGCGGGCGCTACAACGCCGGCAACAGGTCAGGCATCATGATCGCGCCGGATGCCGCTGCCTGGCATATGCTGCACAGGCATCTTTGGGAAGATGGCCGCCTCTAGACAGTGGGGCGGGTCTTGGCTTCCTGCCACAGCGCCTCCATCTCGCATAGCGACAAATCATCTATTGATTTTCCAATTTTTTCAGCATGATGCTCGATATATCTAAACCTTTGCTCAAATTTTGAATTGCAGCCCATGAGCGCGGTTTCGGGATCAACACCGGCGCGTCTCGCCAGATTGACGGCAACGAACAGCACGTCGCCTACCTCGTCGATGACACGGGTCTGGTCGACACTGTCCCTGCTGACCTCGGCACGAAGCTCGGCGGTTTCCTCGTCGAGCTTGGCGATGATGTCATCCATATTGGCCCAGTCGAACCCGACACGGGCGGCGCGTTTCTGAAGTTTCAACGCGCGCAGCATGGGCGGCAGGCCGGCCGCGATGTCATCCAGAACGCCGGTCTTGCCCTTGCTGGCGCGCTCGGCTGCCTTGATGGCTTCCCATCGGCCGCTCTGTTCCTCGATTTGCGGGCGGTCCTCGCCCCCGAACACATGGGGGTGCCGGTCGACCATCTTGTCGGAAATGCCGCGGGCCACATCGGCGAGGGTGAACAGCCCGGCTTCCTCGGCGATCCGCGCCTGGAAGACGACCTGCAGCAGCAGATCGCCGAGCTCGTCGCGGATATCGTCGACATTGCCGCGTTGCACGGCATCCGCCACCTCGTAGGCCTCTTCGATGGTGTAGGGCGCGATCGTCGAGAAGTCCTGCTCGACATCCCAGGGGCAGCCGGTTTCAGGATCACGCAACTGCCGCATGATTTCGATGATGCGCTCGAGCTGGTTCAGTTTGTCTTGGTCGGCATTGCGGCCTGAAGGCGTTGTCATGTCTGGAACGGTCCTTTGGAACATGGCGATGGCGCGCATTCTGGCGGCTTTGCGGTAGTGCCGCAAGCTATCAGGCATCCGGGCGCAATCAGTGAACCAACCCCTTGCAACAGATAGGCTTTCTCACCATTATCGAGTGGCCCTTACGTCTTGCGAGGACACCTGCATGCTGAACAATGATGCCAACGCGCCGGCCAAACGTGTCGGACTGCTCGGCAGGCTGCGCTCCTGGTTTTTCACTGGTCTTCTTGTCACGGCGCCCGTTCTGCTGACTGTCTACATCACCTGGGCGGCGATCAACCTGATCGACGGGCAGGTGGCAAGCCTCGTCCCGGGGTTCAGCGAGCTTCGTTTCGCGAATGTGCCGGGCGTCGGCCTGGTCATCGGAGTCGTTCTGATCACCGTGATCGGCGCCGTCGCCGCCGGCTTTCTGGGGCGCTGGATCATCAAGCTGGGCGAATCCATCCTTAACCGGATGCCTGTTGTCCGCAGCATCTACGGGGCCAGCAAGCAGATTCTCGAGACTGTGATCTCCACCCAGTCGGATGCGTTCCGCGAGGTGGTTCTGGTAGAATATCCCCGCAAGGGCCTCTGGGTGATCGGCTTTGTCACCGGCGGAACCAAGGCTGAAGTGGCGCGGCGGATCGATATCGACATGGTCAATGTCTTCGTGCCGACCACGCCGAACCCGACATCGGGGTTCCTGCTGTTCTGCCCGCGCAAGGATGTGATCTTCATGGACATGTCGGTCGAGGATGCGGTGAAGCTGGTGGTTTCGGGCGGCATCGTTACGCCGCCTGACGATGGCAAGCCTGCAGCGAAGGGCGCCTCGACGGCTGGCAAGAAGCCTGCCTCCCGCAAGGCACCGGCAAAGAAGTCAGCCAGGAAAGCTGCCAGGAAGACATCCTGATTTTGGGCTGGTTGGTGGCTGCAATCCCTAGCCGGACGCCAGAAACCTGACAGCGCTGTCACGTTCAAACAGGCTGAGCAGCAGGTCTGCCGTGGCCCTGTCTGTCGGCTGGTCGTCCGCGCCAAGCATCGCGGCCGCCGCATGGCGCGCAAGCGGCAGCAGATCCTGATGCGCTGCCATGTCCGCAAGGGCGAATTCCGGCATGCCGGACTGGCGCTGGCCGAGAAACTCACCCGGGCCGCGCAGTTCCAGATCCCGTTCGGCGATGACGAAGCCGTCATTGGTCTCGCGCATCACGGCAAGCCGTGACGTCGCTGTCTCGGACAACGGCCCCTGATACAGCAGCAGGCAGGATGACGCCTCGTCGCTGCGCCCGACACGGCCGCGAAGCTGGTGAAGCTGCGCCAGTCCGAAACGTTCGGCATGCTCGATAATGATCACGCTTGCTTCCGGAACATCGACCCCGACCTCGACCACGGTTGTCGCGACCAGAAGCTGGGCCGAGCCGTCACGAAACGCCTGCATGGCGGCATCACGCTCCGCCGCTTTCATCTTGCCATGTGCCAGTGCCACATTCACCTCGGGAAGGGCACGGGCAAGGGCCTGCTGACGGTCCTCGGCGGCAGCGACATCCAGCTTTTCCGATTCCTCTACCAGCGGGCAGATCCAGTAGGCGCGCTTGCCGGCGGCGAGGGCGGCACGCAGCCGGCCGACCACATCGCCAAGCCTGTCGAGCGGGAGCGCCCTTGTGTCGATGGGAAGGCGCCCTGCCGGCTTTTCGTCGAGACGGGAATGGTCGAGGTCGCCATAGGCGGTCATCGCCAGCGAACGGGGGATCGGGGTGGCTGTCATCACGATGACATCGACGCCTTCACCCTTCTGGCCCAGCAGCACGCGCTGGCGCACGCCGAACCTGTGCTGCTCGTCGACCACGGCGAGGCCAAGGTCCTTGTAGGTCACGCCCTCGGATATCAGGGCGTGGGTGCCGATGACGATTTTCGCGCTGCCGTCCCCGATCGCCTCAAGCACTGCCTTGCGTCCGCCACCGCGCCCCTGGCCAAGCAGGAGATGCGCTTCCACCCCCATAGGGGCGAGAAAGGCGTTGATGCTGGCGTGATGCTGGCGGGCGAGGACCTCTGTCGGGGCAAGAAGGGCCGCCTGGGTGCCGGACTCCACCGCATGCAGCATTGCCGCCAGCGCCACCAGTGTCTTGCCGGAACCGACATCACCCTGAAGCATGCGCAGCATTCGGCGCGGGGCCTGCTGGTCCGCCCTGATTTCGACGATTGCGCGGGTCTGCGCGCCGGTCGGCGCAAAGGGAAGCGAGGTCATCAGCGCCTCGGTCAGCGCTCCGGTTCCGGCAAAAACGCGGCCCGGCATGCCATCGGCCGCATTGTGCCTGACGAGCGCCAGCGCCAGCTGGTTTGCTAGCAACTCGTCAAAGGCGAGGCGGCATCGCGATTTCGACGCCGGCATCAGATCATCCGCATTCTGCGGGGCATGAACCTTGTGCATGGCTGTTGTGAAGTCCGGCCAGCCACGTGATTGCATCAGGTCCTGCGGTATCCATTCACGCAAGGCCGGCAGCCGGTCCAGCGCGCCGTCCATGGCGCGGCGCAGCGCCTTTGGCGTCAATCCGGCCGTCAGCGGATAGACAGGTTCCATTTCCGGCATCTCGCCGCGGTCCTCGGGGCGGATGATGTGGTCGGGATGCGCCATCTGCGGCTTGCCCTGGCGGATTTCCACGCGGCCGCTGACGATGCGGCGCTCGCCGGCGGGCAGCATGCGGCTGACATAATCGTCGCGGGCGTGGAAGAAGATGATCTCCAGCCTGCCGGTCTCGTTTTCGGTGATGACGCGCCACGGGCGGCGGGTGCCGGGCGGCGGCTTGTCGTGTTTGACGACCAGAACCTCGAATGTCGCGATGCTGCCGTCTGTCACCTCGCCCAGCGGCGGGCGGGCGCGCCTGTCGATCAGTCCGATGGGAAGATGGCGCAAAAGGTCTATAACATGCGCGCCGATGCGTTTCTCGATTGCCGCCGCCAGTTTGGGTCCCACGCCGGGAAGCACGGTGGTGGCGGCAAACAGGCCAAAAATTTCGGTCGGGCGTCTGGGGTGCATGCGTTGTGTGGTCCGGGCCTTTGGTCGGCCAAGACTACCCGAAAGGGGACGCCAAGACAAAATCCTGATGGCCGGCATCAAGGCTTGCAATCGGGCCTGTGGTCCGGCGCGACCTGTTGTCCGTGATGCCAACAAATGTTTTGCTTTGACGGCGCGCGCACCGCATATTGCCGGGCCCACAACATCCAGCAGCAAACGCCCTGTGCCGCATACCAGCAACGGCACGGCGCCGAGGAACGGTTTTTCATGAACGAGCCAACGGCCGAATCCAGAGAGACAAGACTGCGACGGCTCGTCTATCAGTCGAGCTACACCGGCATGAAGGAGACAGACCTTCTTCTCGGCAGGTTCGCGAAACTTCATCTTCACGGGCTGACCGATGACGAGCTCGGCCTGTACGAGGCGCTTCTCAATGCGGGGGACGACCGGATCTATGCCTGGGTCGTGGCCGGCGAGCCTGCGCCGCAAATGCATGACAACCGTATTCTCGATTTGATTAAAGAATTTAAAAACGACTGACAAGTGTATCATTTTATTCAAAATACACAGCTTGAAAAATCTGTCTGGGGCGTGCCTGACGGTGTCAGCATGCTGGCCCTTTCAGGCTGGCTTGGCAGCGGCGCGCGCCTTGTCTATGTGGCCCGGGACGATGCGCGGATGATGGCGATGCGGGACGGGCTGTCGCGGCTGGCTCCGCAGGTCGAGACGCATCTGTTCCCGGCTTGGGACTGCCTTCCCTTCGACAGGCTGTCGCCGCAGGGCGCGCTGGTCGGCCAGCGCGTCGAAACGCTGGCGCGTCTTGCCGAGGGCGGCGCTGGCACTGACGCTGGCGCGGTTCTGCTGACCACGGTGAATGCGGTGCTTCAGCGCGTGCCGCCGCAATCCTATTTTTCCGAACGTTCGCTTGTGCTGGCTGCCGGTGATTCGACCGGTCCGGCGCGGCTGTGCGATTTTCTGGTCGGGCAGGGCTATCTTCGCACGGATACGGTGCGCGAGACGGGCGAATTCGCCCTTCGCGGCGGCATTCTAGATATTTACCCGCCGGGACGCGGCGCGCCGGTGCGGCTTGATTTCTTTGGCGACGAGCTTGAGACCATTCGCGATTTCGATGCGGCGACGCAGCGAAGCGGCGGCCCGCAAGACAGGCTGGTGCTTCGGCCGGTAGCGGAATTCCAGCTAGACGAGGCATCGATCGAGAGGTTCCGCACCGGCTATCGCGCCGCCTTCGGGGCGATGGCAAGCCGAGATGCGCTGTATGATTCCGTTACGGCGGGGCGCATGCATCCCGGTATGGAGCATTGGCTGCCGCTGTTTCATGAGGAGCTTGCCCTGCTGACCGACTATTGCGCGGACTGGCAGCTTGTTCTCGATCATGAGGCAGACGCCGCGATTGCCGCGCGGTTTGCACAGATTCAGGATTTCCACGGCGCGCGGCAGGAACCCGGCGACGATGATCCCGACATGGCCTACAGGCCGCTTGCGACGGACAGGCTGTATCCGGCCGAAGCGGAGGCCGAGGCGCTTCTTGCCAATGCTGTGCGGATGATGCCCTTTGCCGCACCGCCGGGAGACGAGGGGCGCGATGCCGGCGGCCGTGCAGGCCAGGTCATCGCCCGTGCAGGCGGGTCGGGGAGCAGTGTGATCGAAGAAGTGGCGGAGATCATCGCCGCCGAGCGCACGTCTGAAAACAGGCCGGTGCTGATCGCCGTGGCAGGCGAAGGTGCCGCGGTGCGCATCGCCGAGCTTCTGGACCCGCATCTTGGTGCCGGCGCTGCCGAACGTGTGACCGGCATCGACCAGATCCGGCCGGGCGGCGTTTTCATCATGGAATGGCTGCTCGAGTCCGGCTTCCAGACAGACAGCCTGCTGGTCATCACCGAGACGGATATCTTCGGTCAGCGCCTGTCACGTCCGCGGGCCCGTCGCGGGCGCGGCGAGGATTTCCTGCGCGAAGTCAGCGCCCTTGAAGAAGGCGATCTCGTCGTTCATGCCGAACACGGCATCGGGCGCTATGAAGGGCTGGTGATCATCAATTCCTCGGGCGGGCCGCATGATTGCCTGCAGCTTGTCTATTCCGGCGGTGACAAGCTCTATCTTCCGGTCGAGAACATCGAGATGCTGTCGCGCTATGGCAGTGCAGGCACCGATGCGCAGCTCGACAAGCTGGGCGGTGCGGCCTGGCAGGCGCGGGTGGCCCGGGTCAAGGGCCGGGTCCGCGACATGGCGGACCAGCTGATCAAGATCGCGGCGCAGCGGCAGACCGCACGCGCCGAGCCGCTGAACGCGCCGACCGGAAGTTTCGCCGAATTCTGCGACCGCTTCGGCTTTGCCGAGACCGAGGACCAGCTTGGCGCGATCGAGGATGTGATCGGCGATCTGGCGTCGGGCCGGGCCACGGACAGGCTGATCTGCGGCGATGTCGGCTTCGGCAAGACCGAAGTGGCGCTGCGCGCCGCCTTTGTCGCCGCCATGTCGGGCTATCAGGTGGCGCTCGTCGCGCCGACGACCCTTCTGGCGCGCCAGCATGGCCGGGTCTTCACCGAACGCTTTGCCGGGTTCCCGATCACCATCGGCGTGCTGTCCCGCATGACACAGCCGGCGGCGGCAAAGGAAGTCCGCGCCGGAATCGCATCGGGTGATGTGCAGATTGCCGTGGGTACGCACGCGCTTCTGGCAAAATCCATTGAATTCAACAATCTCGGCCTGCTGATTGTCGATGAGGAACAGCATTTTGGCGTCTCGCAAAAGGAACGGCTGAAGGAGTTGCGTGGCGATATCCATGTTCTGACGCTGTCGGCGACGCCGATCCCGCGCACGCTGCAGATGGCGCTGTCGGGCGTGCGCGAGATGTCGCTGATTGCCACGCCGCCGGTCGACAGGCTGGCGGTGCGCACCTTTGTCGGCCCGTGGGACGGCGTGGTCCTGCGCGAGGCCATCAAGCGCGAGATGTTCCGTGGCGGCCAGGTCTTCTGCGTCTGCCCGCGCATCGACGATCTGCAGCGGGTCTATGACAGGCTGACGGTGCTGGTGCCGGATGCGCGCATCCTGTCCGCCCATGGCCGCATGCCGGCGGCCGAGCTTGACGATGTCATGACCCGTTTTGCCGATGGCGAGGCGGACATCCTGCTGTCCACCAACATCGTCGAGTCCGGCATCGATATCCCGTCGGCCAACACGATGATTATCCACCGGTCCGACATGTTCGGCCTGTCGCAGCTCTACCAGCTTCGTGGCCGTGTCGGGCGCGGGCGACAACGTGCCTATGCCTATCTGACATCCGATCCGAACCGGATGCTGACGCCGCAAGCGCGCCGCCGGCTCGAGGTGATGCAGACACTGGACACGCTTGGTGCGGGGTTCACTCTTGCCTCCTACGACATGGATATCCGCGGCGCTGGCAATTTGCTTGGCGACGAACAGTCCGGCCATGTTCGCGAGGTTGGTGTCGAGCTCTATCAGGAGATGCTGCGCCAGGCTGTCGAGGCTGCACGAAGCGGCGACAAATCCGAAGAGACGGAAGTGGACTGGACGCCGCAGCTCAATCTGGGGCTGGAGGTCCGTATTCCCGAGGAATATGTCGCCGACCTGACGGTGCGGCTGTCCCTCTATCGGCGGATCGCCAACATGGATGTCGCCGCCGAGGCGGACAGCCTTGTCGCCGAGCTTGTCGACAGGTTCGGGCCGCTGCCGGAACCGGTGCGCAACCTGTTCGCCGTGATCGAGCTGAAACAGCTGTGCAGACGGGCGAACATCGAAAAGGTCGATGCCGGGCCAAAGGGGCTGTCAATTGCCTTTCGTGGCAATGATTTTGCCAAGCCCGACCAGCTTGTGGCATGGATCGCGGGCAAGGGCGGACGGGTACGGCTTGGCGCCGATCACCGCATGGTCATCCAGCAGCCGATGCCGCGCGCCGAGGACAGGCCGCAGGTCTGCAAGGAGATCGTTCAGGAATTGCTGGCGTTGCTGGTCTAGGCCGCCGCTGCCGCATCGATGGCCGGGATCAGATGCTCGGGAAGATGCGCCCCGGCCACGGCATATTTCTCCGCGAACACGAAATAGGGCACACCGTCGAGCCGCAGGCGGTTCGCGGTCGAGAGATGAAGCTCCAGCTGTTTGCCGACAGCCTCGTCGCTTGCGGCTTCCATCAGTTCCGGACGATCAAAACGTGACGCGATTTCGCTCAGCACCTTGGGTGCTCCGATATCCAGCCCCTCGATGAAATAGGCGCTGTAGATGGCTTCCGACAATTCGGCATTATCGGGTCCGGCGGCAATCAGCATGCGATGCGCCAGGCGGCTGTCAGGCGTCCGCGTGATGGAATCAAACCGGAAATCAATGCCGCTGTCGAGGCCCGCAGCCGCGATGCGGCCATAGACGGCCGCCGCCGAATTGCCGAACTTGGCGCTTAGATAGGCGGTGCGGTCCATGCCGGTCGACGGCATTGTGGGGTTGAGCAGAAAGGCGCGCCACACATAGGCCGGCCTGATTTCCGGACGCTGCGCGAAGGCAAGGTCGAGGCGGCGCTTGCCGATGTAGCACCATGGGCAGATAACGTCGGCATAGATCTCGACCTGAATGGTGCGGCTGCCGCTTTGCTGTGTCTGGTCCTGCATGATGCCTGTCATCCTTGCGCTGGTCTCTGGTCAAGGGCCGGACGCCCTGTTTCTTGCGATACGCCTGCTGGCGCGCCATATCTACCGCAATACAGGTGATCCGCGCGGGCCGCAAGACGCACGGAACACCGGCAGGGAGACGGCAGATGAACGAGTTCGATCCGGTGGTACTTGGCGTTGAGCGCGACAGGCTTCTCGCCGAGGCGCGCACTGTGCTGATGGCGGCGCCTGGCGGTGACGCCATGCCGGAAATGGGTGTGACGCCGGTGGTCCGCATGGAAGGTGCCCTCTACATCTACCCGAGCCGCTTGTCGGCGCATGTCCGCGCCGTGCTTGCCGCCGGCAAGGCCGCTTTCATGGTGATCGAGGATGAATCAAAGGCTCAGAATATTTGGGCAAGAAAACGCCTGAAGTTTGATTCGGAAATTATTGAAATTGATAGAAAAAGTGGTGAATTCAACGCTGTTTGCGATTTCTTCGCAGACACGCACGGCCCGACAATGGGGCTGATCCGCGATTTTTCCGATTTTCATCTGTTGCGGCTTCGGCCCCGTGGCGGGGTGATGGTTCTCGGCTTTGCCCAGGCTTACAGGCTTTCCGGCGAGGCCCTGGATGTGACTGAACATCTGCGGTCCGGCTAGTTGCGGTCCGGCTTGCCAGCCTCGCGCGCCGAGCTGAGGAAATGGAAGCCGAGCGTCACAAGCACCAGCGCCGCGCCGCCGATCATGGCCGCGCTCGGGCGCTCGCCCGTCCCCATCCAGACCCAGAACGGCCCCAGCACCATCTCCAGCAGCATGAACAGGCTGACATTGGTCGGGCTTGTATGACGCGGTGCCAGCGTCAGCAGGCCCCATGACACCGGCATCACTATAAATCCCATCAGGCCGATCATCAGCGGATCGCCGGTCAGGATCGTGCCGGGTGGCGCACCGAACAGGCCGATCATGCCCGAAATCAGGGTGCCGATGGCACAGGCCGGAAGAACCGGCACATCGGGATGACGCCGCGTCATCACGAATACCACGGCAATGCCGAAGGCCGCCGTGAAGCCGAGGCCGCCGCCAAGCCAGACATTGCCTGTCGGCGCAGAGAGCGCGCCCTTGCCGTTCATGATCACGATGAGAACGCCTGCCATGCTGAGGAAAATGGCAGCCCAGGTGCGCCATGGCAGCCGTTCGGCGAGTATGAAGACGCCAAGCGCCGCGGCGATCAGAGGCGCGGTGGCGAGTGCCGTCACCACGACGGTGATCGAGGTCTCCATCGTCGCGAAGTTGAACGCGATGGCGTTGAAGAAATTGGCGATGATGATAACAATGGCCGGACCGCCGAGCAGGGCGGGGAGCTGGTCGCGCGCCCGGCGCGGCCCTTCCAGCATGATCCAGAAGACGATCAGGCTGAAACCGATTAGCACGCCGCGCCAGAAGGTGAGCCCCCACCCTTCGAGGCCGGACAGCCTGATCAGAAGCGTATCAGGTGTGATGATCAGCGCACCGGCAAGCGCCATCACAAGGCCGAGGGCAGGGCGCGGCATGCCGCTTGAAAGTACCGATAAAGCCATTGTGGGACGGTTCCGCTAACCGAAGAAGGCCGTAAGCGCGGCAAGTGTTTCGTCCGGCGCCTCCTCGGCACAGTAATGGCCGCCCGGCACGGCGGTCCCGGACACGTCCTGCGCCACCTTCTTCCATTCCGCAATGACGTCGTAATTGCTGCCGACAAATCCAACCTCGCCCCAGATTGCGAGGAGCGGCATGGCCAGCCTGGCATCGGAATCGGCGGCATCATGCTCGAGGTCGATGGTGGCCGCAGCGCGATAATCCTCGCACATGGTGTGGATCGTTTCCTGCCGACGGAAGCACCTCAGATAGTCGGCAAAGGCCTCGTCGGTGATCGCGCCTTCGGTGCGGCCCCACTGGCCGCATTTGCTGCGAAGATAGAATTCCGGATCGGCACCGATCATCTGTTCGGGCAATGGCGCCGGCTGGATCAGGAAGAACCAGTGGTAATAGGCTGTGGCAAAACGCATGTCGGTCTGCCCGTACATCGCCGCCGTCGGCGCGATATCCAGAACGGCGATGCGGGTGACGCAATCACCGTGGTCACGCGCCAGGCGGTGCGCCACGCGGCCACCCCGGTCATGTCCGGCAACCATGAAGCTGTCATGGCCGAGCCCGCGCATCAATCCGGCCATATCGGCGGCCATGGCGCGTTTGGAGTAGGGGGCGTGGGCGGCATCGCTTGCCGGATGGCCGCTGTCGCCATAGCCGCGAAGGTCGGCCGCAACAACAGTATATCGTTCGGCAAGCGCCGGGGCGATCTTGTGCCACATCATGTTTGTCTGCGGAAAGCCGTGGAGCAGCAGCAGTGGAGGGCCGTCGCCCGCAATGCGGTAGCTGATGCTGGTCTCGTCACCGTCATGGGTCTCGAGGCTGAACATGTCTGTGTATTGCATTTTGTATCATTGCCCCTGTTATCGCCGCCAGACCCTAAGCCATCAACCGATTGGCGGCAAGGCGTCTGCGCGGCAAAGGACTATTCGGCGGGTGTTTGGCGCTGCGCCGCGCGATGCTCGAAGAAGAGCATCGCAAGGCCCGCGCCGACCGAAATGCTGATCCCGATGGCCGCCAGCATGTTCGGCAACTCGTCAAAGACGACAAGGCCGATGGCGGTAGCCACCGGCAGTTCGATATATTGCATCGGCGCAAGAGTGGCCGAGGGCGCAAACCGCACAGCGTAATTCATGCAGAGATGCGACAAGGTCCCGAACAGGCCGACGAGGCACAAATTCATCAGGATATTGCCACCGACCGGAACGATCTGCAGGTCGGCGAACCCGAAACTGTAGAACACAGCCCAAGCCGCCATCAGCAGAACTGTGCTTGTCAGGCCACTGACTGTCTGCAGGCAGACCGGATCATATTCCTTGGCGATCTGCCGTGTCAGAAGCACCAGCGTGGCAAACAGGAAGGCGACAAGCACCGGCAGCAGCGCCGGCGCACCTACGGCGGCGAAGCTCGGCTGGATGATCATCAGCGTGCCGGCAAATCCTATGGCGCAGGCTGTAATCCGGCGGATGCCGACCTGCTCGCCAAGGAACATCCAACCCATGACTAGCATTATGAAGGGATAGACAAAGGCGATGGCCAGCGCATCGGCAAGCGGCAGATAGCGAAGCGCGACATACATTGCTGTGACCCCGGCAATATGGATGACGCTGCGGACAATGATGATCCGCAACACGCGCTTGCTCATCGCAATCCGTTTGCCTGTTGCAAGGATGATCGGAATGGGAAGCGCGAACTGCATGCTGTAGCGGAACAGCAGGATCATCATCATCGGGGTGGCAAGCGAGATCGCCTTGGCCGCCGCATCGCCCATCGGAGCAAAAATGCAGAACCCCACAATGAAGAGGATCCCGATGATTGGTCGGTCAGCGATCATCCGCGAAGCTTGCTCTTTGGTAGTATGCAGGTCAACCGCATGCCCAGTCGGGCGTTTGGTTAGTCTAGTCAGTTGAAAGACGTCCAGCTAAGCTCTTCGTCATGGTTCTTGAAATTATTGTGATTGCCTGCGGCTGCTTTGTCGCTTCTGCCTTTAATGCGGTCTTTGCTACGGGCGGCGTTCATATCATGCTGGCAACTAGCTCCTCGGTACTACCGCTTGCTGTTGCAATACCGATGCAGGCGGCTCTGAACATGCCGTCTTTGATCGCGCGAATTCTGTCATTCAGACAGCATATACACTGGCCCATTTTCATAATGTTCACACCGGCAGCCGCGGTTGGTGTTTTCATTGGGGCAAGGGTTTTCGTTGGTCTTGATGAGGATGTGATTTCGCTTGCTCTTGGTGGTCTGCTGCTAGGGCTGATTTGGCTGGTTCCGGAGGGTGTAAAGCTAAAATCACCAGGCCGCTTTAGGCTTGTCGGCCTGCTCCACGGTTTCTTTGGTACAATTTTTGGTGTTGGTCTGTTCCTTCAACCTGCGGTGCTTCGTACAGAGCTTAGCCGCTTACAAATCACTGCTACGCTGGCAGCGTGTTTGATGATGGTGGAAGTGTTAAAAAGCGGTGGCTATGCCGTTTTTGGTTTCGACTTCGCCGCATACTGGCAGCACATCATCTTTGGCGCAGTGGCCAGCATCATTGGTAATTATGTTGGGCAACGGTTTGGCCGGCTTGTTTCCGAAGAGCTTTTTAGATTAGTTTTTAAGATTCTGGTTACCCTTGTCGCTCTAAGGCTTACGCTTCGGGGCGTGCTGTCGTTAACCGGTTATGGCGCAATCTGATAACTAAAAATTAGCATTATTTTGTCATGGCCGGAAGTGGCTGAAAATAGTTTCCCGGCCGCGTTCCGGATGTCTTGGAATCATAAGTGCCAGCAGAAGCGATGCGGCGGCAAGGATCGCGGCAAGCACAAAGACGGATGCCTGCGATGTAACCCACAGATATCCAAGCGCCGCGGGCAGCGCGACAGCGGCGATATGGTTGATGGTGAATGCAACCGCGGCGGTCGGCGCGATATCGGCCGGATCGGCGATTTTCTGGAAATAGGTTTTCTGAGCGAATGCCAGTGCAAAGAACAGGTGGTCGATAACGTACAGCGCTGCCGCTAGGGCAGCGCCCCACCCGAACCAGTAGATGCCGCCATAGGCGACAAACACACCAATGAGTCCTGCATACTCAATGGCAAGCGACCATTTCTCACCAATGCGATTGATCATCCACCCCATCATCGGAGCGAAGAGAATATTAGCCGCATAATTGATCAGGAACAGGAATGTGAGTTCATGGACGGCAAAGCCGAAATGCTCGACCATCATGAAGGCTGCAAAGACCATGAAGATCTGCCGCCGCGCCCCGGCCATGAATTGCAGCGCATAATACAGCCAGTAGCGCCGCCGCAGGATCAACCGGTTATGCTGGCGAATTTCTATCGGAAACATCGGATAGGCGATCCAGCAATATATGGCGATGGCGACAGTGATCCCGCCTCCCGCCATATAGACCGCATGATAGCCAAGCCCGCCCCATTTGAAGACAATTGCGATCAGCCCGTATGCCACAAGAGATGCTGCTGATCCGGCCGCTACAAGCCAGCCGATGATCTGCGGCGCACGCTGCTTGTCGAGCCATTGCAATTGCAGCGACTGATTTACCGTCTCATAATAATGGAATCCAAAAGAGCCGATCAAGGTGGTGATGAGCAATCCGGCGAAGCTCGGAAACATCGCGGTGACCGCGGCTGCCGCGCCCAGCGCGACAAGAGATAACAGAGCCAGCGTCTGTTCACGCATGAAGATCAGGACAACGATCACGCCGACAGCAAAAAAACCTGGAATTTCACGCACGGTCTGCAGCCAGCCGATTTCGATACCGGAAAAATTCGCCACCTCGACGGTAAAATTGTTTAGCAGGGCAAGCCAGGTCGAGAAACCGATGGGCATGGCAAAGGCCAGCAGGAACAACAGCCCGATCGGTGTGCGGCGCAGGGCATAGGCTTCACGCAATGTCACGGCGAGGGCTGTCATTGGCTGGCAATCCGGAAATACTTGATTGGCATCACCTTATACAGCTTCTGCCAAGACGCCAATTCGCCTCTGCCGGCTGCATCTTGCCTATTCCGGCAAAACAGATTTTGCTTCTATCAGGCGCAAAGGACTGTATCCTTTTAGGCGAAAGAGCAAGAGGCAAGCCAATAATGTCACAAACCCGTCCAAACTTCCTGTTCATCATGACCGACCAGCTGCGAGGTGATTGGATTAGTTGTGCCGGACATCCCATTGTTAAAACACCAAATATCGATGCACTGGCTGCGCAGGGCACAAGGTTCGCCAACTTCCAAGCGACATCACCGGTCTGCATGCCAAATCGGGCGTCTTTCATGACCGGACGGTACCCGTCCACTCATGGACTCCGTTATAATGGGTGTCTTCTGCCCTTAAACACAAATTGCTTTACCGATGTTCTTGCCGCTGCTGGTTATCACACCGCATCCATAGGCAAGAGCCATCTGCAGCCTTTTACAGTAAACCCGCCGCTCCGTGAAGAGGACCAGACAGAAAGGCTTATTGCTGAGGCACGTGGAGCGCCTGCAGGAAATTACAGCCAAGAACAACCAGGTTCGTATGAGGGCGATGATCCATTTGCCTTCGATCTACCCTATTATGGTTTCCAGCATGTCGATATGGTGACGGGCCATGGTGACAAATGCGGCGGTCATTTCAGTCAATGGTTTCGCAAGAATTGCCCCAATTGGGAGGCCATGCAAGATCCTTCAAACGAGCTTCCACACAACTATACTTGTCCGCAGGCCTATCGAACCCCGATCCCTGAAGAATACTACCCGACCCGTTATGTTGGTGCCCGGGCGGCGGACTGGATCCGTGAGCAGGCGGATAGTGTAGATCCATTTTTTGCCTATGTGTCTTTCCCTGACCCGCATCACCCATTCAACCCACCGGGCAAATATTGGAATATGTATGACCCTGATGATTTCGAGGTCGCTCTTCCCTATGAAAGACACCAAAACCCAACACCACCGATGCAATGGATGGATGATCAATGGCGGCAGGGTAGAGTTCCTGGTTTAAAGACAACAGCGCGCCGTGTTGGCGATCAGGAACTACGCGAAGCCATGGCGCTAACTGCGGGCATGATTACAATGGTTGATGATGAGGTTGGTAGGCTGATTGAAGTCTTGAAGCAAACGGACCAGTTTGAAAATACGGTGATCTGCTTCAATTCAGACCATGGCGACTATCTTGGTGATTTCTCGTTGCTTTTGAAGGGTGCGCTGCCATTCCGTTCAGTAACCGATGTGCCGATGATTTGGTCCGATCCCCTATCACGCAACGGTCG